>WNGN01001166.1_pt1 | contig 17086 bp, 13 predicted proteins | sample 5400561 | NCBI WGS metagenome assembly WNGN01 (sample SAMN13153379, study PRJNA577476) | soil metagenome | isolation source: 115 cm soil or saprolite under Garry oak tree replicate 2 | place: USA:California | collected 2016-06-15
AGGACCAGACCTCAGATGTGCAATTGCACATCGGGGAATCTCGAGATTCCGGGTTCGATGCGGAGCCTGTCATCGGGCCGCGCTTTGCGCGGACCCGTTGGCATCGCCCCGGAATGACGGTGGTCGAAGCCCTACGCCTTCACCGACGGCCACGCGCCGACGCGCGCGAACAGACCGCCGGCCCATCTGTCAAACGTGTGAAAAATGCTCAGCCGTCGTCGAGCTTGTTGAGGTCGCGCACCGACTGCATGATCGGCTCGAAATTCGACCGCGCATCGAGCGCGTCGAACAGCTGCGCGGTGTCCGACAGCAGCGCATGCGACCTTTGAATCGCGATCCGGACATCGTCCTGCGGTGTATCGGACAACCGGCCGTGACCTGATAACAGGATCCTGGAATTCAAACCCTTCAGCCGCTCCAGCGACTGGATGTAGTCGCTGATGCTGCCGGATCCGAATACGCCGCCCATCACGCCGCCCGGCATCAGGGTGTCGGCGGCGAACAGCAGACCCTGCTCCTGGTCGAACAGGCTGATGCAGGCCGAGGTGTGGCCCGGCGTGTACATCACGTTGAGGCGGAAGTTACCGAGGTCGATCAGGTTGCCTTCCTCGAGCCAGATATCGACATCGATCGGCACATTCGGCTCGTTGAACATCTTGCGCAGCATCGAGAAATCGTCGCGCAGCATGATCTTGTTGGCGGCCAGCCGATGCGCGGCGATGATGGTATGACGGCCGTTGAAATGATACGCCGCGCCGATGTGATCGAGATGCTCGTGACTCAGAATCACGATATCGATTTTGTCAGGCGGACAGCCGAGATGATCGAGGCATTCCAGCAAGGCCGGGTAGTTGGAGGACAGCCCGACATCGATCATGATGGTGCGGGATTTTCCGCGCACCAGATAGGCATTCGCGGCGCGGTTCTTGAAGCGGATCTGATAGACGTCTTCGGCCGCCTGAATCAACGAGCAGACGTCGTTGTTCAGGAGAACCGGAAACGGGCTGGGCTTGCGGTCGCTCATGGGTTAGCCGCTTTGAAGGTGACGGCGTTGGACGCCCTTAAGCGCTTGCTGAGCGCATCCATGATCATCAGCGCGAACGCCGGCTGCTGACTGACCAGATACACGAAGCGGGCATGATTGATCCGCATCACGCGGGTATTGGGTGCTGCGGCGATCGCGGTGGCCGAGCGGGACGAACCGTCGATGACGGCCATCTCGCCGAAGAATTCACCCTTGCCCAGGGTGACGATTAAAGTCTTGCCGGCGCCGCTGGTCTTGACGATGTCGATCTTGCCTTCGAGCACCACGAACAGCTCGCGCCCGGTCGAGCCTTCCTCGAAAATGACATCGTCCACGTCATATTCGTTGATACATTTCTCGATGGCCATGGAACCCCCCGCCTTCTGGCTGGTCCGTCCGCTGCATGTTAGTCGGGAAATAGCACGGCGCAAACGACGCATCGCGGCGTCAGCGATTGCCGCAGAGCAGCATGGACCCGCGTCGCGTCGCCGCTGCTGCCTGACGGGCCGAAACCAGGCCGGATGGGCTCCTAAAATTTGAGTGAACCGGCTGCTGGTAACGATTTGGCAAGAAATTAATGGTTACCAAATGGTCAACTTTTATCGGAGGCCTTGAGCGTGAACGAGCAAATGACTGAGCATACCAGCGGTGAACCCGGTTCCCTCAATGCCGGGTCGGCCGTTCCCAATTCATTGAATGTGCCAGGCGAGCCGGTGGCGGCGTTGGCGCAGCCATCGACGCCGGAAACCACCGATGTCGATTCTTCCAAGCTTGCGCCCAAGCAGGGCGCAGCCGGCGAAACTCCGAAGGTGGACGCCCCCAAGATCGAAGCGCCCGAGGCCGAAGCGCCCAAGGCCGAAGCTTCCAAGGCTGAAGCTCCCAAGGGCGATGCGCCCAGGGTTGACGCGCCGCGCAGCCCCGAGAAGATCATGATCATGTCAGCGGGCGACCGCGCCGGTCCCGCACCGGAGGCGGAGCAGAGCTCCGGGATGTTCGGCAAGCGCCGGCTCGCAGCACTGGCGGCCGTGGTGGCGCTGGCGGCGGTGGCGGGCGCCCTCGGCGGCGCCGCGGCGACCGCGGGCTTCGGGCATTACCTTGGCGATGGTGCAACGACAGCAGGAAACAGCGCGCTCGAAGCCACTGTTGCACGGATCGATACCGACATCGCGGCGCTGAAGGCCAGCGTCGAACATGCCGCCAAGGCCAGCACGGCCCAGTTCAGCAAGACCAGCGATCGCCTCGACAAGGCCGAGAAGGCGCAAGCCGAACCGGCCGCCAAACTCGCCAAGCTCAGCGAGGCCGTGGATAAGCTTCGCGTCGCGCCGGTTGCACCGGTAGCTGCCGCCGCGGCGCCGGCCGCGGCGAAGGAAGTCACCGGCTCGATTTCGCCCCCTGCGACGGCAACGCCCGCGGCTGCACCCAAGCCAGAAATGGCAAGGTTGCCGACGCTGGACGGCTGGGTGCTGCGTAATGTCTCCAATGGCGCCGCCCTGGTCGAAGGCCGGCGAGGGATGTTCGAAGTGTATGCCGGCGATCCGATCCCGGGCCTTGGCCGGGTCGACGCGATCAGGCGCCAGGACGGCCGCTGGGTCGTCGTGACCGGCAAAGGCTTGATTGTCGCGCGCTAGGGCATGATCGCGGCCCGAAGCGCCGCGTTAGCGCAACGAAGCTGGATCAGCCCCGGGGCACCGATTGCTTCACACCGACGTGAAGCGATGCGGGGGCTCGATCCGGATTCGCGAGACAGCCCGTCCGCTTTTCGGCTAATTTCCTGACTAGAAGACGTTGCCCGCAGGGCGCCTCGAATCGGCGTCCCTGATGCGCGGCGTTCGTTGGGATATGGGCCGCGCATGCGATTTTTAGTCACGATCCTGGTTTTGCTTTGCAGCGTCTTGACGGCGCGCGCCGGGCAGAGCGCGGCGCTGGAGCGTGGCACCGCGATCACCGATCCCTTGGGCTTGCGCGAACTCGATCGCGGAAGGCTTGGGCTGGGCGGCGTTGTCCTGCCCATGAGATCGTCCAGCGCCCCGCTCACCAACAGCCAGGTGTTCGCGCTGCCCTCGATGGCTCCCGTCCGCAAGGCGCTCGACGACGAGTTCGATCGTTACATCGCCAGACACAAGGCCAGTCTTCCGAACGAAACCATCGGCGTTGGAACCTCTTTCGATTTTCAGCTGTTCGATCGCAAGCTGCTTTATTCCCGTGATTCACGCTTCGTGCTGGCGGGTATCGTCAACCGTATGGATCGCGCTTATCTGTCCGAAGCCAACTGCGGTGAAATCAGGCTGATCTACCGTCTGACACGGACGAGTGCGCCCGAGACCGGCGAGAATGCGGCCTCGCCGCGGCTGCCAATGACGCTCAACGTCGTGCTGAAGGCCAGGACCGACAACGCGATCGACGGCAGCGGCGTGAAGATCACGTGCGCCGAGATCGCGCGACGATGGCTGGCTTTCGGCGAATCGACGCTGACCGGCGTGGAGCTTGCGCAGAAACTGACATCGAAGGATGGCCCGCTGGGTCTGATCCGGCCTGAAAACATCGACCGCATCGAAACCAATCTTCAGATCGCGCATGCGCCGAAATCGGCGGTGCGCGATTTCCGCACCGACTATCTCCTCAAGGTGTTCGATTACGACGCGCAGTCGGGGTCGTTTGAAGAAGCGCCGCTCGAAAACCAGATCGATCGCGAGCGAATTTTCGCGGATGAGGCGCTCAAGCGCGACTTCAAGGCGTGGCTGCTCGATAGCGGGCACTTCGGCGAGCTGGATCGCGGCACAATTCTGGTCCCGAACAAGTTCCTCGCCCGCAGCGCGATTGCCGCGACCCCGGTTGGATTTACCGCCTCCGACCTGCAGCCGGCCTTTGGCTTGTTGCAGGCCGATGACGCAAAGGCTGACACCGTGTTCAGGGAAAGTGACGTGGTCGAGGCCTTGAAGAGGGCAGCCGACGCCGGTATTACGTTGCAAAACATCCGTTCGCCCGCGGGCTTCGAGCGCCGGCTCAACGACATGAGCTGTTCAGGATGCCATCAGACCCGCGGCATCGGCGGCTTTCATTTCCCCGGCGTCGACTGGATGGCGGCCAAGCCCGACAATTCGACCGTCGTGCCGGCCTCGCCGCATTTCTTCGGCGACCAGATCCGCCGCCGCGATATTATGACCGCGACGCGAGACGGTACTCACCCAGATTACTCGCGGGGGTTCTCCGGCCGCCCGCAATTGCGCGGCAGCACCGAACTCGCCGGAACAGAATACGAGGACGGCTGGGGCGCGCTTTGCTATCAGCAGAAGCCCGACGCCAAGGACAACGACGCGAGCTTTCGGTCATGGAGCTGTGCCGAGGGGCTCGCGTGCCAGGTGGTCGACAAGGCCTCCCGAACCGGGATGTGCTTTGTCAGAGATCGCTAGCAAATAGCACTTTCGACGGCGCGGCAACCAGATTGACAGTGGTCTCACTAATCGTGTTTCATTCCGGCAATCGCCTGACAGCGCGTGCCGGGAGCAGACATGGACGACATCATTATTGTCGGGGCCGGCATCGGCGGATTGACGCTGGGGCTCGCACTGCACGCCGCCGGGATTCCCTGCCGGATATTTGAATCGGCCGCCGAAATCAGGCCGATCGGGGTCGGCATCAATCTGCTTCCGCATGCCACCAAGGAGCTTGCCGCGCTCGGACTTGAAGCTGACCTGGCGCGGGTCGCGATCCCAACCCAGGACGCGACCTTCTTCAATCGCTTCGGTCAATTGATTTATCGGGAGCCGCTGGGACGGGCAGCGGGCTACGAGCATCCGCAATTCTCCATCCATCGCGGCGATCTGCAGATGGTCTTGCTCGATGCCTTCCGTGCGCGCGCAGGGCATGACCGGCTGCTTACCAACCATCACTGCATCGGAGTTGAACAGAATGAATCCGGTGTCAGCGTCGATTTTTCCGACGGGCCGGGAGGCAGCCACCGCAGCACCGTGCGCGGCCGCGCCGCGATCGCCTGCGATGGCATCAATTCCGCGATCCGCAAGCAGTTTTTCCCCAGCGAAGGTGAACCGCGCTATTCCGGCGTCAACATGTGGCGCGGCGTGACGCGATGGAAACCGATGCTGTCGGGCGCCAGCATGGTGCGGGCGGGCTGGCTGTCGCACGGCAAGATGGTGATCTATCCGATCCGTCAGGCCTGCGGCGCGGACGGGCTGCAGCTCATCAACTGGGTGGCCGAAATCGAGACAGAGACCTATCGCAAGCGCGACTGGACCCGGCCCGGTTCGATCGAGGATTTCATCGACGCGTTCGCCGACTGGCATTTCGACTGGCTCGATGTGCCGGCGTTTATCCGTGCCGCCGACAGCGTGCTGGAATTTCCGATGGTCGACCAGGATCCGCTGCCGCGCTGGAGCTTCGGCCGGGTGACCTTGCTCGGCGATGCCGCGCACCCGATGGTGCCGCGCGGCTCCAACGGCGCCGGACAGGCGATCCTGGATGCGCGCGCGCTGGCCTCGGCGTGGCTCGAAAACGGCGATCCCGTTGCCGCGCTCGCCGCGTATGAGAAGCAGCGGCTCGAGGCGACCACACGCATCGTTCTGACCAACCGCACCAATCCACCCGACGCGATCCTGCGCGAGGTGTTCCAGCGCACCAGCGACCGGCCGTTCGCCGCGATCGAGGATGTCATCAGCCGCGACGAGCTTCTGGCTTTGTCGGAAGGTTACAAGCGGATCGCCGGCTATTCGAAGGATGCATTGCGGCCTTAATGGAGCGGGATATCCTGCCGTCTTCGCGCCAGGTTATGACGTCAAGAACACCGGTCGACAACAACCGCGGCCTGACGTTTCAGGGGAAGGAAAATCAGGGGAAGGAAAACGATGGCGATTTCTCGGGCCCAGGTCAGCGACGTCTCGTCGATCGATGTCGCGGCGTTCATCGACGCGCAGCCGGTCGGCGGATTTCAAATCCGGCTGTTGCTGACCTGCGCGGCGGTGTTGTTTCTCGATGGTTTCGACACCCAGGCCATCGGCTATGTCGCACCGGCGCTCGCCAGGGAGTGGGGCCTGACCAAGGGCTCGCTCGGTCCGGTGTTCAGCGCCGGCCTGTTCGGGCTGATGATCGGCGCGCTGGTGTTTGGACCGCTTGCGGACCGCATCGGACGCAGGAAGATCATCATCTTCTCGACACTGGCGTTCGGCATCGGCACGCTCGCGACCTCGATCATCCACGACGTCGACAGCCTGCTCGCGATCCGGTTTCTGACCGGCCTTGGGCTCGGCGGAGCGATGCCGAATGCCGTTGCGATGACGTCCGAGTTCAGTCCGCGTCGCCGCCGCGCCACCATGGTGATGATCATGTTTTGCGGGTTCTCGGTGGGCGCGGCACTCGGCGGCTTTCTCGCGGCGGCGTTGATCCCGCAATTCGGCTGGCGCTCGGTGTTTGTGGTCGGCGGCGTCGCCCCGCTGCTGCTGGTTCCGATCCTGGCGCTGCGGCTGCCTGAATCGGTGCGGTTCCTCGCGCTTACGGGCCGCGCGCATGAGCGCGTCGCTGAATTGCTGGGGTTGATCGGCCCGAGGGCGGTGTTCGCCCCGGCCACGCAATTCGTCGTCCATGAACCCGAACTGGCCGGGATTCCGGTGCTGCATCTCTTCAGGGACGGACGAACCCTGGTCACGCTGTTGCTGTGGGTGGTGTTCTTCATGAGCCTGCTCGATCTTTATTTCCTGTCGAACTGGCTGCCTACGGTTCTCAATGACCTCGGCGCCTCGGTATCGCAGGCGGCGGCGATCGGATCGATGTTGCAGGTGGGCGGCGTGGTCGGAACCTTTGCGCTCGGCAGCATCATCGACCGATTCTCGTTTCGCGCGCTGGCGCTGGTGTATTTCGTCGCCGTGTTCGCAGTCGGCGCGATCGGCCAGCTCGGTCACTCCGCCGTCTTCGTCACCATGGCGATCTTCGCCGCCGGCTTTTGCATTGTCGGCGGCCAGATCGCCGCCAACGCGCTGGCGGCGACGTTCTACCCGACCTCGGTCAGGGCCACCGGGGTCGGCTGGGCGCTCGGGATCGGCCGGGTCGGCTCGATCATCGGCCCGCTGGTCGGCGGGGCGCTGCTGATCGCGAAATGGAGCCCGGGATCGGTGTTCATGGCGGCGGCGGGCGCCGCCCTGTGCGCGGCGGTGGCGGCGTTTTCCCTGAGCCGGCTCGCCGGCATGGGAGGAAGCGGCCAGGGTGCTGCCGATCCGCCGGCCGCGTTTGAGGCAGGCTTGCGTCCGTCGACCACGGCCGGAACCTAAGCGGGGACCAAACGATGAGTGACTCCGACAAAGAGAACAAGACCCGGAATCGCGAGATCGCCGAGAACGAAGCCGAACGGCAAATCGTCGGCGACGTCAGGGTCAGCGTATGGGCGATCGCGGTTGCTGTCGTCATCGGCCTCGCCGCCGTCGGCTGGGTGCTGATCCACAACTAGAGCATGATCCGGAAAAGTGGGAACCGGTTTTCCCTCGCGACAAACGCGAAGCGTTTGCGCGGAGATCATGCTCCAACAAAAAGATGAGATCATGATCCGATTCAATCTAATCGGATCGTGATCGAGCATGACTGGCGCCTTCAGGCCACCGCGCCTGAGGCCCGCAATTGCCGGATCGACGCCTCGTCATATCCGGCACGGCGAAGAATCTCATCGCTGTGCTCGCCGATGCCGGGCGGATGCCGTGGCTGGGTTTTCTTGCTGCCGTCGATCCAGATCGGGCTGTTGACGGTGAGCATGGTGTCGTTCTCAAACGGAACCAGCACCTCGTTCTCGCGCATCTGCCTATCGTCCGGAATGTCGTCGAGGATGCCGACCACGCCGAACACCAGGCCATTGCCGTCGAGTATCTTGCGCCATTCGGCGAGGTCCTTGGTCGCAAAGATCTCGTCGAAGATCTTGATCAGTTCCAGCGAGCGCGCGTGACGGTCGGCCCTGGTGGCGAACCTGACATCGGTGATGAAATCCTCGCGTCCGATGCAGCGGGCAAGTGTCGGCCATTGCCGGTCTTCGCTAAGCAGCGACAGGATGATCCAGCGGCCGTCGCGGCACTTGTAGTGATTGGTCACCGCGTTCAGCGCGCGCTCGCGGGGACGCCGCTCGCCAAATTTCGCGCCGCATAATTTGGCCTGGGCCAGTATGCCGTTGGCCCAGATGCCGTTGGCCATCAGGTTCGATCTCACATGCGAACCCTTGCCGCTGCGTTCGCGCTTGTAGAGCGCGGTGACGATCGCGCCGTATAGCGCCATCGCGCAGGGGTGGTCGCCCATGCCGGCGATCGAGCGCGCCGGTGCGACATCGACATCCGCGCGCACCAGATCCATCAGGCCTGAGCGCGCCCAATAAGCGTTGCTGTCGAAACCGGGTTTGTTGGCCTCTTCGCCTTTTTCGCCGTAGCCGGTGAACGACGCGTAGATCAGGCGCTCATTGAGCGGGGCAAGTTCGTCGTAAGTGATCCCGAGCCGGCCACGTACGGCGGGAGGAAAATTCGTAATGAAGACATCGGCCTCGGCAACGAGGCGATACAGCACCGCCTGTCCTTCCGGCTTGGAGAGGTCGAGCGCAAGGCTCTGCTTGTTGCGGGACTCCAGCATCCAGGCGAAATTGTGCGGGCTGGCGGGATATCCCGGCAAGTTCGGCAGGTTGCGATAGGGATCGCCCGTTACCGGCGGCTCGATCTTGATCACATCGGCGCCGAAATCCGACAGCACGGTTGCGGCCGCCGGCGCTGCGATGAAACTCGCGCAGTCCAGAACCTTGAGGCCTTCGAAGATGCCCTTTTCCATCGTAGCGTCTTCCATCGTAGCGTCGCTCCCGTGACTCTTGTTGGTTTTATTGCGTGTTATGGAATCGCTGTGCGCTGCGATCCGGGGATTCCCGGCGCATTTGACCGATGTTGGGGGTACGATGCAACGGTGCTTTCCAAGCCGCAATCGTCTGGCGCGTGCCGGGCGCCGTGAATGGCGGGCAGGGCGAGCCATCGGGCGTCATGGTATGGCCCGGGTTTCTGTGTTCTGTCATGCCGTCGTGGACATGTGGCCGCGCGGCTATCTGCAGCCACCGGACGTCATGACGGTTGAAAAATGGATCAAGAAAGATTGAGCCATCGAACAGGCGCGTTCTGCGCCGATTCGAATGTGCAAGAGTGGGGCCCACTCCTGCCGAATGTACTTTGGTTTTTGATCTTCTTGGAAGCCCCACCCCCGGATTGGACCCGAGAGTGCGCTGTTGCTGACCGCGCTCGGGCGTTAAACCTTGAGGTTCTCGGCCGAGGTCTTGCCGCGATTGGCAACCTCTTCGTATTCAACCGTCTGTCCTTCGTTGAGCGAGGAAAGGCCAGCTTTCTCGACCGCCGAAATATGAACGAAAACGTCTTTGCCGCCACTGGAGGGCTGGATAAATCCAAAACCCTTGGTCGCGTTGAACCACTTCACAGTACCTTTAGCCATCACGTCGTCTCCGCGGGATCAAAAACGATAACGAACTGCCGGTCCCCGCACACCGGCCATGCCCGACAGGCACACGATACGCGGAATGGAGCGAGCTTGATAGCTTAAACCACATCGCTATTTTGGCGGAAAACCATCAATATCGCGGCGCATCGGCAGTTTTTGCCGGTTTCGCGCTCATTTGACGCGGCGAACGGGGAGTAACGTCTTGGTTCCGAATCGTGTCGAGAGCGCGATCCGGCCCGCCAGTCTCACCGGCACGGGCACGCCGGGTTCCATTCGACGTGAATTTCAGCCTGTGAATTCATGAATGAGCATCGGCGGATGCCATGCGATGTGGGTCGTCCTGTTGCTTGGACCATGAGATGTAGTAGGCGACGAGCGTCATGATGGTGATACCGGCCACGCTCACGAACAGCTGCGTCATCAGAGAGCCGGAACTTGTCATTAATACGAAATGGCCGGCAAATGAGAGGAAGACCCCGACGCAAAATACAGCAAGCGATTGCTGGCCACATATGATGATGGGCTTGAAGATCTGCCATTCCAGCCCACGCCAGTCCTTCGATACAAACCGCGTCACCACGAACACCATGACGACGAAATGCAGGACGCGATACGGGGCGAGATTTGTCCTGTCGTTGGGGTTGAACGCATCGACTAGCCATGTCGGGAACATTCTTCCGAACTCTGGGAATCGTCCAGCCATCGTCACGACGAGAGCGAAAGTCAGGTAAGCGATCCCGAAATAGATCGGGATCTTTGACTTGAGAATTGAGCGGCGTTGCCTTGCTCCGCCAAGCGCGAGCCAGCCGCCAAACACAAAAAGCAGCTGCCAGCAAAACGGGTTGAAATACCAGCTTCCATCCGGAAAGGACGGCAAATTCCATTCGAACAGACGTGCAGCAACATAGAGCGCCAGGGATCCGGCCATCGTCAGGTCGGGCTTGCGCAACATCATCCACAACACCGGCAGGAAGAACGCCATCAACGCGATATAAAGTTGCAGCACGTCCAGATTCCGCGCCTTGGATTGCAACAACAGCCCATGGCCCACGGTGCGGATCGGATGGTCGACCAGGCCGGTAACATTGAATTCGTAGATGATGTCGGGAGCGGCGTATCGTGCCGCAACATCTCCGATGGCGACAATGTAGATCGCAAACAAGACGATGTACGCGACGTAGAGCCGCCATACCCGTTTGAAGATCCGGGTTGCCCCCACCACGAAGCCGCGCTCCAGCATCATTTTTGCGTAGACAATCGACGCCGCATAGCCGGAAATGAATATGAAAAGATCCGCAGCCCCGCTGAAACCGTAGTTTCTAACGGTGATCCAGCTCACCGCGTTGTTGGGGATGTGATCGAGAAAGATAAACCAGTTCGCAAGCCCGAGGAACAGATCGAGCCTGACATCGCGTGCGTTGGCTGCGGGAATAGCTTTGATGTGCATGGAGGCGGTTCGTGCGGTAGGTTGTGAAGGTGCCGCTGGAATCAAGGCCGATACGACCGGCAAGCGTAGTGCAGACAGGATTGCGACCCCAATAGACTTTACGTGAATAAACCCGACGGCTCGCGGAACCAGCCGTCGAATCAGCTGTTCCTGTCGCTATGGCGTGGCGATCGTGGCAGCCGGTTTGCGGGGCGGCGCGCGCTGAAATCAATGCATCGGGTGCAAGGCGGCCCCGCCGCGCAGCTAGAGCCTTTTCCGTTCCGATTAAATCGGAACGGGGCTCTATTTCCTTGTTTTGACGCGTCTTCTTCGCGCGAACCGGTACCACCCCGGATCAAGTCCAGGGCAGGCTTTCGCTGGAAAACGCTCTAATAGGTCGCGGCCAGATAATCGACGATCTTGCCAACGTCGGCATCGTCGATCGGCGCGCCATAGACCTTGATCATCTTCGTGACTTCGGCCTGCCAGAAGTCCTTCTTGAATTTCGGCCCGCGCGGCTGAGTGCTGACGTAGTCCGCCGAGTGACAGGCGGTGCAGTTGTTCTGCACCACTTCAAGGTTTGGTCCGGGCTTGAACACCGCGGTTTCGTCGGGAAGCTTGTAGGAGATTGGAGCCGCGCTTGCCAAGCCACCCAAACATGCGGCAGCGGCCAGTGTGAGGAGAAGCGCGAGGAAAAAACCACGGGTCATGACTTGCCTCCTCACGCCGCGGTGACGCGAACGGTTTCGATCACGTTGCGCAAATACCCCGCCGGATTCCAAAATGGCTCGGCCGGCTGCGTGTCACCGGCATTGTTGGTGGCGCGAACCTTGAGCTCAAAGCTGCCTGCCGCAAGCCGCACCGGAAGCTTCCATTCGCGGAACGAGTATTTTCCGAGATCCTTGCCGAGCTTCGCCGGGGTCCAGGTCCTGCCGCCATCGAGCGAGACCGCGACCTCCTTGATGCCCTTGCCGCCGTCAAACGCGATTCCCTTCAGCGTCGTTCCGCCAGGCTTCAGTTTCGCGCCATCGGTCACATTGGTAATGAAGGAGCGGACGGTGAAGCGGTTGATCGGGATCGTCGCCTTCGGCGCGGTGCCGGGCTCGACGCATCCGCATGCGGTGTCCGGAATCCGATAGGCCGACTTCATCCAGAAGCCGTCGAACACGCTGTCGATGACAGTGATTTCGTTGAGGTGTTTCAGCCAGTAGGTGCCGTAATAGCCCGGCACGATGAGGCGAAGCGGAAAGCCGTTGAGAACCGGCAACTCCTCGCCGTTCATGCCATAGGCCAGCATCACCTCGCCATCGCGGGCGTGGTCGATATCGAGCGCCTTGATGAAATCCGGCGTCTTGTCGCTGACCGGTCCGTCCATTCCGTTGAAGGTGACCTGCTTTGCCCCCTGCTGCACGCCGGCCTTGTCGAGCACGGTTTTCAGCGGCACGCCGCGCCAGCGCGCATTGCCCATCGCGCCGTTGGCCAATTGACCGCCGGCCACGCGTGGGTTGGAGAAGCCGCGGCTGTTGCCCGAGCATTGATTGACGGCGACGAGCTCGACCGCGGGAAGCTTCCTTATTTCCTTCAGCGACAGCTTGATTGGGCGGTCGACTTTGCCCTTGATCTCCAGCGTGAATTTATCCGGGTCGATGTTGAGCGGCACATCCGCCAGATGATAGCGGACGAAAAAGGCATTGTTCGGCGTAATCGCGCCGTCATTGAAAACAGAAAATGGCGTCTCGAGTTGCGGCGGCCGGCTGGTCAGGCCGATCATCGGGCGCTTCTGCGGATATTTCACCAGCGGCCGTTCGCCGTTGTCGATGGGCAACGTCACGGCGTCGAGCGCGAGCGCCGGGAATGAACCGAAGCCAGTCGCCAGCGCCGCCATGCCGGCGCGCTTCATCATCTCTCGTCTGTCGATCATCGGGTTTGCTCCGAAGTTTTTCGTCGAGGCCGGTCTCCACAGGACGCCGAAAGCTTGTGTTTATTCCATTCACAAGACCGGCATTCCCCTTGGATCAGGCCCCAGGGCATGCGATTGCGAAATACGCGCTTGCGCCAGTGTCGCATCGGCAAGGCCTAAGTCAATTTATGCTTTCGGGGACGTTGCGATGCAACAATCCGGAAGCCGACTAGAATTTGTCGGATCGCCTCAATAGGTGCGGCAATAACAGGAAACCCCGGCCGCTCGAGGCGACCGGGGCTTTTGAACTGGAAGAAACCGAAGTTCGAAATCAGTATCCGCAGACGTTGACAGTGCGCCAGCGAAAGCCGAACGGGGTCGGCACGCGGCGCGTGACGAAGCACCCGCCGCCGCCATAGCCGCCACCGAAGTAGCCGATACCGAAGCCAGGACCGAAGTGGTGGTGATGGCCGCTGAATCCGCCGCCCTTCCAGCCTGCCGAAGCGGCGGTCGGAGCCAGCGCCATCGCGCTGAGGGAAGCTGCGGCAACAAGTGCAAGAGCAATTTTGCGTAACATGGTCGTTATCCTTAAGTGTGCGCCTTGGCGCGGGTTGGTCGTTTCAGTTTCACCCCTCGCACATCAGTCGCTTCGCTCAGGAACGGGGTTCGAGAAAATTGCGCCTGGTACGGGTACAATTTTCTGAACGAATATTCAGGTGTGAAAAACATCACATACGGCGCGGTGCGGATCGCTACGCCGCGATAATTTGCACCTCGTTAACCAAGGCGGATAACACGCTCGCATCCGGGACAGAGCGAACAATCATCGGCTCGGCGCGTCCTCGGATCGCGACTTCCTGCTCGGGCAAACCTTCGGCTGGAAGGCCGGCGGTGACGCGAACTTCTTCCGACAGGATCGCTTCGCAGGCGAGGCTCTTTGTCATGTCCTGCAGTCTTGCTGCGACATTGACCGCGTCTCCGAGTGCCGTGAACACCATGTGATCGCGGTAGCCGATATCGCCGATGATGACTTCGCCGCCATGGATGCCGATGCCGAAGCGGATCGGCTCGCGCAGATCATGCTCAAGGAACTGATTCAATTCGTCGACATTGGCGGCAATCATCGCCGCGGCCTGAAGTGCCTGGCGGCAGGCGGTTTGCGGGCTGCAGTTGAGTCCGAACAGCGCCAATTGCCCATCGCCGACAAACTGGTTGGGTTGACCGCCGCATTCGATCACAGCCTTCGACACCGCGCCGAGGAAACGGTTGACGATGAACACGGTATCGAACGGCAGCCGATTTTCCGCAAGCCTGGTCGAGCCCCGCATGTCCACGAACATGCTGACGAGATAGCGTTCCTCGCCGATCCGGGCGGGGCTTGAGGTCCGAAGCGTCGCCGCGGTGATCTGCGGCAGGAAGATCTGGAAGAAGGAGAGATCGGCCTCGGGCCTGAGCTGGCAGGCAAGGCGGATCGCGGGATCCGCGCCGGCCCCAACGCGGTTGAGTACGAACGCCTCCCGCTGCGACGGCTGCGGCAGCGACGTGCAGTCTCCGATCACGCGAATGCGGCAGGTGGAGCAACGGGCGCGGCCACCGCAGACACTGGCATGCGGGACATTGTTGCGCAGGCTCGCCTCGAGCACGCTGAGGCCCCTGGGCACCCGAACCGTCCTGCCGTTGCCGTATGACAGGCTGATCATGCCGACCCGGCGCTCGTTCAGGGCGCGCACGCCCCTTCCAAGCAAGACAACTCCGATCAGGCCGAGATAGAAGATCAGGAAATAATCGGCGATGCTGTCAAGAGTAGCCTGTTCGGCTGATGTGCCGACCTGACTCCGCGAAAGATTGTCCGCCTTCCACTCGGCGGCGTCGTTGCCGGCGTCGGCAATGACGCTTCGTCCGCCCTGATAGAGGCCCAGCATGGCGAGCGTCGGAACCAGCACCGCCGCGGCAAGCAGAAACGGCGCCGCGCTGTTATAAAACGCTTTCATCCGGAGCCAGAAATAAAGGCCGATGCAGCCGTGCACCCATGAGATCACCAGGACCGCGAACATCATCCGTATCTTGTACGGCCAGACGATCAGGTAGGCATAGAGCACCTGCGGATAGAGCTTTTGGTGCTCAAAAAGAGTGTGGCCGAGCCGCACGCCGACAATGTGGGCGATGATGAGCGCCGGAATGCTCAAGCCAAGCACGAGCTGCAGCGGCTCGATGGCCTTCCAGCGGAATTGCCGGCGCTCGTAAAGCGCCCAGATCCCAAGACCGGCGTGGACCAGTGCGGCGGTATAAAACACCATCGCGACCGGGAGGAATTGCCAGAACGCGATATGGTAATAGACGCCGGTGGCAAGCGCATCCATCGAAATATTGCCGAGTGCATGGTTCACGAAATGGCTGACCAGATAGGTGAACAGCACCAGCCCGCAGGCGAGGCGGACCTGCCGGACGCTGATGCCGCGGATGAATTTTTTGAGCTGTTCGCGAGAAAATAAGGTCATGCGGTCCAATCGGAGAGTCATCGACAATAACAGCGATAGTAGAGTTTTATTCCGCCAGCGACCACCTTTCCCTGTCGCCCCGGCGAACGCTTGGCGTTCGCCGGGGCGCCGAGAATATGTCGATCTCGCGTGAGCAACATTGGCAGCCTTGGTGCCTGCACGATCTCTCTGCCCAAGACGTTGACACCCTATCCGGAGTCGGGGAGAAAGCGGCGTGACGATTGCCCCGACCGACAGTAACAGCGCGAAACCGGAAACTTACGTCCTTCGGCAATTGCTTGCCGTTGCGATGCTGATCGTCGCGATGACGACATTGCGGGTGATTTACGCAAGCGTGATGGATCTGCGCACCGACGAAGCCTATTACTGGACCTGGTCGAAGGAGAACGTGCTTTCGTTCCTCGATCATCCGCCGATGATTGCGTGGTTCATTCGGTTCGGCACCGCAATCTTCGGCGACACCAATTTCGGCGTCAGGTTTGCCGGCGTGCTGGCCATGCTGGTCACCCAATTGCTGCTCGCCGATATGGTCCGGCGGGTGACGCATGACGTTCGCGCGGTCGCGATTGCGGTGCTGATGCCGGAGGCCGCGCTTTATTACGGGTTGCTGATGGCCAAGGTGGCGCCGGACGTCGCGCTGATCCCGTTTGCCGTCGCGATGGTGTGGGCGCTGGTCCGGCTCAACGAGAGCGGCGATGGGCGCTGGTGGCTGGCAGCCGGGCTGTTCGCGGGGCTGGCGCTGCTCTCGAAACTCACTGTGGTCATGATGCTGCCAGCGGTAGCGGCATTCATGCTGGTGCCGGACTGGCGCCGGCGCTGGCTGCTCAGCCCTTATCCGTGGGCGGCGGCCCTGATCGCGGTGGTGGTGTTCCTGCCGGTCCTGGTCTGGAATGCTGAGCACGATTGGGCATCGTTCCGATTCCAGTTTGTGCGGGCAACCGCGACCCACGAATTGTCGCTTCGCACCGTCGGGGATTTTGTCGGCCTGCAGTTCGGGCTGGTCGGGTTTATCCTGCTGCCAGTGGTCTTGTCGGGCGCGGCGCTGACGGCGTGGCGGGGATATCGCCGAGGTAACGCGGTGGCCATACTGCTCTCGACCTGCGTGATCGTGCCGTTCGGATATTTCTTCTGGAAATCGCTGACCCTGCGGGTCGGCGATACCTGGCCGATGTTCATGTGGCCGGTTGGGTTTGCCGCCGCCGCGATCAACATCGCGATGCTGCCGCGCGAAGGTTTTCCCGCATGGATAGTCAAATCGACCGTCGCATGGGCCAACGCGGCGATTGTTTCCGGTATCGTCTTCGTCGTTCTGGTGTTTCTTTATTATGTCGTCAGCCCCTGGAACTTGATCGGCAAGGCCGATCCGATCGGCGGCGAGGCGGGTTATGCGCAGGTGGTGGACCGGGCGCAGGCCGAATTGCAAAAGACTGGTGCGACCTGGATCGCAACCACGGACTACCGGACCTACGCCATGCTGCGCTGGTATTTCAAAGACCGCGTTCCGGTCATCCAGATCAACGAGCGCGGCCGGTTTTTGGACTTTCGCGATCCCGGCATGAATTCGATCGGAGGTCATGCAGGTCTTTACGTCGCGCGCGAGCCTGACAATACCAATTCCCTATGGGCGGCCACGACAGCGATCAGAGAGCCGCTCGAACGGGTGGAGCGAAGCTGGCGCGGAATCGTGATGGATACCTATGCCCTGGAGAAACTCACCAACTGGACACCGGAGCTTTCGCCACCGCCGGATTCGCCGCTGTTTCGCTGGCGCG
>WNGN01001846.1_pt1 | contig 17084 bp, 19 predicted proteins | sample 5400561 | NCBI WGS metagenome assembly WNGN01 (sample SAMN13153379, study PRJNA577476) | soil metagenome | isolation source: 115 cm soil or saprolite under Garry oak tree replicate 2 | place: USA:California | collected 2016-06-15
CGACTTCGCAGCCAAGAACCGGGTATCGGCGATGTACTCCACGAGTGATTTTGTCGAGGCTGGGGGCCTCATGAGCTATGGGCCAGACCTCCTTGATAACTGGCGGCGCGCGGCAACCTTCGTTGATAAAATCCTCAAAGGCGCTAAGCCCGCCGATCTCCCGGTGGAGCAACCCACGAAGTTCGAGCTGATCATCAACTTGAAGGCTGCCAAGCAGATCGGCCTGACGATTCCGTCGAACGTGCTGGCGCGGGCGGACAAGGTGATCAAGTGAGCAGATGCGAGAGGCGGCAGTCATCGGCAAGCAGCACGAGATCAAAGGGCAAACGATCTGCGCTTTTGTCTCGCTCAAGGCAGGAATTCAGAATTCGCCTCCTTTGGTAGACGAACTGAAGGGCCATGTAGCGAAGAAGATCGGCCCCATTGCCAGGCCCTGGCGAAATCCTTTTTGCCGCCGGATATGCCCAAGACGCGCTCGGGGAAGATCATGCGCCGCGTGCTTGCCTCGATCTCCAATCGTCGCGATGTGGGCGACGTGACGACGCTAGCGAACCCTGACGTGGTCGAGCAAATTCGCGAAATGGTGCAAGGCAAGGACGCGGTTGTTTCGAAGGAAGAGACTCCGGAAGACATCGCGCGCTTTGGGCAGAATGAATAAGCAGCCTCTGTAACATGGATATCAAAGTTCGCCCGCACCATCCCATGTCTGTCCCCGATGCGGTGAAAGGCGGCTTGTCGAGATGATGCCAGATTCTTGCCGATGCGATATCGCTTAACTCAAAAAAATGCCGCCGTCGAACCTTTGTAACGTTCAACAAGGGAAGTTTTCATCATCAGGCAAGGTTACGAGTTTCCCGCCGAGCAGCCAGCGAGCGAACAAGGCCGCAGCCGCAGCACCGAGGACCTGCCCGCCGACGAAGAGCGGAACGCTGCTCGGAGAGATTCCGGCGAAGGTGTCGGTCATCGCGCGAGCGAGCGTGACGGCGGGATTGGCAAACGAGGTCGACGACGTAAACCAATAGGCACTCGTAATGAACGCCGCCACAGCTACGGGGATCGCCTCAACACGGAAGCGCAATGTGAGCGAGATGACCAGCACGAGGCCGAATGTGGCAATGACTTCGCCAAGCCCCTCGCCCGGTGTTGGCCGAACATGCGCTGAAACCTGAAGCAGCGGCAGTCCGAACATCGCGTGCGCCGCCACGACACCCGCAAAAGCCCCACAAACCTGCGCCAGGACATAGACACAGAAATGGCTCGCCGTGAGACGGCCCTCATAGGCGCTCACGGCCGAGACGACCGGATTGAAATGGGCCCCTGAAACAGGCCCTAGCATGACAATCAACGCATATAGGCCCGCTCCTGTGGCAAGAGAATTCGCGAGCAAGGCGACAGCCGCATTCCCCTGAGCGAGCCGCTCGCCCATAATCCCGGAGCCCACCACGATCGCTAGCAACAGCGCTGTTCCGATTGCCTCCGCGGCGGCTGCCCTAACGAGAGTCATTTCAAATCGGCGGCATACTTGTTCATTCCCTGGACGATTGGCTCCCGAGCACGCTCGCCGGCTTCGGGGCGCGCTTAAGCGGCGCCGGCACGCTACTCGAGCAGCAAAGCCGAACCAGTTTGGTCCGGTCCACCTGCATTCTAGGATTGCTTTTAAAGGACGCATCGACCGCAGAAAGAATCGCCAGCGCATGGGGATCTTGCGGCTTTTCTAAGCGGTAGTGCATCCATTTTCCTTCGCGCCGCGCGGTTACAATCCCCGCTCGCCTGAGGTAGGCCAGATGCCGGGAGATTTTAGGCTGAGTTACGCCCAGCGCTTCAACAAGGAAACAGACACACACTTCATCATCGCCCATCAAATTGAGCAGCCGGAGCCGCGTGTGATCAGCAAGGGCACGGAACAGTAACGCCACGTCGAAAGATTTGGATGCTTTCATAAGGTGCGACTCTATCACAAATTAATACATATGTCTTGACATATCTGTTTTGACATTATATTTGCTTAAGCAGATACGTCGGGGATATTCATGGAACAAAACAAACAGACACTAGTTTTTCTCTGTACCGGTAATTCCGCACGGAGCATCTTTGCCGAATACCTGACGAACAAAATTTGCGGCGATCGTTTTGAAGCCTACAGCGCCGGCAGCCAGCCCAAGCCGGCAGTAAATCCGTACACGATCAGGGTCCTGCGAGATTATTACAAGATCGACGCAAGCCAGGCCCGCAGCAAATCATGGGATGAGTTCAAAGGGACACAATTCGATATCGTCATTACGGTCTGTGACAATGCGAAAGAATCCTGCCCCGTTTTTCCGGGACAGCCAATCCTTGCCCACTGGAGTATTCCCGATCCTGCCGAAGCGACTGGCACTAATGAGCAAAAATTCCGTACGTTCAGAGAAACCGCGCAACAAATCCAGCGACGCATAGAGCTTTTGTGCTCCTTCCCAATTGAGAAACTTGGGCATCTCCTCACGCAGCCGAATCAAGAGACTGAAACTACAAAACACTAAATCAAGGAGACATTTTTCTATGTCCAATTCAAAAAAAGTTCATATTGCACTTAACGTGTCAGATGTGAATCGCTCCGTCGCATTTTATCGTGCCATGTTTGGTGCAGATCCCGTGAAGTGGAAACCAGGCTACGCCAAATTCTCGATCGACGAGCCAGCCCTTAATCTCACATTAAACTACGAAGGTGAAATCAGCGAGCCGGGTGCCTTGAATCACCTCGGTGTGGAAGTAGAAAACAGCACGCAGGTACTTGCCGCAAAAAAACGCCTCGCGGAAGCAGGGCTGGCGACTCGGGATGAGATGAATGTAGATTGTTGCTTCGCCCTCCAGGACAAAGTCTGGGTTACTGATCCAAATGGGTACCGCTGGGAGATATTTACCGTGAAAGTGGGTGATACTCAGCCCGCGCTGAACGTTTCCGTTGAGCCGACAGATAGTGCGCGGCAGAGCTGCTGCCGGTAGTAAAGCCAGGCCAATCAAACCGGCTGCGCCACCGGTGATTGCACCCCATAGTTAATATCCCTTGGCTCCGCCGCGATTCGCATAACTACCTCAACGTCTAGCTATCGATTATGCGATTAGTTTCCACTCTTGATGATGAGCACGGAGCAGTGCGCGTGGTCTACGACCTTATCCACTGTGGCTCCGAGAAATCTCCGTCTCAATATATGAGAGGTTGCTTCTAGACCTCTTTGACCGAGATTGCGAATCGCTTCATCCATGATTTTTGAATAAAAATTATTCGCCTGTTCCTTGGCTTCTTCCACTTCACTCACGGTCTCGGCGTACTCTGGAATTCTTCCTACCGCCAAGAGGTAAACCTCTGCGCCGCTCATTTTGGCAATTTCACCAGCTTTCTCGAGCGCAAGCTTCGATCCATCGGAGCCATCATACGCAACGAGAATTTTCTTAAACATTTTTTTTCCCTCCTTTTGCTTCAAACAGCGCCTCCCGTTCCTTTCCTTTGGGCTCAAAGAAGGATTGAGCGATGAGGGTCGGAACAATAGCCGTCAAGATAACCACCACAACCAGAACCGAATACTGTTGTCGGTTGATGATCCCGTGGGTGAGACCGTAGCGCGCGGAAATGGTTCCAAACGTGAGACCCGTGCTCATCATTAGAGTCGTGTAGAGATTGATCTTTGTGGTGAATCGGAAGAGTACCCCCGCTGGATACAGGCCTAAAAATTTCGAGAGGCTCTTTGCCAAGAAGAAGACCACTACCAAGCCAAAGCCGGCGACCACAGCCTTTAAGTCAACCAGGCTTCCGGCTTTGAGAAAGTAAAAGGGCGTGAGCAAAGCAAATGTGGTAGCTCTCATCCGCCTGATCAGCTCCTTGTTGCTCAGGAACGTATCGGCCAAGACCATACCAACCAGATACGCGGGAAGTACGCCCTCGCTACCACCCCGCACAGCCAGATACGCGAGGACGAGGAGAATAAGATAGATGTACTTCACCTCGGGCTCGCTGGAATGCGCGTTGACTTTCTTAAGGTAGCGATGCGTAATTTTCGGCAGAATAAGCAGAGCAAGAGCGGTTAAGACAACAAAGATCCAGAACCAGCTTCCGAAACTGGTAAAGAGCAAGCCGAGGGCGATTACGGTTCCAAGATCATCGACAAAACAGGCGGCCAGGATTAGCTTCCCAATAGGCGTCTCATTGAGCCCGGTTTCCACCATAACCGCGTAAACCACCGCCACCGATGTGGTCGACATGGCGACGCCAGCGATTTGCGCCGCTCTGAGATCCCAGCCCAGAAAAAACTGAGCGGCAAGCCATGCCAAGGCGAACGGCGCAAAAAAGCCTATAATTCCTAGGACGAGACTCTCTTTCCAAAATCTTTTTAGTGTTTGGCTTTCAAGCTCGGCGCCGGCAAGAAAGGTGAGGATGACCGCTCCAAAACTGGCGAGAAAATTTATCCACTCGGAAATTTCCGGGTGAAACGAGTTTCCCGCGATAATGCCTACGATGAGCTCAACAAGGGCAACGGAAATGCCGATTCTTAGCGAGATAAGGCTTGATACAAGGGCGAGACCGATCCAGATAGATGCCTCCCACCAGAGCTGTTCCATGACCCTACCTCCTGAATTGAAGTAGGCGTCATCAGCCCTGGCGGGCAGTTAATGGAGAACGCCATCTCCGCAGGCAATGTGTATATACCACGTGGGACGGCTAGCCTCAACGTTGCTTGATGGCTGGTGTTTGGATTTGTTTTTGTGAGGGCGCAGTGCCCGAACTCGGCCAAGTCAAGGAGTTGACGGAAAAAGTCAGGATGGTAGAGTAAAGCCCCATGCCACTTTCGACTATAGAAGAAGCGATTGCCGAGATTCGTCGCGGCCGGATGGTCATCTTAATGGATGACAAGGACCGCGAAAACGAGGGTGACCTGTGTATGGCTGCGGAGAAAGTCACTCCGCAAGCGATCAACTTCATGGCCACCCATGGGCGCGGTCTGATTTGCCTGCCGTTGACTGAAGAAAGAGTTAAGCGCTTAGGCGTCTCGATGATGGTTTCGGAAAACACCTCACCCTTCGGTACGGCGTTTACCGTCTCGATCGATGCTGCCACGGGAATCACAACCGGAATTTCCGCGGCGGACCGAGCCAAAACGATTCTCGATGCGATTGCCGACGATGCGAAGTCACAGGATCTCGTTACACCCGGTCACATCTTTCCCCTGCGCGCGCGAAACGGCGGCGTCTTGGTCCGGGCGGGTCAAACCGAAGGCTCAGTGGATTTAGCCCGGCTTGCCGGTCTCAAACCGGCAGGGGTCATTTGCGAGATCATGAAAGACGATGGCACCATGGCGCGCCAGCCCGACCTCATGAAATTCGCGAAAAAACACAAACTAAAAGTCGTCACGATCGCGGATCTCATTCAATACCGACTTAACTACGATTTCCTGGTTTACCGCGCAGCGAGCGCGCCGTTGCCAACCCGGGTCGGCGGACAATTCCAAGCCATTGTCTATAACACCCACGTTGACGAGAGCGAACATCTCGCCCTAATCAAGGGTGAAGTATCGCCGAAGGAAGAAACCCTGGTTCGAGTTCATACGAAATATGTGCCTGGAGACGTTTTCGGCTTCGAGCTCCTCAACACCGGCGCCGTGATTCAACGGTCCATGGAGATTATTGCCAGAGAGGGCAAAGGCGTGATCCTTTATCTCCAACCTGAACACAAAGGACCGGCGCCTTCGATGGTTACCTATCCCAGAGTCGAAGGAAAGCAACAGAAGGACATGAATCCTTCTTTCGTGTATCGAGCGGATTTTAAAGAGTATGGGATTGGCGCGCAGATCCTACGTGATTTGGGCGTGCGCAAGATGCGGCTCCTTACCAACAACAGAAAACATCTGGTCGGACTCCGAGGTTACGGTCTGGAGATAACGTCGCTAGAACCGATCCCGCGGGAGAGTCCCCTGCGCGAGGCCGCGAATCAGAAGAAGGTCAAAGCCAAGAGCGCCTAACCGTGTCGAACCCTGGTGAGGACTTATGCCTATTTATGAATACAGCTGCCGTCGTTGCCATCATAGTTTTGAACAAATTGTGCTCTCCACACGCGAGAAAGTGAGTTGCCCAAAGTGCGCGAGTAACGTGGTGGAGAAACAACTTTCGGTTTTCAGCTCGCCTGGTTCCCGCGCGGCAGAAGCAGGGCCAAGCGGCGGCTGTGGATGCACGCCGCAAACCTGCGGCTGCCACTAAGATAAATCCGGGGGATTGAGATACCCGAGAAGAACCGATCGAATTCGCTTCAAGGCCTCGCCCATATTCGAAAAAACTCTCTCTTCGACTAACTGGCCGTTGACCCAATAATCGAGAGACGGCGCATCGGTAAAATTAATATCGACGTAGCGTTGGCCGACCGGCTCTGCCGTGATCACGATTCTCACGGAATACCCGGCATCGATGATAATGCCGCGCGCGTACGCGGGAAGGGGAAGTCCGCTTTTGATCTTTGCCAACTTTTCCGGCGGGTAGGTTCCCACCTCCAGGGAAAAGTAGCCCCACTCTCCCGGCCCCACGGAGAGTTCCTTCAATATTCTGGGATTGATGTCGACCAGATTTTTCATCGCCTGATCCTGGTTGTAATTCCTAAGAAGTTCGTAGGCCCACTTCTCGATGATGCCCTTGACCGGAGCAGCCGGCTTTTCGCGCTCCTTGACCGGCCCGCGATCAATCCACCACTTGGTTTCTTCGAACGGTAGGTTTTTCTCGTCTGGCATAACAGCTCAAGTTCTCATCTTCCGGTGATTTATTGAAAGCAGATTTCTTCATCCTGGACTATATCGTCTTTAGACCTTAAACTCCTCCAACGTGTTGGGAGCGAAGAGAGATTTCAATTCCGTCGGTTTTTTAGTCAACCCTTGCTCGTGAGAATATTGAATGAGCGTATCCAAAACATGGCGATTTGGATCCAGCCCGTAGGGCCAGAATTCGTCGCCAAAGAGCTCCCTTTCCTCCTCTATGTCTGCAAACGACCACGCGAGCATGTATTTAAGAGCTGAATACTTGTACAGTGTCTCTTCGCATACTCTCTTGGCTTCGGCAAAGGCCTTGCATAAGCTTTGGGCCACCCAAGGATACTTTTCGTACACCTCCTCGCGGAGAACAATGGTGTGCATGATTGGGAAAATTTTTGTGCGCCGATAGTAATCCTTTTCCACCTCGCGGAAATTTGAAAAAAGCCTCTTTACCTTCGGCGAACGGCGTACAAACGGAGAGGGTATGTGAGCACAGATCAACGCATCGAGCTCCCCTTGCTCCAGCATGGATGATAGGGTTCGTTCCGGTCCGATCCATCGAATGTCAATGTCCTTTGGCAAATCGGGTCTGAGTTTTTCTTCGCGGCCTGGATCTTCAGCCCCTCCAGTAAACCACTTCATTTTTTCTGGTGGGACCCCGTACTCATGTTGCAAAATACCCCGAACCCAAACAGCCGCCGTGATTTGGTATTCCGGGACCCCAACCCTTTTGCCCACAAGATCTTTGGGCGCTTCAATCCCTGATTCGCTATTGATAAAGATGAAAGAGTGGCGAAAGAATCTCGAGGGAAATACGGGTATGGCTATCAACCGAGGATAGCCTCTCTCGCGCGCCATAAGGTAGGAGCTCATGGAACACTCGGCGGCATCGAATTCCTGATAACGAAGCATGCGCCAAAACGTCTCCTCGACATGGAGCGGTAAATAAGCCAAATCCACACCTTCGACTTGAACCGTTCCTTCCTGGAGGGCACGGGTACGATCATATTCCCAACATGACAACGTCAGGCGGATTTTTGCCATTATTCTCTCCTGAATGATTGATCGGTCTCAGCGGACGGACTCGATTCCGGCAAGAAATCGGTTCGCGCCGATGACGAACTGCTCTTTCTCGCCCTGCAGCACCACGGCTGCTTCACCGGAAGCAAGCGTGGTGCGATGCTGAATGGTGTACGGTTTTCCTTTGAACGTTATCCGCTGCCCCGGGGTAAATCTCTTGAGTCTTTCATAATCCTGCTGCGGGTCGATCTTTTCCATGACGTGTTTCATACCATATAAACGCTAAATCTTAAATCCGTCGATTCCACCAAAGCGGCCACAGACGGGAATTTTTCCTCCGACTGTCGTGTCAATACCGGTAAGAATTGACATCGGGCCGAGGCATCAATAGAGTTTCGACAAAAAGGAGTTCAACCATGCGTATCGCAATCATGGGTGCGGGAGCTGTCGGCGGGTTTTTCGGCGCTAAACTCGTCGCCGCTTCGTATGATGTCGCGTTCATCGCCCGTGGCGCCCACTTGGCGGCGATGCAGCGGGAAGGGCTGATCATCGAAAGTTTCGCCGGTAACCTTCACGTTCGCGATCCTCTCTTCACGGATGATCCTACCGAGGTCGGCATAGCGGATCTCATATTATTCTCCGTTAAATCCTATGAGACTGAATCGGCCGCCCAAGCGCTGGAGCCGATGGTCGGTGAGAAAACCGTGATACTTTCATTACAAAACGGCGTCGATAATGCCGATAAAATCGCGCATATCTGGGGTGTACGTAGGACATTGGCCGGCGTCGTTTATATCGGCTCTCAACTGTCCTACCCAGGCACAATTAAACATTCGGCCGGAGGCCGCATTGTGTTCGGCGAGCTCGACGGCCGAGTTCATGAAACGACCAAAGCGGTCGAGCAAGTTTTATCTTCGGCGCAAATCCCCTGCGAGATAAATGCGGAGATTCGAAAGGCTCAGTGGCAAAAGCTACTCTGGAATGCGCCCTTCTGCGCCATCAGCTGCCTCGCGCGTGCCACGGCCAAGGAAATCGCTGAATCCGACTCGCTGACAATGCTCGCGTTGGATTGCATGGCAGAGGTGAAAGAGGCGGCGAATACGGTAAGCATCGATCTCGATCCCGCTCTGTTCGATGAAACGTTGAATTTCTCCAGCAGCCTCGGAGAGTTTAAGCCATCGATGCTTCAAGATCTGGAAGCCGGCAAACCGCTTGAATTCGAAGCGTTCAATGGGATAGTGGTGAGCCTTCTTCAACAAGCCGGGAAGCAGGCGCCGACCAATCAAGTATTTTACCGCGTACTAAAATACCTCGACAAAAATATCCGTGCACAGAAATCGTATTAAAGGAGAGCCCATGAGGATACGACTTCATACAAAAATCATTTGTCTGCTTTTTCTTCTCGGCTCTTTTTTTGCGTTCACTGTCACGGGACACGCTCAAGCAGATAACAAGGAACTTGCAGCCAAGGGCCAGTATATCTTCGCTCTGGCCGGTGGCTGCGCCTGTCATACGGTACCCAAGGAAACAGAGAACGCCGGCGGGCGGGCTTTTCCCATTCCCTTTGGAACCGTTTACAGTACGAATATCACTCAGGACAAAGAGACCGGTCTCGGCAGTTGGACGGACCAACAGATCCATGATGCCCTGGTAAAAGGTATCCGGTCCGATGGATCGCGCATCTTGCCTGTGATGCCCTACGAAGCCTACTCAGGAATGGCGCAGGAAGACCTCACGGCGCTCATCGCCTACTTGAGAACGTTAAAGCCGGTGAAAAAGGCGACTCCACAACTGAAGAGCTGGGCGCCGTTTAATCGGAGCCTGGGCGCACCTCTCTGGTTGAAAGTTTTCGGCCGTTTCTCAGACCCGCCGGCCCAAGCGCCGAAGAACGGGATCGAACGCGGGCGGTATTTGGTGGAGCACGTTTCGCTCTGTAGCGACTGCCACACGCCGAGAAATTTCATCGGAGTGCCGAACCGCTCCCTCTATCTTGCCGGCGCCAACAAAAAGATCGGCCCCTTGGGCCAAGAAGTGCCGAACATCACGCCCGATAAAGAGACCGGCATTGGTGAGTGGAAACGGGAGGAGATCGCCGCGGTACTTCTGACCGGCACCAAGCCCGACTTGGACAACATTCAAGGACTCATGGCTGAGGTTATCGAGCACGGTTTCAAGAACATGACCAAGGAAGATGCTCTCGCCATCGCCGACTATTTGAAATCGGTCCCGGCGATTAAGAACAAGACAGAATAACAGCGCAGCCGTCGGAAATCAGTTCCGCCGCACCTGTTTGATAACCTCGGCAAGAATCTGATCCGTGTTGACGTTTTCCGCTTCGGCTTGAAAGTTAAGAATGATGCGATGACGCAGCGCCGGGTAGATAACTTTTTCTACGTCTTCATAGCTGACATGGACCCTGCCCTCGGCCAGCGCGTTGCCTTTGGCACCGAGAATGACGGATTGGGCACCCCGCGGGCTTGATCCAAAGCGCAGGTATTGCTTGACGGGTGCGCCGGCAACTCCGCCGTTGCTGGAATGGGGCTGGGTCGCGTGCACGAGCCGCACCACGTAGTCTTCAATGGGCGGGGCGATCAGAACCTGGCGCAACAGCTGCGTCATAGCAGCGATCATTTTTCCGCTGTCGTCCGGCAAAACTTTCGAAATCTCGCTGGTCTCCGCCCCGGTGGTCCGCTGCAAAATCTCCCTCAGCTCGGCGGGCGAGGGAGAAGTCACCAAGAGCTTGAAGAAAAATCGGTCCAGTTGCGCTTCAGGCAACGGATACGTTCCTTCGAGCTCTATCGGGTTTTGAGTCGCGAGAACGATGAATGGAGATTCCAGGAGGTGCGATTCGCCGAAGACGGTGACCTGTTTTTCTTCCATCGCTTCTAGGACCGCCGATTGGGTTTTCGGCGTCGCGCGGTTGATTTCGTCCGCCAGCACCACATGGGCGAAGATCGGCCCCTTTTTGAACTGAAACTCTCGCCGACCGTTACTTTCCGTCAGCACCTCTGTGCCGACGATATCCGAGGGCATCAAGTCCGGCGTGAACTGAATGCGTTTAAACGACATGCCCAAGGCTTGGCTCAAGGATTTTACGAGGAGCGTTTTACCCAAACCAGGCACGCCTTCCAGCAATACGTGTCCACCGGCAAAAAAGGCGATGAGGACTTTGCGGATAACATCGCTATTACCAACGATGACTTTTTGCACTTCCGCTTCCAAGCGCCTGAACATGACCTGGAAATTTTCCGGCTCCATCAACTTCCTTTCGTCAGCGAATCACCCCGCGATATTCCAAAGGCATTTGTTGCTTTTCCGTCGGAGCATCTGGTACGTGCGCAGGCAGTGGAACATTACTGACCGGGATTTTCGGACGGACTTGGCCGCCTCGTCCCTCTCTCGTGACGGTGCTTTCACCTTTAGCATCCGCTGCCAGTTCCTCGGGTAATTGAACGGTCACATAGCGCGCGCCCTTGATTCCTTCTTTCCCTTGGTCGCCGCCCGGGTTAAACCGTTCTGCGGGCGGAGGCCCTCGAGGAATCTCCTCGGATGGCTTGCCCCTGCCACCGGACTCCGCGGTGGTGCCTGCGGTTTTGCCTGTCGCCTCATTGTTTTGGTTTCTGTCAGGCTTGTTTGGATCCGGCTGAGTTCCTTTTCCTTCACCGCTTTTCTGCTGATTGTTTTCTTTGCCTTGATCCTGAGGAGCCCCTTGGGCGGATTTGCCCTGCTCCATCTCTTTGCTGAGTTGAGCCTTCTGATCATTCTTGCTATCGCCACCGCTTCCCTGGCTTTGTTTGCCCTCTCCTTGCCCCTCTTGGGGCAAATTACTTTGGATGCCTCCGCCGCCTTTATCTTGATCCTTTTGCTGATTTTGCCCACCGCCCGACTGCTGCTCCAAGCCCTGGAGCGTGCTGGAGGCCTCCCCCAGGAGATCTTGATTGTCCTTTTGCTCTGGCCTTTTCTGCTGCTCCTCTACTTTCTCCTGCATTTGCTGGATCAGCGCCTGTTTTTCTGGCGCGGCGCTCTTCGGATCCTCGATTTTCGTTGCAAGCGTTTGCAGGCCACGGGCCAACTCCGACAGCCGCGGCCGTTGCGCCATTTTCTCCGCCAGCTGACGAAGCCGCTCGTGCGTGGGCAATGGATGAAGGATCGAATGCACCGTCGGCAAGAACAAATGAAACAACAGCGCCGCAACCATCGAACCGAACACCGACCAGTAAAAAGACCTTTTGATCTGGAAGGGAAAATCGCGCTTGAGTTCGATACGAGTCTGGAATTGGGCCGCTTCCATGCGCAATCGGGAAACCAATGAAGCGGCGTTCGGCGAAGGCTCGATGGTTAGGAGGGTCAAAAAACGGTCCTTCGCTCCGGTATGATCGTCAACGAGCCGAGCTGCCGACCCGACCGAAGGAACCAAAGGCCGGTAGCGGAATAGCACCGCCAGCAGCACCAGTCCCGCCACCGTTACAATCATCAAGAAAAGTCCTAGCGGGCCGATCCACCTCGCCTGAAAGAAGTAGACAAGCAGATAGATCGCCACGATCAATGGAGGAAGAAAGATGAGCAGCGCATCCCACAACGCGTGGTTACCCAGCTGCGCAACCAGCCGATGGATCAGCTTTTCCGGCGACTGAGCGCCATAGTTCTCAGTAACAACCTGCATATGCCACGTGAACTATACCATGGAGCCGCAGCGCCTTAAATGCACCGTTATTGGCGCCGTGAATTGCGCTGCTGTGAAGCAGGCTCACGAACCGGCTGATACATTTTGACCGCCTGATTGTGCGCCTCGAAAGTCTCCGAGAAAAGGTGGGTACCGTCGTTCTTCGATACGAAGTAGAGAAACGGCACGCCAGCAGGATGCAATGCCGCCTTGATAGAGGAGAGACTTGGATTACAGATCGGACCGGGCGGGAGACCTGGGATGCGGTAGGTGTTGTAAGGATTTGCATCATGCAGATCCTTTTTCGTCAAGTTGCCGTTAAAATCCTTGAGCCCGTAAATCACCGTTGGGTCGCTCTGAAGCGGCATATGACGTTGCAATCGATTATAAAATACCGCCGAAACGATTGGCCGCTCGGCTTCAACGCCCGTTTCTTTCTCGATAATCGATGCGAGGGTGATAATTTCGTGCGGCGATAATTGAGCGGCCTCGCTTTGTTGCTCCAGCAGCGGAACCGAGAACCGGCGAAATTGCTCCGCCATAGCCATGATGACATCTCTTGCCGGCGTCCCGGGTGTAAAATGATAGGTGTTCGGAAACAGGTAGCCCTCGATCCCTTTGTCTTGCAAACCAACTGAAGCAAGCAGCTCCGGGTTAGCGGCCTCGGCAAGAAATTTGTCTTTGTCGGCAATCTGTAAGTTTGCCAGTAAATCGGCAATTTCCTTGACCGTAAATCCTTCCGGGATCGTGACGCTCTGGAAAACGCCCTTGCCCATGATCATGCGATCGAGAACTTCTCGCGGCGGCAACGGAGCGTCGAAACGATAGAGCCCCCAATGGATCTTCTTCTCGACTCCGCTGAATCGGGCCCAGAGAGAGAACAGTCTCTCGTTGCCAATAACCTTTTGCTGCCGGAGTTTTCGGACCACTGCAGCGAACGGTTCGCCCTGCTCTACCCGAACTTCCGCAGTGCCCTGGCCCCCTTGCGGAATCGAGGAGACGTACGCGAGCAAAAAACCGGCGAACAGAAGCGCGGAAATGGCAACGACAACAAGCGTGGTGATTATGCATTTCACGACGAACCGCCTGAATTGGAAAGGTGGGGCTCAATCCACCGCTGGATCCCGAGCGCGACTTAGTTTTCGGAGAGATTGACCTTCATCCAGCCCTCGACTTGCCGGACAAATCCAGCGAAGGGGTCTTCTCCGGGCTCCGCCGCGAAATAAGCCTTGCGGGTATAATCGAGGGCTCCGGAATAGTATTCAAACTTCTTCGAAAGCTCTTGAAAGAGAATAAAACCGGTGCGATAGAGGGAGAGATCGAGTTCGGAAACCGTCCAATAGGAGCGGCTTCCTTCCGTGATGTAATACTGAAGGCATCCCCGTCCCTCCACGTGACTGCGAAAAATTCCACTCATAAAGAGCGCATAATCTCCCACATACTTTTGCAGGGAACGCTCCTTGAGGAGTTGGGATTCGTCGGTCGCTTCGCTGGACTTGGCGGCGAGCATTTCGACCATGCTATCCACTTTCCTGCCCCCGCGGGCGCGAATTCGATATAAATTGTCGCTTTTGGCGAAATCGGTGAGCACGTCCGCGACATACCCCACGACGGCCGCGTCGTTTATGCCCAACTGCCAGAAGCTCCGGCGAATGATGTTGCTAAAAAAGCTGTGTAGTTTATCGCTCAAGATACGCTTTTCCATACAGATACATGATACCAAAGCCGCGGTTTTTTTAAAAGAATGGCCGAAGGGACCCTCTCGTTTGCTCTCCGGAGGCCATGGTAATCTCTAGCCATTTCTCGCCCGCAAGATATAATAGCGTTGCATTTCGAAGCTCCCGCTTTTCTGATCGGAGGAAACCATGGGAAGAGACCTGAAAGAAGATTTTTTCCGGCTGGATGGCGCCTGGGCGTCGTTCGAGCTCATGTCCATTCGCAAACGGGAGGATTATCTGAAACCGTTTCGCGTATTGCGCTGTAAGATCGATGATCAAGTTGACTTCCAAGCGCCCGAATCCGTTGGGAGCGCAACGGAGGCCACGGTTTTGATCGAGATCTTCGGTGAGGAGGAGCTTGTCGCCGGGAGCGGTCAAGGGCCGGTTCATGCTGTTGACAACGCCATGCGCAAAATTCTCGAAAAACATTACCCCCAGCTTGCGGAAGTCCGACTGGACGAGTTCGACGTCCGTCTTTTACACCACGGCCGCGCGACCTCGGAGGACGACGAGAATGGCGCGGCCGCGCTGGTTCGGGTACTGGCGATCTTCTCGGATGGGAAAGAGTCGTGGGGAACCGTCGGCGTTGCTGCCGATATCCTTCGAGCCAGTGTTGAATGCATCATTGACGGCTTAGAATGGAAACTGCGCGGCGAACACAAACACTAAAGCCGACCCATCTCCTGACCTAGTTAGACATCCACGATTGATTAAGAACCGTTTCTCAATTCCGTTTCGCTTATCCTGCTTGCCAACGGATTGCCGCGAAAGCCATTTTTGATACTGGCTGGCCGAAAACGGGGTCTGAGGAGTCCCGCTGCTATTCTTCACGGCTACGCCAATGGCCGCAACCCATTCGAATACGCAGGAGCGTAAGCATTTCTCAAATACTGAAATAGCATCCGCTGTGTATTGAAGAAGGAACCATTGAAAGCGATGGCGGAGCGCATCACCTCGTCAAACTTATCCGGCTGATTATAGAAAAGCGGTAGAATGACATCTGCCAGTTTGTCATAGAGCGAGATCGCCTCGGCCACCGAATCATTTTCCGCGCCGTTGGGAGCTTCGATGGACCAGCCGGTCACACCTTCGATGTGCCCTTCAACCCACCAGCCGTCGATAATGCTGAAGCTCGGCACCCCGTTGAGAGCGGCTTTCATCCCACTCGTACCCGAAGCTTCCTGCGGCCGGAGCGGCGTGTTGAGCCAAACATCAACGCCGGCACAGAGCAGTTTTCCCAATGCCATGTCGTGGTTCTCCAGGTACACGACCCGAACGTAATTCGCGAGAGCCGCCGCCGCTTCAAAAATTCGCCGGATAATCGCCTTTCCCGCCTGGTCCCGCGGGTGTGCCTTGCCTGCATAAACCAACTGCAGCGGACCAGCCTCCCGAGCAATTTGCTTTAGCCGTTCCAGGTCTGAGAACAATAGATCCGCCCGCTTGTATGCGGTCGCCCGGCGGGCAAAGCCGACTGTAAAAACTTTCTCGTCCAGTTGAGATCCTGTAAGCCAACGTACCTGCTGCAGCAGTGCTTGCTTCGCTTGTCGATGCGCTTGGCGAATCTCGGCAACCGGTATCCCCACGGCGTAGCGGAGATAACCATTATCACGCCGCCACTGCGGTATCCTGCGGTCGTAAAGAGCAGCGAAAGGATCCGCAGCCCAGGTCGCAGCGTGGACGCCGTTGGTGATCGCTTTGATGTTGTAGTCGGGAAACATGGCTCGCGTCACCTCCCCATGGCGCATAGAAACACCATTGACAAAACCGGAGAGCCTCAGCGCCAGTTCGGTCATGTTCAGCTCGCCGTCCATGACCCGCATTTGTCTAAGCTCCGCGGCGAGCGCTTCACCTAGCACCTGACGAACGAGGTCGGCACGAAAACGATCATGCCCCGCCGGCACCGGCGTATGGGTCGTAAACACACACTGCCGTCGGACCGTTTCTACCTGAGCCTCTGAGAATCCACCATCTAGCTTTGCGCCCGCTTGCTCCTGCAGCAGGGCAAGCGTGATGAAGGCCGAGTGGCCCTCGTTCATGTGAAACACTCGCAAGTTGGTGTAACCGAGAGTACGGAGCATGGCCACGCCGCCAAACCCCAGAACCACTTCCTGGCAGAGACGGTAAAGTTCATCGCCACCATAGAGGTGATCGGTCAAAGCGCGGTCCCGAGGATCGTTCTCATCCAAATTCGTATCCAGGAAGAACAATGGCACGCCGTGGCCGCTGACGCCGCCAAACAGGTAGCGCCAGGCCCGAACGCCCACATTTCGGCCTTCTATCGAAATTGTCACTTGGGGCGACAAAGGTTCAAGACGGTTTTCCGGAGACCACTTCGACGGGGTTTCCAGCTGATTCCCCTTGGAATCCAGGCGCTGTTCGAAATAGCCCTTTCGGTGAAGAAGAGTTACGGCTACCATCGGGGCCTCCAGGTCTGCCGCCGAGCGAAGCGTGTCACCGGCCAAGATCCCCAACCCTCCGCTGTACGTGGGAATGCCCGAGTCGATAGCTACATCCATCGAAAAGTAAGCAATAGTTCCCGCATCGAGATGAGCAAAGACTCGATTCATAACCGTCAGAAATTAAAAAATTAGGCTTGAAATGAACAGTGGGGATTCATCCAAAGACAGGCTGTATTTGAGGGGAATTTTAGCACAGGCGCCAAATTTCAGCAATTATTCTAAAAGGCACGAAAATTAGACGAGAAGGAGGAAGGGGTATTCACCTAACGAAGATTTAATAGCCTGGTTGCATTGCCCGCCTTAGTAAACCAGGCGGAATGTCGAGATCAACTGTTGCCAAGATTCATGCTTGGCGAGGGTCTTCAATGCAATGACCGTCGGCGGCAACATGGGAAAATTGCCGGACTTTGCCCGATCCAGTGCTGTTTCAGGCGTCATCCAAAGACTTTCCGCCACCTCT
>WNGN01001172.1_pt1 | contig 17066 bp, 19 predicted proteins | sample 5400561 | NCBI WGS metagenome assembly WNGN01 (sample SAMN13153379, study PRJNA577476) | soil metagenome | isolation source: 115 cm soil or saprolite under Garry oak tree replicate 2 | place: USA:California | collected 2016-06-15
TGGGATTCGAACCCACGAAGGCCTACGCCACGGGATAACACACCCGCGCTCCCAGAGGCATCAAGCAGCCTCGACACCTCTCTTCATTCGGGTCTTGAGTGTAGCGCGCGCATGCCAGGCGCGACCCGCCCATTTGGTCAGGGTTTGACCTGACTCTGGTACCCCCGCTATGAAACAGGCTCGTCCCGTATGGCAAATATATCTTGAGTGGACGACAAAAGAGGACCATAGAGCCTAGTCATCGCATGATGCGGCCGCACAATAGCACCGGACCATAAATTTGAGACACGTCTTTGATCGGGAAATCTGTCGCGACATGAGGTTCCAAGAACGAGCGAATATTGATCTAGCTCATGATATGGGCGAAGACCCTATTAGCGAGTTTTCTCGAGCAGCACTATCAGTTCTAATCCACATCCGCATCGGTGGGATAATGATGAAAAACAAGATGCTTGCAATAATCGTTATCACCGTGGCGGGAGTTCTGGGCGGAGGCATCCTGACGTTCGCAATTGGTCTTCCCAGTTCACCTTGTGCTGGGATTACAGGCATCACGCATAGCTCTACCATCATTGAAAACTTGAACGGGTACAACGATAGCGCGTACCACCCGGGATCGTGGCTCACGAACCCTTGGCCAGTAATGAATGTACGTCAGTGCGAGATGGTGGTCATCAAGATTGAGAATAAGGATATACAGACCCACGGCTTCGCGGTGGACTTCTACGCCACGCGGGGAACCGAAGTCCAAGGCGGTCAATCTCTGACCGTACAATTCCTCGCATCAAAGGTAGGTCAGTTCAGAGTGTATTGCATTGTCCCGTGCAGCGTACATTCCTCGATGCTATACGGATCGTTAAACGTCACTTAGAGTGGGCTGCTACGAATCGCATCGGACCTTTTACAATCTCGATAATTATCCTGACGATTTCCTTCAGCTTCGTAGGAGTCCCCCTAACTGGATCGATTCATGTTTCATCGCCAGTTCTCTATCGGAATAGCCCAGCGCAAACTAATCCTTATGTGACCACATTTCCTATCTCGAAGAACTCCTCCGACTTTACTCCATTTGTCCTTTATCCAGCCAGCAGCCACACAGTCTGGTTAGTCACCATAAAAATAGGTAATATTGTTAACAATGTCCCTCAGCCCTCTCAAGCACAGATAGTAAACTTCACAATTGGCGCGAAGCCGCATCCAGTTTACAACCTCACGAACGCGATTCCGTCCGATATTTTCTACGATCAGAAACGTAACAGGGTTTGGTTCCTCGAAAATAACAGCCTTGCCTACTATGATGCTACCAAGGGATACACGACCATAGAACACGTATTTCCCGGCGGCAGCCCTCAATACATGACGAACGATACCTACGGAAGGATATGGATCACTCTTCTAGGAAGCAACCAGATCGTTGCATACGATCCCTCAGGGTTTCTGTCCCCGCAATTCTTTGATGCACCAGCAGCAAGCTCGTCGCTACAGGGAATTACAATCGGACCAGACGGCACAATATGGTTCGCGGAAACGACCGCAAAGAGAATCGGACACATAATTCCCTGCCTGACAGGGTCCTGCAACGTTACTGACTATGGTCCGCCGCCCAACGTAGAAATTGCCTTCCCTATTCAATTAGCCGTCGACCGCGGAGGCGTAGTCTGGTTCACCGATCACGGCCGCGGCCAGTTCGGTAGCTTCAACCCTTCGACTGGAGAGTGGAGAGTGTTTGGCATCGGGTATTGTTCAGAGTCGTACAACCCAGACTGTCCCGTCGGGCTCCCTAACGCGATCTCTCTCGACTCCAATGGGATGATATGGTTCTCGGAGCATTTTGCCGGAAGAGTTGCCAAGTACGATCCGACTACTGGATCATTAACCGAGTACTTCGTGCCCGCGACTACGATCCCGTACGTTTGGTGGATGTGGCCTGGACCGGGAAATCTGGTCTGGTTCACAGCATTTGGACTCGGAGACGTCGGATATGTCAATGCCAGCCTACCCGTTCCTATCTCTATTAATGCAGGAGCCGAACCTGTGAAAGTTGAGCAGGGAACATTTCAGGCGATACCTGCCTCCATCACGAACCAAGCTGGCGGTCTCGTCTACCTGAATCTCTCCGCTAACGGCCACGACGCGCCATTCGGGTCGCCACCGTTACTATATGGATTCTCCTATCAGAGCCAGATCGGACAGACCGCGAATCCTGTAACGGCCACGTTCAGGGTCTCTGCTGCCTTGACCGCGGACCTTGGCGAGAGGTACGTTACTCTGACAGCCTACAACAGTAACGTTGCCGTGAATGCCTTCGTGACTGTTAACGTGACTCGAACAACCCTTCCCTTCATCTTCCGGACAACTGCGCCATACATCTCAGTAGGATTCGCATCCAGCATTGGTGTCGGAAGCCTTGCGCTCTATCTGTTTGGTCTGCCAAAGAACTCTCAGAAAGACCAGGATAGGAGAAAGGTAGCAACGAAAACTGACTCCCAGATGAAAGCAGACAAGTAGAACTTGTCCTGAGGACTAGGGCTGTCCAAATGATAATCCAAGAGAATTGGTCATCCTCTCAAGCTGCAATTCTCGGCAGTGGACACATTCAAATAATGTGCGGTCATAAGAAGACTGAATAGTATGAGCATACCGTCGAAACCGGTCACTGCCTTCACTCTGAGCCTCCTTGCAGGAGTCTTCATCCTTCTGGGCTCTGTTGTCGTGTCCATGTTCGCGCTCGGGTTCCCAGTCATGATGACGGGTGGGACGGAAGGTATGCAAGTGGGGACGGGTATGACCGCTGGCATGATGGGGGGTATGATGGTGCCTTGGATGCTTGGGTCTGTCCCGGTTCTTGCGGCCTTCGGAATAGCCTCTGGAATAATGGTGATTTTAGGAGCTGTTATGCTCTACACGCGCCCCGCAGAGAACTATCTCTGGGGCGCAATCATCCTCGCCTTCTCAGTCGTAAGCATCTTAGGAAGCATGGGAGGCCTCATGGTGGGACTAGTCCTAGGAACGATTGGTGGAATTCTCGCGCTTACATGGATCGATACCGGGAAGCTTGTTCAGCAGACCAGTATCGCTCTCCCGACTGGTGCATAGTTCCATAGTGTGGTTTCTCAACCGAGGGGTCCGTCCATTACCGGTAAAGCTCTTCGAGACCGTTGCAATTTCCAGTGCCTGTAGAAGATCCAATAGTTTGCACCTCCAAGATCACAATATGCTACCGGTGAGCCGCGAGAAATGACTGCGGGAAGAATACTTCTACTTGCCTAGGTTGAGAGCGTCATCATGATTTTCTGGCCGTCCTCGAGAACTACGTCACCTGTATCCGATGCCTGCTGGACTCCGTCCACAGTAAGAGAGGTTACCGGATGCCCATCAATGCTGCTCCCGTCGCTTGGCTGACCCCAGATCGCGAGAAACTCGTGGAGGGTAAAGTCTCGGTGGGAGGTGTTGACTTCGACATGGATGGTTCCTGACGTGTCATGAGTATGCAGAGCCGCCGCCCCACTTCCGTACTGGTCCAAGGAGTGATCCTTCCACAAACTCGCAACTATCCCTATATCCGCGGGTACCGTGTAGGGACCTCCGTTAAGCGTCACGGACAGGTTGGGATGCCAGTGAACCCCTCTATCATAGCTTGCGGCCGCGAAAGATACACCGATCACTGCCAGAGCAACAAGAGATAGCACCAGTAAGTTCCTGCGACGATGGCTTCGGAAGACAGAACGCTGTCCAGAATTTACTGTCTTGGATTCAGCTTTGAGTGATCCGGACCGCTTTGGATGAACTCTGTCATAATGGCCCCTCAGATTCTCCTTCTTGACAGAGGCCCCGCAGACGGAACACTTTTCGGTCTCCAATGCTGGTCCTCAATTGGCTTCGAGCCCCCAAAAAACCTATCGGGTATGTTGCTACTATGGAGCCGTGCGATGAGCATACTGTCCGTAAGAATCGTAGTCGATATCGCCGCAACTTTCGGTGCGTCGAGTTGGCGATTTAGTGGGGCTACATGTTCATCTGGCCGGGTCCGCCGCAGCAATCTTGGAAGTTGATGACAGCAGCGACCTGCTGGGCATTGTATCCATATTGGACTATCAACGCTTTGGCCAATCCCTCGTGGGCATAATAGGCCCAGCACTGGCAGCAACACCATCCGTTATCGGTGGTCATGCTCACTGCGCTGGAAAGGGTCGTCTGCTGGGCGGCGCTGAGGACAAGCCCCTCACCGGCGACATCGGCCTTCGCAGTGTGCGCAGGCATGTTGTACGGGTCCGGGGCGATGAGCGAGATTGATGAGTAATTTGCTAATCCAGGAATCTGAGATTGGTAATCCGTCCAAGCCATAGGGGTACAACACGCGCCCTGAAGGTAGGTGCCATCCGCTAATCCGCTGATCCAGTTCACGTTGGCGGTCTGATCGCCAAGGTTCACTCCCGGCCAATGGCACGCATCGGTGTTTTGCTGGCTGAGGTAGTTGAACTCGGCTTGCGTTCCTGCGGCAGCCGGACCCGGGTTAGTTCCCAGGGCTGGCGGGTGAGGGAGAAGCAGGAAGTAGATACCGAGGACCAGCAAGGCGACAAGGGCAACTACGACCCCTATGTTTCTCTTCGCATGACTCTTGAAGACCGGAAGGGACTTCATGACCGGTTGTCTTTCAACCACATACCCGGGTCGCTTCGAGTGCACCCTCTCCAAGTGTCTCTTCAGATTCTCTTTCTTGACAGAGGTCCCGCACATGGGACACTTCTCGGTCTCCAATGCTACCCTCGACTCCGGGTCGAGTCTCTAAAGAACATATTGGCTCTCCGTCAGATTTTTCGTGGCGCAAAGACCGTTCGTAATAGCCGCATCTCTAGTCCTACTCCCTGTGGGAGTCTACGGTGCATCCGTTTCGATGAATGAGAGAAAGGTCGGCGTGAATACTATACGAGTTCAATCTCGATAAAAACGTCGTCCGGGGCTCGAATCCTCATCAGCCGTTTCAGGAAACGCTCGTTCGGGTCGACATCGATGAGGCGTTTGTGAATCCTCATCTCCCACTTGTCGAATGTGTTTGTTCCCTGGCCCGCCGGGGACTTTCGGGTTGGGACCATCAGCTTCTTTGTTGGGAGAGGGATAGGCCCTTTCAGCTTGACTCCGGTCTTGTCGGCTATTTCCTTGATTTCCCCGCATATTGTGTTGATATCTTGGGGGTCTGTGCTGGACAGTCGTATTCTAGCTTTGGAGACCATTCCAAGATACCTTCATGACTACGTTTCTCGCGGAGTTCACAGCCCGCCCTTGTACTGTTAAAAACATTGGTATCTCGAAGGCAACGACGATCCGTCCTGCTCAGATACTTGTTGATGAGGATAGCCGCTACGCTATTCTTGAACAAATGGACGAAATCCGTTTACGAGAAGATTATGGAATGGGAAGTATTCGTGTTGGATCCTAGGCTTTCGGAATCTCGCCCTTTTCTTTAATCTCTTGGACCACTCCAACGCCAACTGTGGCTCCCATGTCCCGAATAGCGAATCGTCCGAGCTCAGGAATGTCCTTGAAGTTTTCAAGCACCATTGGCCTGAGTGGTCTCATTTTGACGAGAGCGCTGTCGCCTACTTTGAGGAACGAAGGCTTCTCCTCAACTACTTGACCGGTTCGCGGGTCCAGCTTGCGTATCAGCTCCTCGAAGGTTACCCCAACCGTAGCCGTGTGAGCGTGTAGCACCGGAGTATATCCGGCAGCGATGGCGGTCGGATGGTAAATGACGATGATCTGGCCGACGAATGCCTTCGCGACCGTGGGCGGGTTGTCAGTGTGACCCATGACCTCGCCTCTCCCAATCTCATTCTTGGCAACACCACGGATGTTGAACCCAATGTTGTCTCCGGGTTCAGCTTTAGTCATTCTAACATGGTGCGTCTCGATCGTCTTGCACTCGCCAACTTTGCCAGACGGCATGAAGATCACTTTGTCCCCGTCCTTCAACACTCCCGTCTCGACCCGTCCCACCGGGACAGTCCCGACTCCGGTTATGGTGTAAACGTCCTGGATTGGAACTCTCAATGGCTTGTCGAGAGGCTTCGCCGGTGGAACAATAGCGTCCAACGCATCCAGTATGCTTGAACCCTTGTACCATGGAGTATTGGCACTCTTCTTTGCAAGGTTGTCTCCCAGCCATCCGCTGGTGGGAACGAAATTGATCTTGGAAACGTCATAGCCCACCGTCTTCAGCAGTCCTTCCAGTTCCTTTCTGGCCTCCTTGTAACGCTCTTCAGTATACTTGACTGTCTGGTCGTCCATCTTGTTGATCGCTACAACCAACTGTTTAACGCCGAGCGTCCTCGCGAGGTACGCGTGTTCCCGCGCCTGGCCCCCAGGTCCAATGGCTACTTCGAACTCTCCCTTCTTTGCAGAAATTACGAGTATCGCAACGTCCGCCTGGCTAGCCCCTGTAATCATGTTCTTGATGAAGTCACGGTGTCCCGGAGCATCGATAATCGTGTAGAAGTTGCGAGGAGTCTCAAACTTTTGGAATGAGAGGTCGATGGTGACTCCTCTCTCCCGTTCCTCTTTGATCGTGTCTAGGACCCAGGCGAACTTGAAAGTGTCGCCGGCTCCAGTCTTCTCAGATTCTTTCGCGTAATTGTCAATCGTTTTCTGATCGATATATCCGGCATCGAAGAGCAAGTGGCCTGTCAGCGTGCTCTTGCCATGGTCTACGTGACCCATCACTATCAGGTTGAGATGGGGCTTTGCGGACATTGTCTAGTTCATTCTCTCCTTACGTGAAACAGAGAGAAGAAACTCTGGAGTCTTTATAAAAAGCCTTGTCCAACTGCAAAAAACATCTGCAAATTTTTCCTCAATATTTCCGTTGTGAGTGAAGAAAGGTCTAAATGGAGAATTTCTCGGTGGCGTTTCCGAATTAGAAGGCTCGTTTGTTGCTGGAGACTACATCAAAACACGACGCTGCCCCAGTTAGCATGGGAATGCAGAAGACTCAGTATGACATGGCGCTGGAACAATTCCAGAAAGCCGCCGACATAATGAAACTAGACCCTAACGTTCAGGAGATCCTACGAAAGCCAAGGCGAATTCTTAGCATCAACTTTCCAGTCAAGATGGATGATGGCCGAATTCTCCTTTACCAAGGCTTCAGGAGCCAGCACAATAATGCCCTTGGACCCTACAAGGGGGGAATAAGATTCCATCCTAACGTCACGATAGACGAGGTGAAAGCACTGTCGATGTGGATGACTTGGAAGTGCGCGGTCGCGGGTATCCCATTCGGCGGAGCCAAAGGGGGAGTGACAGTCAACCCCAAGCAACTCTCTCACTCGGAACTTGAGAGACTGTCGAGATCATTCTTTTCCTTGATCAGCGAGATAGTTGGTCCCTTCAGAGACATTCCCGCACCTGACGTTTACACAGACTCTCAGACTATGGCATGGTTCATGGATGAGTATAGCAAGAATGAACGAAACAATCCCTTCGCTGTCGTCACAGGGAAACCGTTGATAATTGGGGGATCGCTAGGCCGAGATTCTGCTACCGGCCGTGGCGTGTCCATCAATGTCGAAGAAGCGGCTCGGCACCTTAAGATGGACCTGAAAAAGGCGACGTGTGCAATTCAGGGCTTTGGCAATGTTGGATCTTTTGCTCACATGTTCCTTGAAGAAGAAGGCGTGAAGGTCGTGGCGGTCTCCGATTCTAAGGGCGGAGCCTACAAGAAGAACGGAATCTGGTTCAACGAAGTCTCAGCTTACAAGAAGAAGACCGGCAACATCGTCAACATGCCAGAGAGCGAACCCATTACGAACGAAGAGCTACTGGAGCTTGATGTCGACATACTCGTCCCTGCTGCTCTCGAAGATGTTATCACCGAAAAGAATGCCTCGAAAATAAAGGCCAAGCTGGTGGCTGAAGGCGCCAATGGTCCGACTACACCAGAGGCTGATGAGATTCTGTTCAAGAGGGATGTGACGTTGATTCCTGACATACTCGCGAATTCCGGAGGCGTCAGCACTAGTTATCTCGAGTGGGTCCAGAATCTCCAGCATCTCTATTGGAGCGCGGAGGAAGTTGACCAGCGGCTGAAATCGATAATGAAGAAGGCGTTTGCTGAGGTCTATAAGACAAGCCAAGAGAACAATGTCGATATGCGGACTGGAGCCTACATCTACGCTATTGGCAAGGTGACCGCCGCGATGAAGATACGCGGATGGGTCTAACAGTCATATAGCAATCTATTCTACTAGAGCGGAGATTCTCTGTTCGTCTCGGGCCTCTTCGGCCATGACATTCATTGCGATTGCGTAGGTTATCATATCGCTGTCTCTGGTCTTCAAGGCTAGCTTCTGGAAGAAGTCGATGGAAGCCCTCTCCAGTTTTAGACTATCCTTGATTAGAGCTTTCAAGTCGTTCCCTCTCCTAGGAGGCTCGTAATACGGAAGAAAACTTCTCTTCTCCCACTCGGCCGGCCTTGCAATGGGCACGCCCCCGAGTTGGATAATTCTCCCCATCAAGGTCGAAGCATGAGCCCACTCTTCCTTGGCGATCTCTTGGAAGATGGATGCGAGATGGGCAGAGTTGATACCGTTGGCGATTTTGCTTAGGTACAGGTACCGGAAGGCGGCCAGGGTTTCTCCCGCCAGGGCCTGGTTTAGGTCTTCCAGTAAGGTGGACTCTTTCTTGACGGACATATGTCGATATCGGCATATGCCTCGTCAGTTTATTTAGGCTTATTCTGAAACATTGTAATTGTGGAAACCACAAATCCCTCCGACAAGAAGAGATTGAATTCGCCAAGCACTGCACCCACTACTCGACTAGCCCAGTTTTTGATGCTGATCAGGATTCCCAACTGCCTCATGATCGGGCTGGCTGTTCTAGCGGCGGAAACAATAGGCCTAGGTAGCCTACCCTCCCCGGTAGAGGCGGTCCTTGGCTTCCTGACAGCATTCTTGCTGCTGGCGGGAACGATGGTGTTTAACGATATTCAGGATGTTCAAGTTGATAGGGTGAACAGCCCTGACCGACCGATCCCCTCTGGAAAAGTGACGATTCGGCAGGCCTACGCACTATCGATCGTTTTCTCGGGCCTCGCGTTGATATCCTCTCTCGTTCTAGGTATCCTAACTTTTCTGACCGCACTAGCCGCCTTGGCCCTCATGGCTTACTATAACACGCGAGGAAAGAAGACTGGTCTGTTAGGAAACGCTGTCGTAAGCTTCAACGTGGCCCTCCCGTTCTTCTTTGGAGGCTTGGCAGTCAATAGTCTGCGCCCATTGCTCTTCATCTTCTTTCTTCTCGCCTTTCTAGCTAACACGGCTCGAGAGGTTGCAAAGGGCATCGCAGATGTTCCGGGTGATAGTTCCAAGGGAATCATGACCATTGCGGTTACACAGGGACCGAAGCGCGCAGCTGATCTTGCAGCTGCCTTCTTCGTAGTAGCCGTTCTCCTAAGCTTCCTAGCTCCTCTTCTCGACCAGAAGGTTTCACTGTTCTACTACCCAGGAGTGATAATTGCAGATGTCGGTTTTTTGTACTCATCCTATCGACTGATCCATGACCCGATGCCCGCGACCGTTCGTAAGGTGAAAACTCAGGTCTTAGTCTGGATGCTTCTTGGTTTGGTGGGCTTCTTTATGGGAAGCATCTCGGCTCTTTGACGATGCTATCTCTGTGATCAGCTCCTTAGCCCGGTCCAATCTCACCTTCTTCTCGTCTACCATCGCTGATGCGACCGCGTCGATCATGTCTCCTTCCGCTCCTGCCATTACTGCGATGTTTCTTGCGTGCAGGGACATGTGACCTCGTTGGATTCCTTCTGCGGCCAACGCCCTTAGCGCGGCCAAGTTTTGGGCTAGTCCGACTGCTGCCATAACTTCTCCCAGTTCCTTTGCGGTCTTGACTCCTAGAATTTTCAGGCTGATCTTTGCCGCCGGGTGCACAGCTGTTATTCCGCCAACTATTCCAACCGCCGCTGGTATCTCTATGAATCCTTCAAGGTCGCCGTTCTCATCCTGACTCCATCTGGTCAGAGGCGAATAGTGGCCAGTCCTGGCCGCGTAAGCGTGTGCGCCTGCTTCAATTGCCCGAGTGTCGTTTCCCGTCGCGAGGCACACCGCTACGACCCCATTCATGACTCCCTTATTGTGGGTGGCACATCTGTACGGGTCCGCGGCTGCAAAAGCGTAGGCTTGCACGATTCTGTCAACGACGTCTTCTCCGCCCAGATCCTCTCTTGAGAAGTGTGCGGTGGCTCTCGCGATTCTCTTGTCAGCTAGGTTGGATATGATTCTGAGATTCGCGTTTCCCCCAGAGAGTTCTTCCAACATGGGCGCTACCGCTTCGGCCATTGTGTTGACAACGTTAGCTCCCATAGCGTCCTTACAATCCACAAGTAGCTCAGCAATCACCATCGTACCGGCGAGGCTAGGCAGTATTCTAACACGCAGATCTTTTGCGCCGCCACCCTTTGAGACCAGTGTGGGGTCCTGTTGGTTCGCCTTGCTCAAGATCTCCGTCTTTGAGGAGAGAATTTGTTTCTCCGCATTTCTTGGTGATTGGCATTTGACGAGTTGTATTTGTCCGATCATAATCGGCTCGGTGCTGCTTGTCTTGAACCCGCCTCTTGCTCGCGCCATTTTGGCCGCGTGACTGGCTGCTGCGACTACCGACGGCTCCTCGATCGCCATTGGTACGAGATAGTCCTTATCGTTGACGAGGAAGTTCACCGCAATTCCTAAGGGTACGGGTAGAACTCCCACGACGTTTTCAATCATGCGCTGGGCAGAAGGAACAGGCAGAGCGCCAGTTTTCAATGTGTGGACTTCCTCGTCTGAGAGTCCGGAGAACTCTTGAACGATACGAAGTCTCTCATCGACCGACAGTTTGTAAAACGAACCAAGATTCGAGCCTCTGCCCAAACTCTTCACCTCCAACCTACCTAGCTCCTAAAAAATCCGATCGTGGGAACATTTATGCAGGCACTTTGGGGTTATAGCTTGATCCCGTTCCGCTCAACCAGTCCATCGAAGGCTGGCTTCAGCCAAGGAGTATAATGTTCAGGATTCTCGGAGAGATCATGTTTGAGTTGAGTCGGAGTGACCCATTTCCAATCGTCAATTTCCTCAGGATTCGGCTTTGGAACCCCGTTGTACTCCCCAATGAATACGTGATCGAACTCGTGTTCCGTTAACCCGCTCTTCGGGTCATCAGCTTTGTACACGAAGCTGAAGACCTCCTTCAGTTTTGTATCAAATCCAAACTCCTGTTTCAGTTTTCTATGGGCAGCTTTCTCAAGCTCTTCGCCTTTCCTAGGGTGGCTGCAACATCCATTGCTCCAAAGGCTCTGAAAATGGTGTTTTGCATTCGACCTCAGCTGGAGTAGCGTCTCATTCTTGGAATTGTAGATGAAGATGGAAAACGCTCTGTGCAGCATGCCTCCATTGGAATGAGCTTTCATCTTCTCCTCATACCCAATCGGATGATCTTTCTTGTCTACGAGGACAACAATCTCTGACATGTTTCAGCTCATTTTTCTGAGACCATAAAACCTTTCTTTGCGACGATCAAGAATCCGTAATCTGACTTCCTATTACTTTTGATAAAATAGTCGAATCTGCTAGTATTTTCCATCCCTTTGTAAGCCAAGGTGCTGCTGATTCAGATGCAACTATCGTGTTAACTTCATCTCTTGTATGGAATGATGCTTCAGACGATTCCACCTGATCAATTCTGATAGGGTCATCACTTCTGCAGAAGAATACTGCCACGATCTCGTTCTCGGGTGGGACATGATACGCGAACTTTCCAAGATACGTGAGCGGTGCAGAAACTCCTGTCTCTTCTTCGAGTTCACGTCGTGCTGCTTGTTCGTAGCTTTCTCCGAAGGTTACATGGAAGGAGCTAGACGAATCCCAGCGGTTTGGGAAAGTCGTCTTACTGGGGCTCCGACGTTGAAGGAGCATCTTGCCATTGGAACGGATCAAGAAGATCATCCCAGACCGGTGAAGAATTTGGTCTAGATGAGCCCTGGACCTTTCAATGGATCCAAGGACGGAATCGTCCTTTGTCACGTGATAGAGTAGTTCCAATTATCTTCTTCTCCGAGAGAGCTCTCGCGGTTTCGCGTCCACGGCTTGACTATGATGTGTGGCTTTGGATTTTCCGTCTCCGATTTTTGTCATTCCCTTGCTTAGGCAGGCTGCCACGCGACTCCGCTGGTGTCCATTGAAATCTTGTACGGTGTCCCTCCCTCTTTTCTGAGAACGCGAGAGATCCTATCTCGGGCAGTTGTGCTCTGACTAAGGACAATGATGCAACCTCCTCCCCCGGCCCCGGTTAGCTTTGCTCCTAGGGCTCCCGCTCGTCTTGCTGTCTCGACGAGGTGATCGAGCTTGGGATGGGAGACCCCGATCTTTCGCAAGAGTTCATGATTCTGATACATGAGTGTGCCTAGATCCTCGTCGTCGCCGCTTCTCAACGCCCTTGCAACACCATTGGAGATCTCTCGAACTCTTACCATGTAATTCTGAAAATCCTTCCTCTCCCTCTGGGATTTCTGAACAACACCTCCCACGAGGGTCCTGGTCGCGTGGTGAATACCTGTATCACAGACGAGGATTAAGGGCTCTTTCTTCGGTCGAAAGGTCTTCACATCGGAGGGGCGGTTGAACTGTATCATGCCCCCGTAGATGCAGACGGCCTGGTCGACTCCTGAGGGTTTGCCGTGGAGGAAGTTCTCCGGCACGAATGCGAGCTTGAAGATTTCCTTTCTGCTCAGTTCGATTCTATTGAATCTCCCCACGGCCGAAATAATTGCTACAGTTGTGGATGCTGACGAGCCGAGGCCTGCGGCGACAGGAATCTCGCACTCTACATTCACGTGAAGTCCGCGATCATTGCTCCCAACATGTTTCAGCGTGGCTTCAGCGGCTAGTTGAAGCGGGCGCAGAAGCCGTCGAGGATCAGGAGCCATTGGGTTTCCTGTTTTTCCTGCCAGAAATCGTAGAGGAATGTCCGCATCGACGTCTACTCCAGAGCTATTCTTGGGCGTCACCTGGACCTTAGAGTACAGGTTGATGGCCATGGCCACGGCGGGCGCGCCGAGGACTACGAAGTGTTCGCCTGCTAGGATTATCTTGCCTGGAGCTCGCGCAAATACAGGCGAGGCATCGCTGGTCGGGCGCGAGGACTCTTCACTTCTCGAATGAAGCCGCAGCATAACCTACGACCGAACTCTTGTCTCCAGCGACGTCTCCACTAGTCTGGTATGAGAGTAGATTTCCACTTTTCGCCCCGCGGAGCTTTGCCGCGTGAATCATGGCCGTTACTGGACCGTATCCGCAGGCCGAGACGGAGCGTTCCTCGATTATCTCCTGAAATTTTTTCTCGTCCATTTGTAGCGCTGCGTCGATCGCCTGTTTATCCTTGGACTGGGCCTCTGCTTGTGGCTCGTAGTGGGTCCAGTCGGAAGAAGCTATTACGGTTGCTCCATGTTTTTCCGCTGCCTTCGCTATTGCTTCGCCGAGTTCGATGCTGGTCTGCAGGTCTTGAAGCATCATGCAGATGGGCACAAACTTGAATCGTCTTGGATAGATGAATTGTAAGAAGGGCAGCTGGACTTCGATGGAGTGCTCGTTTTTGTGAGCCTCGTCTTCGACGTCCACGAGATCGGAGCTGTCGACGATTTCTCGCGCGAGGTCCGTGTCTATGGGCACGTCTCCCAGAGGAGTGCTCCATTCACCCTCAGTCATTGTCGAGATTCCGCTTCCAAGTCCAGTGTGGTTGGGTCCGAGGATGATTATGGATTCGATGATTCCTGCTGAGGCAAGGTGGTAGTAGCTGTGGGCCGCTACGGGTCCGGAAAACTTGTACCCGGCGTGTGGTACTATCAATCCTAGTAGGTTTTGGTTTCGTGTTCCGGGAATCGTCGGTATGGCTCTTGGTCCTAGGGGGTGGAGAAAGGATTGTTGGATCTTGGTTCTTAGGGCTCCTTCAGTGTCTGGATAGAATGCGCCTGCTTGAGCTGGGAGGCGCCTTTTCACGCCTCGCCACCTGAAGCTCGTCCCACGGGCATGGCGGCGAGCTTCGTCTCGAAATCGTCTATCGTGAATGGGATGGTCCCATCCTGTGGAATCTCTCCTCTCTCTCTGAGAACTTGGCGTGCTAACAGCCAATAGACCACGGCAAGGGCCCTCCGTCCCTTGTTGTTTACAGGGATCACCAAGTCAACTCCAGAGAAGACATTGTCCGTATCGCAAAGAGCGATGACGGGTATTCCGACCGCCGTTGCCTCTTTGATGGCTTGCCAATCCGCTCTCGGATCCGTTACTAGTACAACTTGAGGTTCAGCGTGTTTTGGCTGTAGCGGGTTGGATATGAGCCCGGGCATGAATCGGCCGACTATTGGCATGGCCTTAGTGAGCTCTGCGAACCTGTCGATTGGAGTCTTGCCATAGAGTCTTGATGATACCGCTAGGACCCGGCCTGGTTCGAACCGGGCCATGAACTTGGCCGCGACTCGGATCTTCTCGTTCGTCTCTCCGATGTTTAGGATGAAGAGTCCGTCGGGTCTGACTCGAAAAATGTACTTTTCCATATCCACTGTCTTGATCCTGGTTCCAATGTGGAGACCCGCCGCCAAGAGTTCCTCTAGCGAGAGTAGAAGGTTCTCCGCTCGGGGTATTGCTTCCCTTTCCTCAAAGTCCTGGCTCTCCATTCTACCAAGACCCTAAGCGAGCTCGGCCCGTCTCTTCGCAGTCACTTGAGGATATTTCAGGAACTCATCAATCAATTCAACATGAGTTATGAGCATCCGTCTACAGCAATATCGCCGGATTCCTAGCTCATCGAGGACTTTCTGGGGCTTGTCGCCTGCTCGTACTCGCTGGTTGAATGTTTCCCATTTGTCTGCGATCTGTTTGCCGCATGTGAAGCACCTTACTGGTATTATCATCGGGCCAACCATCACCTGTATGACTTTTGTTTTCTCCGTCGAGCGCTCGGTCCGCCGAATTTCTTGGGTTCTGTGACTCTCTGGTCTCCGGCTATCATGACTCTGTCGAAGGCTAGGAAGGTCTTTCTGAGTTCGCTGCCTTTCGTCCAGCCTGCCAATGCCCGAGCGATTGCTATCCGCGCGGCTTCTGCTTGAGCCATCACTCCGCCCCCTTCGACGTTGACCCGGATGTCGACAGCTTTGGATCTATCCCCAGCTATCAATAACGGCTCCTCAATCTTCATCCTAGCGACTTCTGGGTACATGTATTCGAGTGATTGATCGTTGATGTAGATGCGTCCTTTGCCAGGTCTCATTACGGCTCTCGCTATAGCGGTTTTTCTCTTGCCTGTTTCAAGTGAGAGTTTTTTCTTTTCGCTCACTGCGGGTAGCCTCCGATCTCTCCGGATAATTGGGCGATGGTGATGTAGGGAACTCTTAGTCTCGACGCGTCGGCGTCGGCGACTTTAGTCGCTGGGCGGTCTAGATACTCGCTAGGAGTTCCGATGTAGACCTTGACCCGATGGAACGCGTCTTTACCCCTGTTTTTTTCCAGGGGAGCATTCCTCGTATGACTCTCCGGACGTAGCCGTCAGGTTTCCGGGGATGTGTCGGGCTCTTCTCCAGGTTTCCGAGTGTTCGAGTCTTCAGTTTCTGCTTGGCTCGGGCGACGACACGTTCTTTGGTTCCGGAAATGACTGCGCGTTCTGCGTTGATGACAACCATGCTTTTTCCGTCAAGAGCTTGCTTGGCAACGTAACTGGCCATTCTTCCCAAGATTAGGTTGGAGGCGTCGACGATCTCTTCCGGCTCAGCAGCGACTATTGTCTTTTTCACTTTTCAGTTATTCCTCCGAGTCCTTCCTCGAACCCTAGAGTCTTCGAGCTGATGAGTCGAGCGGCGTCTAGAACTAACTTTTCGGGCGGTAAGGTTCCGGTTGACTCGACCAGAAAATTGAAGGTCTTCGCTTTTGCGTCGTAGCTATAGGTGCACGCGGAAGCGGGCTGCCACTTTGCGTGGTCCCTTCCTCTTCCAAGACGCGCGTATGCTTCAAGCTTGATTCTCTGGCCTTGGGCGAGTTTAACGATTGGGACCTTGTCGGAGACTGGTTTCACTTCGGGGTTCTCAGGTTTCAGATGTGAGGTGTACACAACTTCAACAGGGTCCGAGGCCTCGACCTCTAATGAGAGTGACGCTCTACACTTTTCGCAGCCGAGTTCGCTCTTGCAGGTGCATTCCTCGGGAAGATTGTAACTCTGATCAGTTGTGATTGGGATGAGCCCGAGACGGTGGGCCAGAATCTCATCATACATGACCGAACTGTTCTCAAGAATCATCACATCTTCAATCGCCATGACCGGGACCTCGGCGAGAATTATGCGGCGAAGCGCGTTGGCAAATGCTGGCGAAACATCGGAGAGGACAAAACGGATAGTGTCCTGTTCCTTGGTGAGGAGCTTTATGTCCATCTAGTTATCATGCTTCCAACGCGAAGTGTCCAGTCCGGACCCGCCGGACTTTATTTAAAGCTGATGGGGGTTCCGCGGTGCAGATTTGTACTGCCCCACATTTTATCGCCATAATAATCGTTAGTGACAGCCAAGAAATACGAGCTGCTAGAATTGGGCACAACTATGCAATGTTGCTACTCCTCCTCAACAATCTTAGGAGAAGGTTTAGGAAAGAAACAGGTTCTGTTACACGCGACAGAATCTTACGTTCCTTTCTCCACGCCCTATTCGACAGAATCGTGGCGTCTGCGGCTGAAGCCCACGCTCATAGATAGCTTACATATTCTGTTCAAATCGTGAAGCATCGTGAGCAATGCAGGTTCAAACTTAATCCTCTATGTTGTTAGGTGGTAGGAGATTCAAGGCTCGCTCTTGGAAGATGGCTCAACCCCTCATTGTTTTTGAGCCGATTGTGATTTCTCCTGGCAGTCCAGCGTGGGCCGTAGAGGCCCTCTTTGAAGCGGAGATATAGAATCGCCGGTGTACCGAGAGTTGTTAGGGTTAGACCCTTCTCCGTCAGGGTATATTGGACCCTTGGCGGCCGGGTGTCCAAAATTCTCCTCCTA
>WNGN01001173.1_pt1 | contig 17066 bp, 15 predicted proteins | sample 5400561 | NCBI WGS metagenome assembly WNGN01 (sample SAMN13153379, study PRJNA577476) | soil metagenome | isolation source: 115 cm soil or saprolite under Garry oak tree replicate 2 | place: USA:California | collected 2016-06-15
AAGTCCTTCCATCCCAGGAGAAACTGACAAAGTAGTACTAGCGGCTGTAGTAATATGTGATTTGCTCATCTGCGCTTTTCAATACGTCCATTATTTCATAGTAGCGCAAGTCGTGCCAGAGCTGCGGGGTAATCTGTACTATACCCTCATCCTGGTGGTATTCAAGATAATTTTTGATCAAGAAGCGCTGCAAGGGATTGGTGATGATCAGCCTTCTAAGCTCGTTATCGCTGACCGTGGTGGGATCGTTGAGGAGAGTGGCGCCGGTTTCTACCGGCAGGCCTTGATTGGCACGTTGAATGTAAAAATCTCTGAATTCTCTCACCAGGTCGTCCATTTTTACTTTGCCTTCCCGGTCAATGAGTTTGAACAGGGCCTTTACCAGTACGGGCTTGTAGGACCGGGATAGGTTGCGGCTCTTGGCGAAGTCGAGGAATTCTTGCCGCCACTCGTCGCTGGCAAGCGGTTTGGCCTGGAGGTTAAGCTCGGTGCGAATCTGCTCAACGCGGTCGCGCCTGAAATAGTAGTTGTGACGCTCACCTATTTTTTGGTCGCCGTCGGCTTGCAGTTTGCCGCTTTCGAGCCAGCGGCGCAGCCTGTTGGGGTCGACCCGTAAGGTATACCCGAGGGCGTTCAGCGAGATCAGGTCTTCTGCTGGCTCGAGGTCGATGGTCTCTTCATGCGTTTCCTGGGGTGAGCCTGGAGTGTACTGCTGGCGCGATTCGCTGATTTTGCGGATGAGCAGTTGTCTCTGAGCTTCGAAGTTTGCAAAGTAATCGGGATCGATGGTGAGCTTTTGCGAGCTGCTCTGCGCTGGTCTTAAGCCCAGGCTGTTTTGCAGCATGATGGATATGACTTCGCTGCCGCTCAAGGTGAGTATCCTGGGGATGGAGGCGGAGGCTTTGTGTAGCGCGGGTGTGCCATAGCCGGAGGTAGTGACGAAAATGCCCTGCGGGAAGCGGCCTGATAGTGCGCCTATGAATTTGTCGATGTCGGTGCGCTGGACGTTGTTGCGGTAGCGCTTTACCTGGACTCCCACGGGCAGGCGAAATGTTCCTGCGATCAGGTCTCCCTGGGCGTCTATGCCGCCGTCGCCGATGTAACGGGTGACTGATACTTTCTCAAGTCCTACGTAGACCAGGAATTCGCCCGCGAAGAGTTCGAAGGCGCGAGGCGACATGGTCAGCAACTGGTCTTTGAGTTCGCGTTTGATGTCCGGGTTGGCTGGCGGGGTGGTTGACATGTTTATGTAGCCATCCTTAACGTAATAGCTTTAGCCACCTTTCAGAAACGACATGGGCATGGCAAGTAGTATACTTATGTTGAAGGAAGTTCTGGTGTCTCAAGTATATATAGTACTCCATCAAAGAGTACTTCCTTTGGATCGGGCAGACCAGATGCACCAAGCGTTCCATCGGGGCGTAAGTATTGATGGGCTCCGGCGATCTTATCTCCGTCTTTGTTGACGTATGTTATATACTGGCTTTGTGTACAGAATGGCTCTTTAGCACGAGGGGCACTAGGATGTTTACTTTTCCTCAGAGTCGATTGTAACTGTCCGTTTTGGTATTGCTCCAAGTATCCGCTATCGTTAAACAGCTTGCGCAGCACTTCTGCACTGACACGTTTGATTGGAGGTTCAGACATGCAATATCATCCTCTTTATCTTGCTATCCGTGAGCGTCTAGCAGCTTATGTAGAAGGCAAGATTTCGCTGCATGAGTTTGAGAACTGGTTCTTCCGAAAGACGTGGGATGTAGATAAGGAAGGTGATCCAGCGCTCATAGACTTAGTGTATCAAATTAAACTCAACTGGGCAGAGTTCTCTAATGGCGATTGGACGGAAGTCGAGTTGCGTGATATGCTCCGTCCATTAGTCCGAAGTTCCGTAGTTGTGGCATCATCAAACCCAGTAGCTTCTGGAACATTGAGCACTTTCACTAAGTTCACGTCTTCAGTTACGAACTCGTACCTATCCGTTGATACACAGTCCTCAGCGGCATGCGTGTAAGTAATTTCTCTTCTAGCAGCACGTCAAACCAGTAGACACCTTCTTGATCTATGACTAAGTTGAGGTTCATGACTAAGTTGACTCCTCTGTCCTCTCCTTCAAAGAGGACAGGGAGTAGCTGATCTGGCAATTTCAGACCGGAAGGGCTTTCTATTCTCAACTTTACTGTACTTCTTCCTCTTGCTTTACCAGATTTTAAGGAGATAAGGACAGTAAGATTAAGAGGTATTGGAGGCAAATTTTCAGGTGAACCGAGAGCGCTAACAGTCACGTTGAACCGATCAATCATTCGGATTACACTAAGTGTTTCGTCCTTTTCCTGTAATACCTTCTCACAAATCACTGCGGCGTTTAGATAAGGCCCGCTGTTTTCAGTTGTCATAGTTCTCCTTTTGCAAGATGACTAATATTTGTCCTTTGGTACGGTATAACAGCAGGGTATTTGGCGGTCATTTTGCGTGTGTATCATAGATCATCTGGTCTACTCTGTCAATGTACGAAACTTTTCAAAATCTCCCTTTCTGAAGTTACTCCATTTTCTGTACTGCCTGACTGCTGAGTTTTTTTCACACGATTGTACACGGATGAGCTTATCTGATAGCACTCTATGCATGAACTTATTTGTACTGGCGGCTGCGTCCCCCTGTAGAGTGCTTTTAAGCAATCAAACGTACTCATCAACCCTGGAAAGAGCATTCATAGGCCTGCTGGCGACTTCCCGCGAAAATGTGTGCTAGGTTGTCTTGTAGAGCCGACGTAAGCAAGTATGCATTATAGAGCGCCTTCTAAAGAGCATGTAAGCGACCTGCGGGCTTTTCGCGAGAATATGCGCTAGAGCGCCTTCTGAGGGGACTTGTATGGCAAGCAAGCATTATAGATCGGCCTGGGGAGGGGTTGTGAAGCTATAGCGCTGAAAGAGCCTGCGGAGGGCTTTTATGGGCAAAATTGCCTTATGGCATCTCCGGAAGAGGGCCGAGAGCAGGCGCGCGATGTGAGAGGTACGGCTACGCACATCACTACCTTTTCTCATTCGCGTGTGTAGTGAAGTATGCTGGCGTCTCTGCGGCAATCGTAGAAGTCGTGCAGTTGGTAGCCGTCTGGTAAGGTAATCTGCCGGTGTTCAGTGACTCCATAGCGGCATATTCGCGCACAGGTGGTGCCTTGTGGAAAGTGGATGAGGTATCCTTCTGGATGTTCTTCAATTTGGCAGTTGTGCCGGGTCAAGATGATTTTTGCTTCGGCTGTGAGCGTGGGCGGTGTTTTGAATTGGCATATTTCCTCACGTTGCGTGGTGATGCCAGTGAAACCTGGTTGGTTGTCGATGTCTGGCATTATGCTAGCTCCCTTTTGCGCCGATATGACATCTATGACTACTAGACATCTATATAGTCTCACTACTTGTCTAGTTCTGTCAAGATGGGGGGTCTGATACAATCCCAACCAAACGGCACGAAAGCGAGCATTATGGTACGCCTGCGAGTAAAGGAGATTGCGAAGCAAAAGGGGGTGAGTATGGGTAAACTCTCAAGAGCTTCGGACGTTGCCTATAGGACTATTCAGCGTATCTATAACGACCCTGTTTATATGCCCACCATTCCTACCCTTGAGCGCATTGCCAGGGTTCTTGGTGTAGCAACGGGTGATTTGCTTGAGGATGTGCCAGAACCACCAGAAGAGGCGTGAAGGGTATCTCATGCTCTAGTAGTGACTGTATAGGAGAAAAGGTCGTTCAAGTCCACATCTTAGATATGTGCAGCCTTCATCTGATTACATCGTCGGCACAGCAGTTGCACGTTATTGTATGTTCTAGCCCCGCCCTTACTGAAAGGGATAATGTGGTCAAACTCAAGAAACCTCGCCGCGACCTGCTTTGACATATGCCTTTTCTATCTATTGGACTAAAACCTTGTCAGGACAACAGAAACCGGGTAAGATGCTCATAAGGATGCAAGCCAAGCCATTGAGTATGAGCGGATGGGTGTTTGATAGACTGTACATCACAAAGAAACGAGAGGGTAAATCAATGTCACTTACCTATCATTTGAAAAATTGGAAGCAGAGTCCCATCGGCCAATTTCTCCGCGAACAGTTTCCTCAAACGGCTCGTATCACAAAAGAAGCAAATAGCCAACTTCGTAGCGCCAGTACCATCCGCCCTACAGACCCGCCTGTTCCCTACGGGACTCTGGGCATGGCAATTGACTACCGGATTCGCTACTCTTTTGCTCTGACGCCGAGTGATCGTCTAAGGACTGCTAGGACAGGAGCTGCCTCTCTCTCGTTTCAACCGTTGACGAGCAATGATGATATTCCTGTCGATCAAGAGGACATACCCACGGGAGTCATTTTCAACTTTAACCCTTTTGTTGAGGGTGCCACACGAGGTCTCTATGATTGGAAGATATTCACCACTTTTTTTCACGATCTGGACGCCTTGCTTGTGAAGATTCATCCTGTTGCTCGACGACTAGAATCAGATGCCGAGCAACTTCTAGCGCGCTATTGCTACGTACTCGCCTTACTTGATGCAGTAGGTCGAGGAGTTGAAGAAGGGCCACTTTTTCTTCCTCCCAAAAAGAGCGCTCATGAGTTGCTTGCCATCCCTCGTGATGCCTGGATAGAAGATCTATGCAATATGTCCTGGCTGTTCTATGATCAATGTCATGACCTCCTCTCGTTACCATATGTCCTCAATCCTGTGTTTGCTGGGAGCAACGATGTGGGTGGGGCTGATGCCGACCTCATTGTTGACGGGTGCTTAATGGAGCTAAAAGCAAGCATCACCCCCAAATTTGAGCCAGATTGGTTATGGCAACTTGCCGGATATCTTTTGCTGGATTATGAGGATGCTTACCATATGAGAGACCTTAGCATCTACATGGTTCGTCAGGGTCTGCGGTTCCAGTGGTCTATTGAAGAGTTTCTTGGCCTGCTCACTGGGAATCCCCAGGCTTCTCTGGAGCCTCTTCGTCATAAATTTCGCTCCTGTTTCAGCAAACGCTAAGAGGTTAACACTGTTTTCTGGTCCATGAGTACGCGAATGCCCTTATCTAATAGATTTCTACGATCTTGCATTTTATTATTCACATCCATAGGATAGATGACTTATAGATTGTTACATAATACTACGAGCTTGAAAAGAGCTTGTAATAAGAGCTTTGCACAAAATCAAGAGCAAGCACACTTGACAAATTGTAGACAGACGTTCTACACTTGAACTGTGAAACGTCTATCCTATAATAACTTGCTATTTTACAGGCGGCAAGAGGGTGTTGCTTACAAAGGAAACTCACTTTAGTGCAAGTATATAGGCGTCACGGATGTGCTAACTGCTGCTTAGGCTTGAAGACCTACCCTATATTAGTAGGTAGACCTTGAGATCGACTCAATAGTTTTTATTGGAGGTCATTGTATAGCCACCTGTGGTGATTGTCCATTTGTACCAATATCGGTTAATTTGTTATCATCATTTCGTTGTGCAATGATAGATAACACCCGTAGGCCGCTATTTCATATTTCTTGCTGTAGTTGCACTCTTAGGCTCTAGAGATAATATGCGACAGAATGGGTTATCACAAATGAACGAGTAGCGAGAGTTAGAAGATGCTTGCAGATTCTACAACAGTGGTGCAAGGCTATGTACCAGATACAAGCCCTAGACGAGTGCTACTCTTCAATCCACCTGTTTATGACACGCGCTTTCCCTGGAGCCGTTGGCATCAGCCAGTCACACTCCTCCAACTAGCCACTTTGCTTCGTCGCTATCAGTGCGATATCCGCTTAATAGATACCTTGTACAATAAACCAGGTGAAACCCTCACCAAGCGCCGCAAACGGATACTCACACGAGATGGAATTCCTATCAACTACTGGCGCTTTGGTCAACTTGAGTCTGAATTGACTGCCCAACTGCGAACCTTAAACAGCGAAGGTTGGCGACCGGATGAAGTTTATCTGGAAGGCTTTACTACATTCTGGTGGGAAGGACTAGCCGAGGCGGTTTCTCTAGTAAGGAAACAGTTTCCCCAAACACGCATAATTGTTTGTGGCGCTTACTCTTCCCTTGCTACTGAACACGCGGCTATTCATAGCGGTGCTGATGTCCTCGTGGTTGGATCAATAGAAGGACTTGCTGGACTTCCTCTTGATATTTCGCTCTACCCTACCCTTCCTCGCTTCACCTATTTGTCTATTGGAACGGGTAAGCGCTCAAGTGATGATTTGATCGATGAGTTTCTCAAAAAAGCTAGCCCGCAAAATGGGAAGGACCGAATCACACAGTTTGCCTTTGCCGACCATGATGTAATAAGACGTTTCCCTGAGCAGTTTCGTTCTGTACTGCGAGTGATTATTGACCGAAAACTTAGGGTTAGTTTTTACGCGCTAGGAAACATACGTCCACATGATTTAGTGGATGATCCAGAGCTTGCCCCATTACTATTTCGTGCTGGCTTCAAGCAACTAGTTTTTGCTGACGACCGCGACCTACCGCTTACTGAGGAAGCGAGAGAGGAGCATCTTGAATATTATCACTATGCTATTGAGCGTTGTATAGGTGCCGGTTATCGAGCGCGTACTGAGGCTCTTGCCGGTTCGGTCTCCATTGGGCGCCCAGATGAAAGATTGGAAGATATTGCTACATTTATGACGAGAATTGCTCATATGGCTGGGTCGCTCATAGTTGTTCCATATCAACCACCTCCTGCAGAGTGTCCGTCAAGTCTTTCTCTAGAATACCAAAATGGCAAGCTCTTCCCATTTGCAGAGTACAATGGTGTAAGCTATCGCGCTTATCATCAAGATTTACTAGGTCTAGCCGCAGTTCTCAATGCAAAATATCGCTCACGTACCTTCGACTTTTTGGGAGATGGTCTCATCCCTCGCTTAGTACGGTCTAGTCTTGTAAGTAAGAGTTGGAACCCTCGTAGCATGCCTGGCATAGAAAATGAGCGACCAGTCACTGTTGGCTGGTTTAATAAGGAGGGAAAATGGGTACGATCGTAACAGACGAAGATTATCCCATTCAGGCATATCTACCAGGGAAGCGGCGTGCCTTACTGATTAACCCACCAGTCTATGACGCGCAATACTGGGCACGCTGGAGTCAACCAGCAGGTCTTCTACGTATCGCTACTCTTCTGAAAGAAAAGGGATACCATATTGATTTTGTCGATTGCATGGAAACTGATGCACGTGGCCTGGTCACTAAAGCATGGCGCTACGAGGCTAATGGAAAACCTCTTGTTGTAAAGCGCGATAATATCACCAAACCTATTTATCACTTTGGTTTATCCTTGCAAGAACTGGAGAGCCGTTTGAGGTCTCTTGAGGAACCTGATGAGATCTGGATCACCTCGATCATGACATATTGGTGGCAAAGCACACGTGATGTGGTAGCACTGGCAAAACGGCTTTTTCCCAAAGCTACTGTCTTGGTTGGAGGTATCTACCCTACATTAGCACCAGAACATGCTCTGGAAAATCTTGGTGCTGACGTTATTTTCAAGGGCGAGATTCGTGAAGCTAGTCAACTTCCTACAGACCTATCGCTTTATACCAAGTCCCCTAGCTATGCGATCCTGGCAACGAGCAGAGGCTGTCCCTGGGATTGTGTCTACTGTGCCGCCCGAACACTTAATGGTGGAGCTAAGGTTCGAACGCGCACCACAGAAGATATCCTAGACGAGATTCGCTTCAAGCACGAGCATTTAGGTATTAGGCGCTTCGGCTTCTATGAGGACAACGCCCTTATCAATCGTGAGCATTTCATTGAAGTGATGGAAGATATTATTGCAAGTGGCTTATCACTGGAACTGTATGCACCGGAAGGCTTCGAAACACGCTTGCTTGATGAGGACCTGCTACGTCTCATGAAAAAGGCAGGTTTTAAGAAAGTCCATTTACCACTGGAAACAGTGCGCTCGGATATCAATCGACAGTGGAATCGGCGTCACGCAAGCACTAGCTCGTTTGAACATGCATTAGAATCAGCCATTCATGCTGGTTTCCGCCCACGCACTCAAGAGATTAATGCCTTTGTACTCTTCGGTCTACCTGATGAGCGGCTGGAGGATGTGATTGATAGCACACTCTATGCACATCACCTGGTTGGCTCAGTGATTCCTATGCTCTTCAGTCCTGTCCCCAGTACTCATGTTTTTCGTAAGCATAGCGGCTACCTACTAGACGAAATGGGCTGGGACTTTCAAGACCTCAACGGCAAGTTTCTTCCTTTCCTAGAATATAACCAGCATAGCAATCCAGAGCTGCGAGCTTCGGACTATTTAGAGTTGGAAAGGCTGATGTCGACCCTGAACGATGGAAAAGTGCTCTCGCGCGCAGTAGACTTGTGCGATGATAGTGTGGTTGGTCAGGCTTTCCAGGAAACACTGCATGCCAAAGAAATGTATCTTATGAAAAGTACCCTAGACGAAAGTAGGCGGTATGGGTACTCTCACTGCAATTTGCGGCTAGCATGACCTGCTGCTTAACTCTCACTAAAAAGATAAAGAAGAAGCAAGTAGTAGATCGATAACTGCCTGCGCTTATTAATTGCTATGCACAGTGAGAACAACTATAACATCCCCAGCGTGTCTGCTTATTTTCCTGATCTCTATTTTGTGTATTGACATTTATTAGAGCATGATGTATGCTGGTATTTACGCGAGTGTGTCAAGTGTACGAAGGCATTACAGGCAATTAAATGGGGGAGCAAAGACAGAACTCAGGCGGTTTTCAGCTCGGTGATAAGGTTCGCATCCGTTCTGGCTCATATGTAGGAGTTAGAGGAGTAATTAGGTCGGAGTCAGATGGACTGTTTGAGATACAGCTAGACGAGGATGGTATTGCAAGCGTCCCGGCCAAAGAGGTAACTAACTATAGTCTTGCGGCGCGGCGTGCTTGGCAAGCCATGCCCAAAAGAGCGGGGCGTCCCAAAGGGCAAAAGCCTGTCAAGCGTATGGTTAGCATGCGTCTTGATGCAGACATATGGGATATGCTGCAGGAAGCTACAGAACTTGGACTGATTCCGAGCCGCGAGAAAGCAGTTAACGACTGGGTACGCGAGCAAATTATTTTGCTTCTTTCAAAAGATGAATGACTTAGGGGAAGAGACCTTACTGGAGGTGAACCGGTGTCAAAGCGTGGAAGCAGGCTTAGCGAAGTTAGGGACAGTAAAGCACCCTATCAGCAAATGAAGTTACCGTTGGATGAGTTACTAGATGCTCATCCTGGAGAATTAATTCCCTTAGAAATTGACATCGACGATATCGGTGGCGAATTGCTCGCTATACTTTCTAAAGGACTGTATACTGATCCCTTACACTGTATCCGCGAGTATGTCCAGAATGCTGTAGATGCTAATGCTCGCTCTGCAACTGTCAAAATTACAGGGAACTCTGTCCACGTTTTTGATAATGGTGATGGCATGTCGCTCGAAGAGCTTGTTCAGGCTCGTCAATTTGGCCTGTCACTTAAATCACTAACTGAACATGTCGGTTTCCGTGGTATTGGTATCTATTCCGGTTTCGACCTTTGTAATCGTCTACGGATAACAAGTAAGAAGGCCGGTGATGCACGTCAACACTTATTAGTGTTCGAGTTCGGTGCCATGAAGGCGCAATTGGAGGAAGATAAGCGGAAGAGTAGCAATGAGCGAAAAACATCACTTGTTGAGTTACTCTCTACACACACGAAGATCTGCCGTATTCCACAACCCATGCCGGAGGACCTGCACTTTACCCACGTTGAAATGCAGGAAATCAGTGATGTCCATATTAAGAAGTTGAGTAACCGTGAAGAGTTGAAGCATTACATGATCAGGAATCTGCCCATAGACTTTGATCAGAAGTTTGATTACAGGGAACAGATCAACCAGCAACTTGATTTAGAAGTTCCTGGCTACAAAGCAATCACCCTCACCCTCCAGTTCGACGGCCTGCCAGATATGGTTGTGACCAAACCTTCCATTCCTAGTTTACAGCCCCCAATCATGGGAGCTATCACCATAGGTAGCGGTAAAAATGTAAGACAGGTAGCATATTATTGGGCTTGCCTCAATACTGAACGCGACCGCATCGCACAGAATGCACGCTTTGTACCTGAGGTTGTAGCAAGTCGCGATCGCTCACTCAGGGATGCTATGGAGCAGGAGTTTCGTGCTTATGAGGGCTTTGTCTATAAAATGAAGGGGTTTACGGTTGGTAATCGTGATCGGCTGCGGCATTGTTTTTCTTCCAAGCCCCAATTATACCCGTGGTATACAGGGGAGGTATATGTTCTTGACACAGCGATTGTGCCTAAGGCAGACCGTGACGACTTTGAGACCAATGAAGCCAAGCGGGCACTCGAACTGGCAGTAATGCAACAACTTTCTACACTTGAGGATACTGCGGAGAACTTTCAGGCAACAGGAGTAGCTGATGAGCGCGTAGAGAAGTATCATACAGAACTCGCGCGCATCGAGAATGAGGTTGACACAAACCCCCAGATCAACGACTACGAGGCATATACACGCCTGAACGATATTCTTAAAGATTTACGCCGCCAGCAAAAGAAAGCTAGTTCAGATAAGCGAGCCACCGCTGCTGATATTATCAAGCGCGCTGAGCGTCTTCAGAAACGGCTGAAAAAAGAAACAGAAACTCCTCAGCCGGAAGCGACACGCCGGAAGCGTACTGCCAATGAAGAGAAGCAACCACAGCCAGCGCAACCAAGTTTAGTCGAGACTCAGGTGCCTCAAGCAAAGGAGGCTCATGAAAACTTTGCGCTAGATACACTTGTCACTCCAACACTGACCTCACCCGACCTAGAACCGTTCCCTATGCCTATCTCTTCTTTGGCTCCATCTACGCTACTGGTTAGAAAGCTGGAGAATGTACTAATGGAGGCTGGCTGGAGCCTTGATGGAGACTGTGCTAGGCTGGTCAACCTCCTTCAGGCAAGTCTGGAGAGCATACTGCTTGATAAAGCACTTTACAACAGCGTGCTCACCGATTTTGAAGATCGGCTAAATAACGGCTTTATAGGCTAAGACTAGGGGGAAGCCATGTCATTTGCCGATACTGAAAATAAGGCGACTATTCGTCGCTTGTGGGACAGGGCCATCTTAGAGAGGTGGAGACGGGAACAGAAGCGTAATACCTTTACCTATTTTGGCCTTCCCGGGCCAGATATCTGTGATCTGATCGACTGGAAGGACATACTAGACCGCCTTCGCTCTGGAGCGGAGAGCCTAGGTCGCACAAAACGAGAGCAGAAAAAGGCAATAGAGGATATGGGACGGCTCAGTACGAATCTGTTCATAGCGGGCATCGATTCTGGATTCCAACTGCTGCGAGGCAATATTGAGGATATCATACTTGACGGGTTAGACCATGATGGTAATCGACCACAGATCACCGATGGAAGACCGGCTCTCGCTGCACGTTTCGGCTATGATATTGTAAATCTAGATTTCGATGGGGGCATTGGGTATAGAGAGGATAACGGCCATGCAAAGCGAGTGACAGCAATTAAAAAGCTCTTTGAACGCCAGGAAGGTCATAGCTTTGTGCTATTCTTGACGATAAATGTTCGTGACACTATGGGGAGTGAAATCGAGGACTACCTACGTGGTTTACAAACTCGCGACCGTGGCGCAGGTTGGCGCGAAACGATCGGCTGGTACCTCAGTCGGGCTGGTGGAGAGCGAGAGTATAAACTGAAGGCAGCAGTTCCATCTTTCATCCATGTAATTTCAGAAGCTCGAGTGTTTCAGTGTACATCGAGACCACCCATTGCCTATGTAGGGCATAAACAGGCTCATATGATCCATTTTGCCTTTGAACTTGAAGCAGTTGTATCAAATGGCAGGCTAAACAATCTGCGGGGATTTAGCTCGCAGGATGACCCGGATCTGATCGAGTTGCCTCTCCTGCGGTGTCAAAATGGTCAACTGCAGATAGCATCTATGCAACATCCTGGCTTTGACTACGCCTGCTGTGGAGTAAATCTAGGTTTTTTGCCGGAAGAAACTCGTGCTTCGATTCTTGCCCCTATTGACAATCGTACTACCTCGGAGATGCAAAGATGAGCGATAAATCAGCAATTGAATGGACAGATGCAACCTGGAATCCCGTCACAGGCTGTACACAAGTCAGTCCCGGTTGCGACCACTGTTATGCACTCACGTTTGCAGAGCGTTTTCGTGGAGTACCTGGTCACCCCTATGAGCAGGGATTTGACTTGAAGTTATGGCCCGAACGGTTGCAATTACCTTTACAATGGCGCAAACCACGCCGAATTTTCGTCAATTCCATGTCAGACTTGTTCCATAAAGATGTACCAGACGAGTATATCCGTGGGGTCTTCGAAGTGATGGTCAAGGCAGACTGGCATATATTTCAGGTCCTTACAAAGCGCAGTGGACGATTAGCGCATCTTGGGCCTACGCTACCATGGCGACCCCATATTTGGGCTGGAGTATCTATCGAAACAGAACGTTATATTTGGCGAGCTGACCAGCTACGAAGGGTGCCTGCGTATGTACGGTTCATTAGCGCTGAACCTCTTCTCGGGGCATTAGACAAACTAAACCTGGAAGGTATCCACTGGTTGATTACGGGTGGTGAGAGTGGGCATGGACATCGGCCTTGCGATCCTGATTGGGTGCGTAGTCTCCGCGACCGCTGTGTAGCTGAAGGTGTTGCGTTCTTCCATAAGCAATGGGGAGGGCACACTCCAAAGGCCGGTGGCCGGTTACTTGATGGCCGAACATGGGATGAGCTACCACAATTACCACAAACACATGTTCAGGAGCATTTATTCTGTTAAGGCTAAAGGAAGGTTTAGCATGCCACTGCCAATTAATGTTATTACTCCTGCTCTAAAATTACTCAGTGATAAAATAGACATCCTTCCTGCTTCTGGAGGTGCAGTAGAAGACCTTCAGCGTCCCGATGAAGACGAGTTGGAAGATATGCTTTTGAATCGGGAGAACCAGCAGATTACTGATTTTGCTGAAACTCCTACTCCAACAGTGGAGAGCCTCTACCGTCCGACGCCCCCTATCTTCCGAGCTGAAAAACATCTCTATCGCTTCTTTATTGACGGTAGTCTACGCACTTACTACCTGGCAACTGGCATTGAGGGTAATCGCTCATTTCCCATTGAACTGGCTCAGATTGGTGCGGCAGTTATGGAGCGTGATGATAAAGGGAAGGTTCATCCTTTGGGAATAAAAAACTCTATACTGCTTCTCGTTCCGAAAGGACAGTTTGGGGTTTCAGATTCTGTATGGGCAGAACTAGTGAGGCTGAATACAGCAGATGGCTTTTTTCAGGTCATTGATACTACACAGAGGACGGCTAATACACCTCAAGAACCTAACATCGAGAACTTACGTACACGTGCCGGTGGGATTGCGCGCAACAGGATGCACAAACTTGAGATCGAGATGATAAATCGGACAGATGATCGTCGAGATGGCGAAAACTGGCTTATCCTGGATGGAGCGGTTAAATTAGACGAGTTCATCAAGACACCAAATATGATCGGAGTAGCGAAAAACTTCAGGAAAGACCCTCAATTTATCTTCGGGAAAAAACAGTACCATCGGAAGGACATTACACAGATTATCGCTGGACTCCCTTATGCCCATCGTACAGCGGCATTTAGCTCGCACAATGGTCAGGTCGCTTTTTGGTATGTACGGCTTCGTGAGCAAGGCGAGGTGGACTATCCGTTGATGGGAGTAGTGAAAGTTGAACTTCCACGTCCTGATCGAACGCCACTTGAAGGAGAATTAGCCGACTTGCTCTCCAGTACATTAGTTGCCGAACGCAATGTAACGCCTCACGGTCGAGATCGTCGCTGGCATTGTCATTTATATCCAATTTTTCAAGCCGAGGAGGCTATTAAGAATCAATTCTACTCACAACAGGTGCTTATGGGCGTCATACGCTGGCCACGCCCACAAAAAGTATAAAGCAGGAGATGTTACCATGATCGATGAATCTCAGGAGAGGGTCGTTACTCCAACTGAACAATCAACGGAAGCTACTACCTATCCCATTGGCCGCACCTCAGCCACGGAACGCGAGGCCATCACCTCGGACCGGTTCACTTTTTGGCTCTCGGATGATGTTATCGTCAATCCTTTCGATATTATGACAGTAGAGCAGATGAACCAGCACGATCAAGCTCCTAGTCGCACTTTTGGTTTAGTAACAGCCTTAGAACATCGCACCGATGCTCCCAATCATCTGGCCAACTACATTTCCAGCAACTTTGGGCTGCTAGATGAGGAGCCAAATACTACCCGCCAGGGTACCACAGTGGCTTCAGCAAATGTGCTCAGCAATACGGTTGATATCTATATGCCTGTGCCTAGTGAGCGACTAGTTTACTTTGCACAGCCAGAAGATATCCAGCAAGCCTTAGGGACGGACCTACTACTGAAAGAGCGTAAACACGATGCTATTCCGGCAGGTCTGATCAAGATGAGTAATGGGGCGGCGGCGGTGGCTTATCTGGATCGTCAGTATGTACTTGGCCCAGAATCAGCTCATGTGAATGTTTCTGGTATCAGTGGATTGGCGACCAAGACCTCCTATGCAATGTTCCTGCTCCAGTCTATTCTCCAAACTGCTCAGGATAAAGAAAATATTTCGGTGATCATCCTCAACGTAAAGCAAGCTGACTTGCTTCAAATAAATGTGCGTGGTCCTGAGCTATCATCACATCAAAGAGCAATTTGGGAAGCGACAGGGTTGGAGCCAAAGCCGTTTGACAAAGTACGCTATCTTCTTCCTCGCAATGAAAGAGGGCAGTCCAACAGTTATTCACCAGTACCCCAAGCCCATACACTCTATGCCTATGACCTAGAAGGCACAGCTGATAAAATTGACTTGCTCTTCAGCAACGTGGCAGATACGAGCGGGACTATCGAAGGTATTTATGGGGAAATCATGACAGGTATTATTGCTGGGGAGGCTGAATTCAAGAATGTACAAAGTTGGGAGTCACTGCTACAGTTCCTAGCCGAAAAACAGCAGGGCTCGGGTCGCTGGCGTGGGATGTTCGCCGGTTCATCAATCGGAATGTTCCGCCGACATATGCGCCGCATCGTCCAGACACGCCAAACGGGTATCTTTGTGAATAGTCGCTCGCGCACCGAAAAACTACTAAGCGATGAGCTGACGAACATAAGAGGTGGTACGACTTATGTAGTAGATATTGCTAAATTGGCTGATGATGAGCAAACATTAGTTTTCGGTGACATCTTGCGTACCATTTACGCAGTCAAATCCGAGGCAATAGAGAATCGTACTGAGCAGTCTCCTGTGCCGGAGAAAGTTATCATATTTGTGGATGAGTTAAATAAATATGCTCCAAGTGGTAGCAAGGAAAGCCCTATCACTCAACAAGTACTGGATGTGGCCGAACGCGGTCGTAGCTTAGGTGTTATTCTTATTTCCGCCCAACAGTTCATGAGTGCTGTTCATCATCGTGTCCCTGGCAATAGCGCCACTAAAATCATCGGGCGTACTGGCTCATCTGAAGTGAACGCCCCAGATTACCGATTCCTTGATCAGGATATCCGTACAGCAGTAACTCGTCTGGCTAAGGGTGAGCTTTTGATCAGCCATGCAATCTATCGTCAACCAGTGAAAGTGATTTTCCCCAAGCCAGCTTATAAGCAGGACCAGTCGTAAGGATTTATTTTGAGTCGTGGCGGTCGACCACAAGGGTTTCCGTCCCTCCAACGCTCTCTTTCATGCTCCAATTACTCCTGTTCCCCCTGATTTGCTCCACACAGCAACTTTGTAGCGCGCATTCTTTTGCCGGAGTACAGTTGATACAGCGAAGCGAAAAGTGCGGTTGACTGGACGGCACCCCGCCATATGATGCGCAGATTCGGGTGGTCAGTCCACGTGGGCAAAGAGCTTGCAAGATTCCGTCAAGCTGGGTACGATTGAGCTATCAGGCTATGCGCATCTCGTTACCAGGGATCGAGACGCAACACAGGGCAAAGGAGGCTCCATTGACCATCAACTATGTCTTCGCTGGCATTGCCGTGGCCGATTACGACGCGGCGCTCGCGTGGTACACACGCTTCTTCGGACGGTCCCCAGATGTCATCGTGACGGAAAACGAAGCCATGTGGCAGGCAGTAGAGACTGGATGGATCTACGTGGTCGGTGACGCCAGCCGCGCCGGGAAGGCCTTGCTCACGCTCCTGGTGAACGACCTGGATGGCCTTGTTGCTGAGCTTGGGCAGCGCGGGCTTGAACCCTCCTCGATCGAGACTGTGCCAGGGCTCTACCGGAAAGCGGTGATGACCGATCCGGAGGGCAACATGATCTCCCTGGGCCAGCTCAGCACGGGCGCCTGAGTTCTGCCCTTTTCAAGCACCATACGGGCGAGGTGTCGAGGGGCGGCTGCGCACTGGCTTTGCGCTGCTGCAAGCGTTGGGCTTCGTGCTCCTCATGATTGTTGCTGAGTATAGCGTTCGGCGCCTGGTGGCACCCTGGCTTCCCACGATGGGAGTATAGCGTGCGAACGATTTGCTTGTCTCCGCCGGTTTTCCTCATGCCACGTTTTCCCTGTTCATACGACCTATTCTATGATGAGATCTCACGAGGTTGGCTCTGCAACCTCACTTAAAGGAGCCTGCATGGACCATCTCGATGGAGATGAGGTACAAAACGGCGTGGAGAGCACGCTCTACGACCGTTTTGCTGCGACTATCCTGGCGTATCTGTGCCAGCTGGTCTCGAACCGGCAGGATGCCGAAGACCTGCTGTTGGAGGTGTTCATGGCCGCTTGCAAAAACGAGATGCTCTCGGGGCTGCCCGCCGGGCGACAACTGGCCTGGCTGCGACGTGTCGCCCGGAACAAGGCGGTTGATCGCTACCGGCATACAGCGCGTTTGACTATGTTGCCATTAGAGCAGGCCGGAGAAACAGAGGATGAGGGATTGACACTGGAACAGCATGCCGAACGGCGGGAGACCTACGAGCGCCTCTCTCAAGCCTTTGGACAACTCTCTCCTATCCAACAGGAGTTGATCCGG
>WNGN01003618.1_pt1 | contig 17042 bp, 15 predicted proteins | sample 5400561 | NCBI WGS metagenome assembly WNGN01 (sample SAMN13153379, study PRJNA577476) | soil metagenome | isolation source: 115 cm soil or saprolite under Garry oak tree replicate 2 | place: USA:California | collected 2016-06-15
AGAATCGAGTAGAGAAGAGTGAAACCCCCAGACACTCCCACGACAAGTGAGAGAATGGTCGTATGAAACGGACCAACGTCTATCGTTCGAAGCCTCAAGCCACCAAGGTAGGGAAGTGCAAGCGCAACTACTGGAACCATCAGCGACCCTAACATTGTTAAGGTGATCTGGTCCTCGGTGATCAGAGAGATCACATCCGAAGTTTTCGCCAAAGGCGAGACAACTGGCACGAGATGGTGTTTCGACAGATAGATCGCGAAGGACACGATGACAGCCAGAATGAATGGGAAGTAGGTCAGCTGGCGGCGGAGAGTCAGTCTAGCCCCTTTTCCAGATCTTATCGATTCGAGCTCGGATACCTTTGCTGTGACGATGTGTGTTCCTCGAGTAATCAAGAGGTAGAGTTTGATGGCCCTAGTGGACACGAACCCTCCAAAGAAATACATGTACGCGTAACCAAGAGGGATCGCGAGTAGTGAAATCACGATCGCATTGATAATGCCGAGTTCTAAAGACAAGATGCGATAAGATAGAAGTTGCACCGAACCGATTAGGAATAGTAAGAACGATGCTATAGAGCAGATGAGAAAGTTTCTGCGATTGTGGGAGTCGGAAGGTTTCGATCCCAAGTCGCTCCAATATAGGTCCGGTTCAATCTACCATATTTAGGAGAACTGGTCCCAGGTAAGCAAAGACCCAGTTAGGAGGTAGCGAGCCTTTCCTGAAGAGACAGACCAGATTCTGAAGCTTGTCAGAACTTACAGACCTAATGGTCGTATTTCGATAAGAAGAATCGGAAGCTTCGTCAACGACGTCTTTCTGGTCAACGTTGACGGTGAGAAGTTCGTTGCTAAACGATACACGAATTGGATTTCACTAAAATGGGTCACACTCAGCCTCTATGGTCTTGGCAGTGTTCGATTCTCGATCTCGGGCCGGCGGCGAATGGAGGCAGAGTACGCTTTCAACTATCTTCTCTCGCGGCGGGGACTAAGGGTCCCAGAGATTCTCGGCGCGGACACGAAATCAAGAGCAATTCTGTTCTCATACATTCCAGGCGACGGATTGTCGACTCTTCTGGCAAAACTGGCTCAGTCGACCCAGATCGGACAGCGAGAAAAGGAAGCAGCTCGCACGGCAGGATTGCTGATGGCTAGCTCCCACGAGCTAGAGGCTGCCCTAGGGGACACCAAGCCTGAGAACTTCATTGTCGATCGCGATGGCAAAGTTACTCTGGTCGATTTAGAGCAGGCACGATACAACGGGGATTATGGTTGGGACGTCGCCGAATTCTTGTTCTACTCGGGACACTACTGGTTGCCATTCAACAATGCTTTGTTAGGATACGTTGAGGCATTTGTTAGCGGGTACCTAGAGAAAGGGTCCGCCCGGGTCTTGAGAAAGGCGGCCTCGCCTAGATACGTCCGAGTGTTCTCGGTCTGGACTCCGCCAAACATTCTACATAACGTTCGGAAGAGGCTGCTGGAAGCCTAGAGTCAACTCGGAAGCTCTGACCTTAGGTCAATGGCGTGAGGGTTGGGCTGAGTGGGCTTAGTACTCGTCGTCCCCGCCAGGCATCGGAGAGTCCTTTCCACCACCTGGGCCGCCCTTATCGACTCCCTTGGACGCTATTACATCATCTATTCTCAGAATCATGGACGCGGCTTCGGACGCCGACTTTACGACTTGTTGCTTGACTCTGAGAGGTTCGAGGACGTTCAGCTTCTTCATGTCCTTAATTTCGCCGGAATAAACATCGACGCCAAACCATGGATTAACTGCGCGCTCGTGCTTTGATCTTAGTTCAACCAGTATGTCGATAGGGTCTAATCCCGCGTTTTCAGCAAGAGTAGTCGGCACCGCCTCCATAGCCTCGGCAAACGCCTCAATTGCGAGTTGCTCCCGTCCTCCAACCTTTACTGCATATTCCCTTAGGCGCTTTGCGAGTTCTGCTTCCGGAGCGCCTCCCCCTGCGAGGATCTTGCCATCCTCAAGCGCGTTTCGTACGACGGATAACGCGTCGTGCAGAGATCTGTCAGCCTCGTCGACCACATGTTCAGTGCCACCGCGTATTACGATTGTGACTGCCTTAGGATTCTTGGCGTCCCGTACGTAAACAAGCTTGTCATCTCCAATCTTGATCTCTTCGATCAGTTTGGCCTCACCCAGAGCGTCCTTCGTGAGCTCTTTGACGCTAGCAACTATTCTTCCTCCAGTAGCTTTGGACAATTTCTCAAGGTCTCCACTGCTGACGTTCTTGATGGCCGCGATTCCGCTCTTCGATAGGAAGTGCAAGGCAACATCATCTATTCCCTTCTCTGAGAACACGACATTCGCGCCAGTCTTCTCGATCTGTGAGACCATGTCCTTCAGCATCTTTTCCTCTTCCTCGATAAAGAGGTGCATCTGATCAGGGTTGTTGATGTTGATCTTTGCGTCGAATTCTGTTTTTTCGTTTTCTAGTTTAGCGTTGAGCAGAGCAATCTTGGCGATTTCTATTTTCTTCGGCATCTGAGCGTGAGAGATCTCCTTGTCGATGACGATGCCTCTCACGAGTTCTGTCTCTTCAAGACCCTTACCGTGTTTCTTTACGATCTTGACAAGATCAATGTCGGCCTTTATTTTTCCGTCGACCTTCTCTGAAACCTGTTTAACGGCCTTTACGGCAATGTCAGCGAAATGCTCTTTCGCCACGACTATTCCCTTGCTGTACATCGATGTCATGGCGACGTGACGGAGCGTAGCATCATCTTTCTCTGCAACTGGCATTGAGAGTTTGTCGAGAATCTCTATCGCCTTTTCGGCCGCTTTCTTGTAACCGTCAACGATAACGGTCGGATGGACGTCCTTGTCGAGAAGTTTCTCAGCTTTTTCCAGCAACTCTCCAGACAATAGGACGGCGGTAGTCGTGCCGTCTCCAACCTCGTTGTCTTGTGTCTTGGAAACCTCAACCAGCATCTTGGCCGCTGGGTGCTGAACGTCAAGTTCTTTCATTATGGTCGCGCCATCGTTCGTGATGGTCACATCGCCTATTGTGCTGACGAGCATCTTGTCCATTCCTCTGGGACCAAGAGTCGTTCTGACGGTTTCAGCAATGATTTTCGCGGCAGTAATATTATTTCTCTGGGCTTCTTTCCCAGTAGATCGTCCCGTTCCTTCCTTGAGGATTAGTACGGGAGTTCCCCCGATTGTTTGTGCTGACATTCATTCAAACCTCTTTGAATTCTGAATTCCAGTGTAGTTTGAAAACAGCGTTTCTTAAGGTTTACTCGATCAATGGACCAGAAACCGGAAATCGCGACGTGCGCAAGCCTCGTTTGGTGCTTTTGAAGGGTTTGGAACATTGGACAGGGATTCTTAGAACCCGTCCATTGAGGCAAAGGTACCAATCTCCTCTTTTCAAATGGTCTAACGGTTTCTTCTCATGGCTACTCCAGAGAACCCGATGGCCTACCTGCTCGAATTCAGTCTTCGCAAGATCGAGAGGGATAGGCCTGAGATAGCTAACGATCAAAAGTATGCAGAGCTGAAGGTCCAGCTCTTACAAGATGCCGACGGGCATTTCCGTGAGATACAAGCCACCTACGCGACAGTCTTGAAGACCCAATGCCATTGTGGTGGTCCGTTGGAGCCGGTCGATCATGACTTTGGTCGAAGCGGCGGGATGATCTATGACAGCGTGGTAGCCAAATGTCGTTCTTGCGGCTCTACTCAGAGCTTTCAGTTTCCTAAGGAAGGTTTCATCTCAGAGGCGAGGTCCGCTATGGCTGTGGACTACGCTGGGGTCGCTATGAGCGAGTTACAGAACCGCTCAGTCGGCGGCTCCTGAAACGCTACTGCGTCCCAATTGTCTTTTCATACATTCGTCTGAATGTCCAGCGAAGCGCATTCTTCAGTTCGTTGAGCCGCCGCTCATCGCCGTAGTTCTTGACATGGATTTGTTTGAGGCTGGTCGCTTCTCGGTCAATCTCGTAGGACAATACCTGGTCAGGCGAGAGCTGTTGGGTTCTTGTCGATTCCTCATCCTTCACGTGCAGGGGTTCGAGAACCTTGCCTACTAGGAATGATCGAAGCGGCGGAGCGTTTGCGTCGAACTTGATATCCTTCGACGGGACGATTCTGAGATCCTGGCCCTCGACAAAAATGTCAGCCAGAAGCACTCCGCTGATCGTTCTGATCGTCTGGGGAGGATTCGAGTTGATCACTGTCGGCGAGTTAGGCAGAGATTTCGGTAGTTGGACCCGTCTGTAGCTCTTCTCTGCGAGAATGTTGTCTACGGTTTCGAGGAACGATTGTAGGTTGTGGGTCTCGTTTTGGTGTTCCGCGACTTTCTTTTCGAGATAGGATTTGAGTTCGGCTAGGCGTTTGGTGGTCTTCTCTTGAGTATCTGACAATCGTCCCGCTGCCAATCCCGTTTCTGGGATTCTTAAATAATACATTCCCGCACTTTCGCGCTCTCGTCTGGTGAATTGGTTGGAGGAAGCTGTCCGGGTCCAGGATGTTCTCACAGGTAGCCTCGATGGCAAAGAGGTTCTGGTCCGAGGGTGGCTTCAGAACAAACGCTCCAGTGGAGGAATCGTCTTCCTCTTTATTCGGGACGGTTCGGGTGTTCTACAGTGTACTGTCCGGAAGGGTGAGGTTGACGCCAAGGTGTTCGATGTCTTTCTCTCGACTCGAGTAGAGTCCAGCGTACAGGTTGAGGGGGAGGTCAAGACTGATCCGCGTGCTCCGGGTGGAAGGGAGATCGTTGTTCACTCAGGCAAGGTGGACTCTGCGGCCTTGGAGGAGTTTCCGATTGCGAAGCAGTTCCAAGGGCCCGATTTCCTTCTGGACAAGAGGCATCTCTTTGTCCGAACAGACAAGATGCGTGCCGTTCTCAAAGTCCGGGCGGTCATATTGTCCGCCGCCCGCTCGTGGCTTGACTCTCAGGACTACCTCGAAGTGCAAGTTCCGACGCTAACATCAGCAGCTGTGGAAGGCGGGGCGACGCTGTTCGAGGTGAAATACTTCGACGAGAAAGCGTACCTCACGCAAAGCTGGCAACTATACGCGGAAGCGTTGATCGCGGCCGTCGGCAAAATCTACACGATCGCTCCCTCGTTCCGGGCGGAAAAGTCCCGGACCCGTAGGCATCTCACAGAGTACTGGCATCTAGAGGCGGAGGCGCCGTACGCAGACCTTGACCGCATAATGGAAGTTGAAGAGCAAATGTTGAGCCACATCGTTGGACAGTTGCTAGAGCGAACGGGCGAGCAATTGGCCTTGTTCGAGAGAAAGCGAGAGGACTTAGAGAAGGTCAAGCCCCCATTTCCTCGGATCACCTATGATGATGCATTCAAGATGATTGGGGGAGAAAAGGCGGGAATAAAATGGGGTGATGATCTGGGCTATGAGCAGGAGAAGATTCTGACGACGCATTTCGATCAGCTCTTCTTTGTCACCCGGTATCCGAAGAAGGCGAAGGCGTTCTATCACAAGCCAGATCCGTTGAACCCCGAGGTCACGCTCTCCGTGGACCTCTTGGCGCCGGAAGGCTACGGTGAGATTACTGGTGGAGGGCAGAGGATAGAGGATTACGATGCGCTTGTGGCGAGGATCAGGGAAGAGGGCTTGGACCCGAAGAGCTATGCGTGGTACTTGGATCTGCGGAAGTTTGGTAGCGTTCCTCACTCAGGATTCGGTATGGGACTAGAGCGGGTTGTATCCTGGGTCTGCAGGCTTGAACATATTCGGGACGCAATCGCTTTTCCACGGCTCATCAACCGGGTTTATCCCTAGGCTCCGTCATTGAGTGAGGTCGAGGAGTCTCGAAAGGTGATGATCCAAAGGTGTGGAGGACTTTTTTTGTTCTGACATACCCCCGGGGGGGTCGAGAAATAGTTATTAGAAAAGGAGAAGATAAGAGGTCGAAGAGAGGATAGAGGATTCCTCCAAAGAAGCTGTTTTGTGTCGCGGGAAATTTTTATTTTCAAAATTCTAGGAAGGGTCCCTTCGCCGTGTGAAGCGTTTCTCGGCGAGAATATCGTCTTTTCGCGCAGAACGAGCCGATCACACGTTTTTCAGCGAGCGTTCATCTGTATCATTGCAAGCGTGAACTGGGCATCATATGGGATCCCCCTCCAGGATTACTGATCTGGGCTTGTTCTGAACGATTTCTCTGGTCAGATATGCTATCTTTTCTACTCTGAAAAGTAGGAATGCTCGTATCGTCTGAGACGAAGTCTCAGAGCTGAATCAGGCTCCGCCCTGAGCCCGCAGGGCTTCAGTCTTGATCCTTTCTGCGATCTCTATGCTGGCTCGTTTCTGCGCCTGCCGAGTCTCCGCACCGATATGGCACGTGACTACTGTTGTCCCATCAGGAAGACCGACCATTTCCCTCTCCCACTCATCCGTCGGCGGTTCCAAGTGGAACACGTCGAGTCCCGCGCCTGCGATGTGTCCCTCCTTCAACAGTCTGAGCAGGGCCTGTCCTTCAACAATATCTCCTCTTGAAGTGTTGACGAGGTACGATCCCTTGCGCATCATCCTCAACCGTGCCTCGTTTAGCAGATAATGGGTCTGAGGAGAATATGGGACGTGTATAGTGACGATGTCGCAACGCCGGAGGAGATCTTCCATCGAGTCTGTTATCTCATAGCTCAAGCCCGGGACTCCGCGGGGCCTAATGACATCGTAGCCCAGAACATTTGCTTGGAACCCTACAATTTTCTTCGATTGCAGTTCTTCGCCTATCAGCTGATTCTTTATCCACCGACCCTCCTTCATGCTACGATCCGCGAACGGAATCTTGCGGAGCAGACAGAGCATCAGCCCAATTGTGAGCTCGGCAACGCTCGTTGTGGGAGCGCTTGGGGTGTTGAGAACGGTGACTCCTCTTTCCTTCGCTGCTTGAAGGTCAATATTGTCGAGGCCGACCCCCGCGCGTCCGACGATTTTGAGTTTAGAGTTTCGAATCAGACCAGCGTCGACTTTTGTTCTGCCTCTAACTATCAACACATCATAATCATTAATGACACTGGCAAGTTTTGTCTTGTCGATTCCGGGCTGATTGTCTACAGTGAAACCGGCGTCTGAGAGAATCTTGACGCCCTCGTCATCGATCGGGTCAGAAATCAGTACTCTCAAGGCACACAGTCAACCGTTAGAAACGGTCGTTGATGTCTTCGCTAGTAGCGGTTTGAGCTTCCTCAATAGCGCTTGTGCCGCAATCGTTACCGGGTCCCAGACAGGCGCGAGGGGCGGCGAATAGCAAGTCTCGATCTCCGCAAACTCCTGAACTGTCAATCCGAGATGGGCTGCCATGGACGCTAGGTTAGCCCTAAGCGTTGCGCCCTCTTCGCCCACAAGCTGAGCGCCGAGGAGCTTCCCGTTCGCAGGATTTGCGAGGAGCTTCACAGTTAGATCCTTGCCACCCGGATAGTAGGAAAGCCGTGTCGATCCCGTAATTCTGACAGAAACCGGGGTGATTCCGATTTTCTCGGCCGCAGAGATTGATGGGCCGAGGGTTGCTACTTCGAGCCCGAAGAGTTTGACGGTGGTCACGCCAGTCGATCCTGGGTATCGTGCCTCGCCTCCGGCTGCATTTATGCCTGCAACCATCGATTGCCTGACCGCCGTCGTGGCAAGTTGGAAGAACACGTGTCTCCGAGTTATCAGGTCGAATGTTTCGATGCAATCGCCGGCAGCGTAGACATTGCTGGCTGAAGTCAGCATCCTTTCATCGGTTCTAATCCCACCAGACTCGCCGAGAAGTATACCAGCCTCCTTCGCGAGTTCGGTATTGGGCCTAATCCTAATCGCCATGATAACAGCATCAACTTCGTACGTACGGCCCGAGATTCGAACACCGCTCACCGTTCCTCCGTCTCCGAGAATCTCCTCTAGGGTCGATTGCAGATGATATTCTACACCGTGCTCCTGTCCTTTCTCCCTAACAAGAGAGGCCATGTCAGAATCGAGAATGACCGGAAGAATTTCTGGGACTATCTCTGCTTGCAACACAGCGACTCCTCTTACGAGCAAGGCCTCGGCCATTTCTGAACCGATGAGACCTGCACCGATGATCGCGACCTTCCTTGCTTTCGCTTCTCCAAGATAATTCGCGAGTCCTTCCACATCATTCATAGTTCGGATGGTAAACACGCCGTTCAGCGCTGAACCCGGAACGGCGAGGGTGGTCGGGCTGGCGCCGGTCGTGAGGATGAGGTTATCGTACTGAAGTTCAGACTTCGGATGATCTTGCGACTTGAGCTCTACAACACGGCGGTCGGGGCGAATCTTTGTCACAGTAACTCCGAGCCTGAGGTCTATTCTGTTAGTATGTTCGTAAAAGTCCTCATCATAACCGATTAGCGACCGCATTGTGGGGACTATTCCGCTGAACGCATAAGGTAGGCCGCATCGAGAGTACTCCTGGAGAACCTCGTCGCCCACTATGGTAATCTCGGAAGTTCTATCAGTCTTTCTTGAGTAGAACGCGGCTGTGGTGCCAGAGACTCCGCATCCCACGATGACTATTCGCCTAGCCATGAGATTCCGTGCATGGAATCGTCCGATAATGGTTTCTCCCACGCCAACTCCCCGAACCTATAGTTAGTTTAAAGTGGAGGATTGAGTCATGCCAAGAGGAGGATTATGACAAAAGCCACCATGGATAACTTCTTGAAAAACGGTAAAGGGCTCCTTCTTGCCTACGATCAGGGCTTCGAGCACGGCCCATCCACGGACTTCAACGAGAAGAACATTGACCCCAACTATGTACTGGACATCGCAATCAAAGGCCAGTTTACGGGAATTGTTCTCCACAAGGGAATCGCGGAGAAATATTACAACACCAAAGTCCCCCTGATAATCAAGCTCAACGGGAAGACCAGTCTCCCGAAGGGTGAGCCTATCTCATCACAAGTCTGTAGCGTCGAGGAAGCCATCAGCCTCGGAGCGAAGGGAGTCGGTTATACGATCTACTTGGGAAGTGGTAACGAGAATATCATGCTTCAGGAGTTCGGTGAGATTCAAGAAGACGCACACGAGGAAGGAGTGCCGGCTATCGCTTGGATCTATCCTCGGGGAGAGGCGGTGAAGAACGACACTGCTCCCGAAATTGTCTCCTACGCCGCGAGGGCGGGGCTTGAGATTGGGGCGGACGCTGTCAAGATCAAATACTCGGGAGATCCGACCAGCTTCAGGTGGGCTGTAAAAGCTGCGGGGCTCGCTAGGGTCTTTATGTCTGGAGGGCCGAAGGCTCCGACTGACGAGACGTTTCTCAACCAAGTAAAAGGGGCAATGGACGCAGGAGCGACAGGGCTGGCCGTTGGAAGGAATGTCTGGCAACACACAGACCCGTTGAAGATGACGAACGCGCTTCGAGAGATTATCTTCAATGGTAAGGAAGTGGACCGCGCGCTTCAGATGGTTGTCGCAGAGTAAGAGTTCGATTATTCACTCGGCCCATCTCCGTTTTATTTCGCTCTCTGGGGGCTAGGCTCACGAAATCGCTGAGAGGATTACTCCTAGTTGTGAACTTCAAGACCTACATCGAGGCGACCGGCAAGCGCGCAATTGAGCTGGCGAAGATCGCAGAGGAAGTCTCAAGGGAGACGGGAGTAACAATCATCGTTGCACCGCAGTTCACTGATATCGAACCAGTCTCAAAAACCGTCGATATCCCGGTCTTCAGCCAGCACATAGATTCTGTGAAACCAGGAGCACACACGGGCCACGTACTTGCCGAGGCCGTCAAGTCAGCGGGTGCCGAAGGGTCTCTAGTCAATCATTCAGAAAAACGGGTCAGCGCATCTGAAATTGCTGGTACGGTGAAATTGTGTTCCGACGCCGATCTCGTATCTACGGTCTGCGCAGATACGACACAAGCTAGCGTAGACATCGCAAACATGTTTCCCGATATGATCGCGATCGAGCCTCCCGAACTCATAGGAACGGGTATCTCAATTTCGAAAGCTCGTCCCGAGCTGATTACCGAAAGTCTCAGGGAGATTAGGAAAGTGAATCGCAGCGTAAAGGTTCTGTGTGGTGCCGGAGTCACGACCGCAGAGGACGTTTCAAAGGCGCTGGAGTTGGGATCTGAGGGAGTTCTCGTGGCAAGTGGGGTAGTCAAGAACAAAGATCCTAGGGCGGTCCTTCAAAGCATGGCTAGCACGATGATTCCCGAGCGGAAGGGTCTGTACTAGGCGTAGGCTAATTATGCCGTGCAGACAAGCCTTTGAACGAGGGCGGTCATGGTTCACAAAGACTGGAAAGGCAATGATCGTCTAGTTCGAGTCTTTGCGTACGGTTCCGTCGTTTCTACTTACATCCTTATCGTCATCGGCGGGTATGTGACAACAAGCAATTCCGGTCTTGGCTGCGGAGAATCCTGGCCCTTGTGTAAGGGTGCAGTCCTTCCCTCGCTGAACAATCCAGAAGTCGTGATTGAGCTCACGCATCGACTCTTTAATTCTGTAGTGGGAGTGTTTATCTTGGGATTGGCTATCGTTGCTTGGACAAGACACAGAGAAGCGAGAAATATCGTTCTTTTGTCTACAGCGAGCCTCGTAGCGCTGATCGCGCAAGTGTTTCTCGGAATGGTAACAGTCACCACCTCGCTTAATCCTATTGTCAGCGACGCGCATCTTGCACTTGCGTCAGCAGTTCTTGCAATCGTCGTAGCCGATGCGGTAATGGTTCGAAATCTTACATTGAGACCGGCCGAATTGCAGTAATACATATCCATCGTTTACCGATATAGCTAGTGCAAAACGCTTTAAAAACAAAACACCCGGGAGCAGAAAAGCTCAGAGAATCCGCGGATGGCAGTCTCCAGCACCCAAGTCGAGTTCGACTCTCTCTTCGCCCTCTTCACTTATCTTGCGATACTGGTTTCGATCATCGTCTTCAGTCTTCTGATCTATTTCATAATCAAGTACAGAGAGAAACCATCCTCCCGACAACCGGACGACACCCCGATACTGGGCAAGACACCGCCGTCGAGAGGACATGCCAGAAGCGTAGTGATTACAGTCTCGCTCTCGACTATAATCTTGGTAGCTTTGATAATCGGAAGCTTCGGAGCAATCGACAATATTCTTAGTCCACCCGCACCCTCACAGGTTTGCAATGGCTGCGGTGTGTTGGTCACAGGGCATCAATTCTACTGGGCCTTTGCCTATCCTAACGGCCATCTGGACAACTTGGTTCTTCGAGTGCCCGTAGAAAACAAGATTCGCCTCAATGTCACGAGCGGGGACGTTTTTCATGACTTCGGAATAATCGGCCTCGACATAAAGACAGATGCCATACCTGGCCGCACTAACGTGATGTGGTTTACGACCTACAAGGTTGCAAACTTCACGATACAGTGCTTCGAGCTATGCGGCGTAGGCCATGCGACCATGAAGGGAATCCTAAACGTAGTAGACGAGACAACGTTTCAACAGTGGTATACCCACACGAGAATTACGTGCTCACCTGGCTCGGTCGTGGTGAACCAAACCAGCCAGTGCACTGCTACCGTAACCGATAGTTCTCCGATCGGCATGGGTCTCACCCCCAAAGGCAACATCACCTTTAGCACATCAGCAATTGGCAACTTCAACACACGAATGTGCACTCTCATACCAAGCTCCTCAAACGGTAGCGCAAGTTGCTCTGTCCTCTACACACCCACCGCAATCGGGACGGGCTCTGCAGAAATCAAGGCAGTATATGGCGGAGATCCAACCCAATCTGATAGCTCTGGAAACACGGTCATCCTAGTCACCTGAAGGAAGATTCGAATGAGTCAAAGATTCGCCGATTCAGCAAAGAGATGGCTATACACTACCAACCACAAGGACATTGGAATTCTCTACATCATCACATCACTATTCCTCTTCGCAGCTGCAGGCGTCCTCGCCATCACAATGAGGACGCAACTCTCAGCCCCTGACAATACTATCCTTACAGCAAATGTCTACAATCAATTCGTCACTGTTCACGGCCTTTTGATGATTTTCTGGGTTCTTTCTCCGCTAGCTTTTGGTTTTGCAAACTTCATAATTCCCTTGGAAATCGGCTGCCGAGACCTAGCTTTCCCACGTCTCAACTCGATGAGCTACTGGTTCTTCCTATTCAGCGGCGTGATGATGATTCTCAGCTTCTTCTTCGGGGCTGCTCCAGACCTTGGCTGGACTCTCTATTCCCCACAGACCGCATCCCAGTTTAGCCCGTCAATCGGAATCAATCTGGGAGCGGGAGCTCTCATATTGATGGTCGTCTCGATAACAATGAGCTCGATCAATTTTCTCGTTACGATGTTCAAGATGCGAGCGCCTGGGCTAAAGCTCAGGTTCATGTCCGCATTTCCTTGGGCGATTCTTGTAACGATTTTCATGATGCTTTACGCATTTCCATCGTTTCTGGCCGCAGTCGTCCTGCTTTATGTCGACAGAGCCTTCGGCACAGTGTACTTCTCATCGATCCAGGGGGGCTCGCTGCTCTGGGACAACGTGTTCTGGTTCTTCGGGCATCCCGAAGTATACATAGTATTATTTCCAGCAATTGGGATAATAGCGGACATAATTCCTACTTTTGCTAGAAGACCGCTTTACGGTTCCAAGTACGTTATCGGAGCGTTGATAGCCGCAGCTCTGATCAGCTTCGTGGTCTGGGGGCATCACATGTTCGTTACAGGTATTGGGATAGCCTCTACGAAGTTGTATACGGTAACCACAATCGCCGTTTCTCTCCCGTTCGATGTCATAGTAATCTCACTCATCGAGACTCTCGGGTTCGCTAAGCTTCGCCTCAAGGCCCCTGCACTTTTTGCGTTGGGGGCTGTAGCAAACTTCATTGTGGGTGGGATCACGGGGGTCTTTCTCGCTTCAGTCGCGCTGGATTATGCGCTTAGAGGGACGTATTTCGTCGTCGCGCATTTTCACTACATAATGGTGGGAGCTAGCATAATTGGTCTCATTGGTGGCCTCTACTACTGGTTCCCTAAGATTACGGGCCGAATGTATGACGAGAGGTTGGCCAAGGTTCACTTTGTACTCTCCATGATTGGATTCCAAGTTCTATACTTTCCAATGTTCCTCCTCTTGGATATGCCAAGAAGAATCGCGACTTATACGCCTCAGACCGATTGGGGGCTCCTCAACATTACCGCGACGGTCGGAGGCTTCATTTTCGGCGGAGCACAACTTCTGCTGTTCTACAATCTGTACCGTAGCTCTAGAGTTGGCCCGCCTTCCGGTCCGAACCCTTGGGAAGCGTGGACCCTTGAGTGGACACTTCCCTCCCCTCCGCCTGCTCATGACTTCGACGTCATTCCTACTTTCCAGGCGGATGGAGCTATCCGCTTCGGCTCAAGCCCAGGACTTCCAAACGGGTTAGGACACTCTAACGAAATCGGGCACCCGAATGGGTCGTCCATGTCAAACAAAACTTCACCCTTGCATCACGAAGGGCTAAGTCCTTGGCCAGTTCTAATGGCGTTCGCAGCGTTCATCTTCTTCCTAGGTTTGACAATCGGAAAGCCAGCAAACCCGCAACCGGTTAGCTATCAGCCCTTCTGGCCTTTGATCGCTGACGGGGTCATACTAGGCATCATCTCCCTCTTCGGCTACAGCAGAGAAACGTTCACCGTTCATGAGGATACCCGCGTTGAGAGTTGGCCCTTCAAACAAGTTCCGAACATGAAGCTCGGAATCTGGACGTTCCTGGGGGCAGAGGTGATTTTCTTCGGAGTCTTGATAGGCTCGTACTTCTTCGTAAGAACCAACGACGCAGCGTGGCCACCAGCAGGCTCGCTTTTCGAGATCAGGAATGGATTCGCTATGACACTTGTCCTACTAACCAGCAGTCTCACCGCGATAATGGCTCTCGCATCAGCCAGAGCAGGAAATCGGAACGGTCTAATTGCCAGCCTTGGAGGAACACTCGTTCTCGGTGCAGCGTTTCTCTACATCAAGGCAGGTGAATGGTTCAGCCTTGGCGCCAGCGGCGTCTTCCAGAACTATTCCCTTCCGGCAACCAGCTACTTCATCACGACCGGAACTCACGGAGTCCACGTGTTCGCGGGAATGTGCATGACAGTATACTTGCTAGTCAACGCCATAAAGGGCAAATATCTTCACGGAGATCACACTACGCTTGAGCACTTCGGCTTATACTGGCACTTCGTCGATATAGTATGGGTCTTCCTCTTTCCCCTGTTCTATCTCATCTAGGTGAGCCGATTGAACACGAACTACCTGTATCTGTTAATCTTCGCGGCTCTGATTGGGGAGACTGATATCGAAGTGAACCTCTCCTCCATCATCCCCGCCTACAACGAGTATGTCACTGTGCTTCTAGGGATTGCTGGCACCAAGGCAATTTTGATCGCCATGTTCTATCAACATTTGAGATATGAGCCAAAGTCCCTTTCAACATGGGTCATAATAGGGCTCGTAATCGCCTCCCTTCTAATGGGTCTCAGCTTTGTGCAACTTCACGTTGGTCACTGATCCTCGATTGAGAGCGACGGAAGTCAGTAACAAATGAAAGGATTCATGAGAGCGCAGAATTGGGTCTAGGAACCGACGACTCCCATTCCTCTTCTCTGATCAAGATTTCTCTCCTAGGAGGGCTTTCAGTTCTCGCGTCTTTGCTCTTCTATCAATGGATCATTTCCAACTTTCCAATTGGGACCGGAAAGATTGAGCTGCTACAGCAAACTGCCTACGTTGTTTTGGCTCTGATATTAGTTGGAGTCGGCATGGTTCTGGCTTCAGTCACCCGTTACCTCATGCGGAGCCCAAGGGATAATGACAAGAAAAATTCGCTTCTCAACGGTATCATTATTTCACTAGCCCTCAACGACAACCGTTCGTTCCGTGCATTCGTTCTGGCCTCTCTACTCTATGGAATATTCTTCGCGTTTGTTTCCAGTTTCCTGATCTATCAACCGTTTGGGCGCTTCTCGGAAACTTATGGGGTTAGCGTTCCCTCGATGCAACCTGTCATTTGCTGCGGTCCACTCGGACAAATGCCTCAATTCGTTGTTTACCTGACACAGCAATTCGCGATCCTGATCGTCCCAATGAACGCGATTCTTCTCATCGCAGTGTCATGGCTCGTAGGCCTTAACGTGGCAATCGCGACGTACTCGTACACGAATCAGTCACCTAGTGTTCGAGGTAAGTGGTTTGGTGGTCTCGGCGCAATTGTCGGGCTGTTTGGCGTATGTCCGACTTGCGCTGGATTCTTTCTTCTGACGATACTTGGCCTGGCTGGAGCAGTCACGTTTGCGCTAACGCTTTCCTCTCTTCAGGTCGTGTTTCTCGCCGTAGGACTTCCCTTGCTTCTGCTAACCCCGATCACGACTGCTTGGAAGGTTCCTCAAGGCCGGGCGACCTCCTGCAATTTTCCAAGCGACAAACAAATCGGTCGCTAATAACCTCCTGAATTGAGAGTTAGTCCGTCTTGGATCACTGAAAAAACCTCGTCAGACGATCCTCAAGTGAGTCGGGGCCAGACTCTTGAGGGTCGATGGTCGTCTGAGCTGTGAGCAGATTCGGTCCGGCTTTGCTCTAGGTACGAACTCGAGATTACAAAGAAAGATTTAGAGTTAATCGTTGCTGACGAGTTGGTTGCGTGCGCAGCCTAACTGACGATTATTTCTCCGTGCATGAACGGGTGCACTGTGCAGTAATAGTAGTAAGTCCCAGCTGTGTCGAACGTAACCGGGCTGCTAGCGGCGGCGCCGGGGTTCATTATCCCTGTGTCCCAGGTTGTTGGTCCGGAGTTGACTCCGTTCGGGCAGCCTCCCTGATGGTTCGAATCGCAGCTAGTAGCACTGTGAGGCGCTTGTCCCTTGTTTACCCACGCGACGGACGTATGGATCGCTATCGTCACATTGTGATTCGTGCTAGTATTGAAGCCGCACTGGGAAGCGGTGCCACATGATGCACCGTTGTCGTAGATGTCAATCGTGGTCCCAGCTGGTGGCTGACCCTTTGGTTGGAATAGGATGTAAACTCCGGCACCTACTACGACAAGTACGACCAGGATTATTACGTATAGTACAGTTCGACTCTTAGGCTTAGCCGCTTCCGGTGGTTTCGCTGATTGTTCCATTTTTCCACTGAAAATCAGCTCGACCGGGCCTTTTCCTATAAAGCTTGTTTTTCGTATCTACATACCGTTCGGCTTGCAGTTTCTACATTGGCCACAACCGATTAAATAGCGGTACAAACATTTCAAGCGTCGAGATTTACTAGGTTCGCGAAATTGAGAAAGTTTCCACCCTCCCTTGAAGCTTGGCGCGATCCCATCGAGAAGACTATCAACAAAACGCTGAAAGCGAACTTCGACCGGCGTGAAGCAAATCAGATCATCAAGTACATGTTCAGAACGGGTGGAAAACGTTGCCGTCCCCTATTGGTTGTACTTTCCGCCGAGGCCTTGGGCGGGAAACCTGAGGAAACATTAGAGGCGGCGGCGGCGATCGAGATCATTCATGCCGCGACCCTAGTTTTCGACGATATGATCGATAAGGATCAGGTCCGTAGGGGAGCCCCTACGATTCACATGGCCTTCAGCAACGAGAAAGCCCTAACTTCTGGTTTGTTTCTCGCTTCGAAGGGCGTTCAGCTTCTGTCCAATTACAAGAATCCCGAGGTAATGAGAATGATCGGAACAACGCTGGTAGATATTAGCAAAGGAGAACTTCTCGATATTCTCGGAGACTTCAACGCGAGTGTAAGTGAGTGTATCGCTATTGCAGATTTGAAGACCGCCTCTCTCTTCGGAACGGCAGCCGGGATAGGAGCGGCTATCGCTGGAGTTGACGGAAGGAATTTGGTCGGCGTGCAGAAGTTCGGCAGATCGTCCGGTATGGCGTTTCAGATCCAGGATGATATTCTCGACTTTACCGACGGATCTGATGAACCTGTTTTGAAAGCACCGAACATTGTTACCTCGCATTGTCTTCATGAGGCTCCGCGTCCTAGTAGCAATATCGAGTTATTGAACTCGAATCGAAAGCCTTCAAATAGAGAGGTATTGAAAATACTCAAGAAGGC
>WNGN01001834.1_pt1 | contig 17039 bp, 12 predicted proteins | sample 5400561 | NCBI WGS metagenome assembly WNGN01 (sample SAMN13153379, study PRJNA577476) | soil metagenome | isolation source: 115 cm soil or saprolite under Garry oak tree replicate 2 | place: USA:California | collected 2016-06-15
ATCGAGGACCAGGTCCTCTCGTGTTTCATTGGTTACGCGGGCCGCAATTTCATTGGAACTATGCGTGAAGCTAAAGCTCGCCAGACCGGGCAAGTGCATACGGTATTCCTCTTCCACCACCTCGCCATATGCACTGATCAGTCCTTCATTGTCGCGCCAAACTTCGACACGAGGGTTCAAGGTTGGAACGGGTAGGGCCGGAACTTCCCCTACCCGCTCTAGACTCAGAGTGAGCATCGCAGCAGTTAACAGCTAAACAGACAATAGTAGAACAAGCACCCGCATGTGCTTATCAACTCTGACCCGGTGGCTTACGGATCTCGCCCGGATCATTGGGCGCTGGGCTGGTCTTCCCACCTCCTGCCCGAACTACATCCTTAGCTTCGCCCGTATATGTTAGTTTCATCGGCTGCCAGGGTTTCTTGATGGCAGCGTCAGTCTTTTCCGAAGCTTCATCCTTATTGGACGTCAGTGACTGATTTTCTTTCGTCAATGGCCAATCCCTCCTCTCACGAAACATGAGCGCGCGCCCAGGTTTCCAGATTCAACACGCTCCAAACACGATGAGCGCCTATTCCCTGCTGCTGTTTTGCAAGCAGCCCTTCCAAACTGGGACGCAAACCTTCTTCGTCAATAATCCCCAAATCGGCAAGCGTTCGGGGACTGCCTAACTGTCGCCAAATCGCCTTACCCTCTCGATATACAGAAGACGCGTAAAAAGGCGTCGCCTCCATTTTTACTTGTCGTTCAAAACCAAGATGGGGAAACTTTCGGGCCAAACTAGCGCGGACCAGACCCTTGTTTCTCCCATTATAATCCAACATGAACGGCGGTGTACGGTATAAAAGATCGACGAGATCAGCATCCCAGAAAGGATGCAGTTGGCGCAAGCCGGCTCGCTGATAGATATTAAAGTACTCTTCCAGCTCCCATGAAATTACGGGATGATCGAGCGCTTTGCGCGCCTCTTTCAGGTATATGCTCTCATCCGGGACTGCCCGCTTGTTCGCGGCGTATTCTTCCCGCCGCTGTTTGAGCTCAACGCGCAACGCAGGGTCAGGTGCAAGCCATTTCGGCAGATCCGGGAAGAGCCGGCGGCGAAGCCTAAGGGCCCCCGGCGCCACCCGTTTGACGAATCCGTGAATTGGCGGAAGCAAAAGAGGATGCGCCCCGAAATTCCAAAGTAAAATTCGCATCAGCGTGAGCGCGTGCCGGCGATGCGACCGCTGCAGGCTTCGCCCCAGACGATACATACCGACGAAATTAAGCTCTCGCATTAGATCAGCTGCCAGGTAAGGAGTTATTGTCAGCCACTCATCGCCACCGTTCCCGGTAAGAATCGTGGAGCATCCGCGTCGCTTCCCTTCCAACCCAAGTCCGTAATATGCGGGCAACCAGGTATTCATAAGCGGCGCCGGTAACGAGCTGCTCATCTTCAGCGCGGGTTCCAATAATCCGTTGGCGCCTATCGCCTCGTAGAACGGCTTAACTACCTGCGGCATTCCTAATTGCGTCGCCACACTTCGCTGAACGACTTCTTCACTGATTTTCGGGTCAGGGAAAACAAGCGACAAGGCCATTGGGCCCGGCAACTCCGCGCGCCTGCTCTGTTCGACAGCGGTGGCTGCTACCGAAACGGAATCAAGTCCGCCACTCAAAAAGATCGCCGCGGGACCACAGCTCAAGCAACGGCTTACAGCCCGATCCAGAAAATCTTCAAACTGCTCCAACTCTTCCTTTTTCAGCCAGGTCACCTGGCCGCCAGGAGCAGGGTCCCAGTAGCGATACGTCCGCCGTCCTGCAGCAGTGATCCGCATTACATGTCCGGGCGGCACGCGATTTATTGCTTCAAGGAAAGTCTCCTCTTGCCGGGGAAAGCGATCGAGAAAATAATCAGCTAAGGCCGCGCGATTGACCGCGTTTGAGACCTTCGGCTGACGCAGAAGGACTTCCGTCGATGACGAGACCATCAGGCCCCTTCCACTGTCCGCATAGAACATTGGATGGGTCCCCATAGGATCACGCAAACATAACAAGGCCTCTTCCTTATGGTCCAAAATGATGAGCGCAAACGCGCCTCGCAACCGCTTCAAAAGCGCTTCGCCCCATCGTTGATAGGCGGCCAGGATTAGCTGGGCATCGCTCCCGGCCGCGATCGCAGCCAGGTCACCAAGCTCTTTTCGCAAATCCTCGCGGTTGAACAGGACCCCGTCGAAGATGACTCCGCCAGAAGCGCTCTCAGCGCAGGAGACAGAACAGTTCGCGGCTTCGGCATTCAAGTAAAGCGTGCGCGATCTCCCCGCGCCGCCAATGACGCGGAAATCATTTTTCCAGCTTTCGCCGGGCGGAATATCGGTGAAAACACTAAACCACTGCCCGCCATGATTGGCGAAACCTTGAAGCTGGATTTCTTCACGCAGGTTATTACTCATCGACAGCTATCAGATCCTCTCGTCTCAGTTGGACAAGAAAGTCTTTGGCTTCTTTGACAAGTTCATCCGAATCCACGGCGAAATCTTCGAGCATTTGCTTGCACACTTCCGTGGAGTCACGGCCCGCGTGTAACAATTCCCAAAATCTCGCCGCAGTTCCGTTCAACTCATAAAAATGATCGGTTTCAAGGTTAAAAAGGACTACCTCTTCGCCAAGACGGCGAAATATCACATTGGGATTAGGTTTCACGGCGGGAAATGTTTGCAAGGTGTTGGGTGTATTGTTCATAGATATTTGATCAACGAAAAGCATTAAGAAACTACCGTAATTGCTGATTAACTGTCAATAACTTCGTCGTTTGCCGATAAGGCGCGTGAGTAGCAATTAGGAATCCGGAAATAATAATGTCTCTCAAATTGAACCGGGATCATCCCGGTGCTCTCCGTGCCCGCGCGGCGATCACTTTTGCCGGGTAATTCACCATTAAGACACGGAGAGCACTGAGAAATGGGCGCACGCATCCTGCGTGCGGTCTGCAGGCATCCTTGCCTGCCCTTGAAATCGACGTAATCGCTTCGCTGTACTCGAGAAACTTTATTGCGCGCGCGGAAGTTCAGCGGCCTTCATTTTCCCTGCCCGGCGACCAGGACCAGCTTCTTTCTTTCCCTTCCGTTTTGGTTGGGAGCTGAGCGCAGCCTAGCTTCCGGAAGTAAACCGTTCAGAAATCTGCGCAGCTCATCTTCGTTTCTCTCTCGCACCAGTCTGGCCAATACTTTCAAAGCTGTCCGCACCGTTTCCGGCTCAGGCGTGTCCAACTTGTTGATGAAAATCTTGGGGTGCGAAGTGGGCACAGTCTCTTCAGTCTCGAAGCTCAGTTCTTCGTAAAGCTTTTCACCCGGACGCATTCCGGTCTCGATAATCTGAATGTCCTCGTGTGGTTTGAGACCTGAGAGCGTAATCAGCGATTCGGCCAGGTCCATGATCCGCACCGGTTCACCCATGTGCAGGATAAACACCTCGCCGCCCTGGCCGATGACACCGGCCTGCAGGACCAACTGCGCCGACTCAGGAATGGTCATAAAGTAACGTTTCATTCGCTTGTCGGTAATCGTTACCGGGCCGCCGTTGCGAATCTGCTCGCGAAAGATCGGAATTACCGAACCGGCCGATCCGATCACATTGCCAAATCGCACGGCGACGAAACGAGTGTCGTATTGCGAATTCAAATCCTGGACTATCAATTCCGCGGCGCGCTTGCTCGCGCCCATGATCGAGGTTGGCCGCACTGCTTTGTCCGTGGAAACCATTACAAAGACTTCTGCCTTGAACTCGCCCGCCATGTCTGCCAGGAGACGGGTGTTCAAGGTATTGTTCTGGACAGCCTCAGTCGAGTTGCTCTCCATCAAAGGCACATGTTTGTGAGCGGCGGCGTGAATTACCACCTGCGGCCGGTAGAGGTTGAAGATTGCGCGCATACTCGGCTCATCACCAACATCAACCACCAGAGGCACAATGGTTTGGGCGGGGTTATTTGCTCTTAGTTCACAGTCAACATCAAACAGTGCAAATTCCGCGCGCTCAACCAGCAAGATACTGGCGGGCGCAAAGCGTTGTACCTGCCGGGCCAGTTCGGAACCGATTGAGCCGCCGGCGCCGGTTACCATCACTGTCTTGCCGGCCAGTTCCCTGCTGATCGATTCAGTGTCGAGCTCTATCGGCTCGCGTCCCAGCAGATCTTCAATCTCTACGTCGCGGATGCGGCTGATTTCGACCCGGCCTTCGATGATTTCATAGAGCTCGGGAATGATTCTCACCTTAACCGGGATCGACTCGCATATTTGCACGATGCGATGGATTTGATGGCGCGACGCGTGCGCGATGGTGATCACCACATGATTGATGCCGTGAGTGTGAACCAGTCTGGGCAAGTCCTGGGTAGTACCCAGGACGCGGCGGCCCTGAACTACGGACCTTCCCAACTTGGAGCGATCGTCATCGACAAATCCCTTGATTTCCAGGTCGAGATCGCCGCGGGCTTCAATTTCCTTGGCGGCAAGCGAGCCGGCCCGGCCGGCGCCGATCAAAAGCACGGAACGCTTACTCTTAGTCTTGCCATTGCCGTTGCCATTGATGTGTTTCTTTAGCTGTGTCCGTTTCTGTTTGTATTCATACTCGGCCCGGCGCATTACCCTGATGGCATAAGCTCCGCCGAAAGCCAACAGCACGTCGATGAGGCTGACGGACAAAGGGACTCTCCAGGCAGCGTGCGGCTTTGGCAAGCTGAGTCGCAGCAAAACAATGACCATCAAACTTGCAAAGGCTGCATAGACGAATGATTTGATGTGGGCGAGATCCGTATAGCGCCAGATCGATGAACGGGCTCCGAGTATAGTCAGCGCGACAAATTGGACCAGCACCACCAGCGGAATCTGGGTCAGAAGGTTCCGGACTTCGTTGTCCGGCATATGAAAATCGAACCGCAGCAGGTAAGCCGCAACGAAGGCCGCCAATAAAAGGGAAACATCAAGAAACACCTGGACTCCAGTGACGAAGAGGTGTCTTGCAGGTGGCATTTCTTTCATACGGATGTCACTCCAATAGTTCCCATGGAAGAGAGATTGCTAATCAGTCGCTTCCTTCAGCTCTTTGGGACGATTCGGCAGGTATTTCCAACAATCGGTCGCAGATATGAATTGGGGAAAGTCCCGATTGGGCCAATTCAACATCCGCGATATTGATCGCCGCTCCCATCCATTGAATCAGGAAAGACTGAGTAAGACTTGTTTTCTATTCGCTAATCGCCTTGTTCGATGAACAGATATTGCTATGAGGGCGCTAAAGATCAATGCATTGGATGTAACGTGCAAGCCAAAATCCACGAAACTATGGACAGCGACGCCAAAAATGCCGGCCAGCGCTCCCAAAACTGCGGCGCGGTAATAAGAGTCGGAAGAACTCAGATTGTCACGAGCTCTTTTTATGAGGATGATCGCGAACCATAAAACAAAAAGACAGCCGATTAGGCCGCCGCTGGCCAGGAGTTCGAGATAATCGTTGTGCGCTTCCTGGGGCGTAAGGGTGCCGGTCGCGTCGTGGTACCGCGTGATTCCAATCCAGTAACCACCGAACCCCGCACCGGCGAGCGGACGAGACTTGATCAATTTCCACGTCGAAGACCAGATTTCATTACGGCCGGTATTCGCGCGACGATAATTTGACTGTTCACTGAAAGAGTATCCGGCCATTTCGAAATTAGTGACCACCGCCTCGCCTCCTACCCACGCCACTCCATAGGCGAATAAGGCAATCATGCCCCCAATCAGAATCATCCGGACGGCAAGCCCGCCCGCCAGGTCCCGCAGCCGGCTCCGCGCCCTTACCTCGGGCCGATTTGCCAGATGGCGCAGCGGATCAAGCAACACAGCCAGAAACACTAATTGGCCCAGCGAGGCGACAATGCCGCCCCGTGAATTTGAAATAACCAGGGCAATCCAGAGGATGGCGGCTATGGGCAGAAACACGAAAGCTCGCCGGCGCGTCCGTTCCCCAACGAGCAAGCCCAGCGTTAGGCCCAGACTCATCTCCATCAGAAAACCGAAGTGGTTATGGTTAATGAATTGGGCGAAGCCGCGATTGTCGTCGGACAGCGCAGGGAGAAAAAATCCCGGGCCCTGTTGAATACTCTTTCTCATTAATCCGAACAGAGCACTGGCCAGGCCCACGCCAATTACGACGGATATCAACGCGCGCAAACGGCCCTTGCTGGATGTGTATACGAGAAGCAAACTACCGGCAATGATCAGAGCTAAGAGTCTCAGAGCCACGAGCCGCGTGTTGTAAGGATCGGCGCTGACTGAGACCCCTAAGCTCGGTAATCCCGGCTTGGCCGCGTTGGAAAACAGAGTCAATGATTGGAAGAGAATAAAAAGGACCAGCGCCACGAGCGGGGCCGCAATTGACAGATTCTTAAATGACCATCTCTCGCTCATTAATCCTTCGATGATGCCGAGTATGCCAAAAAAGAAAACGATGCATTCAAAAAGTGCGATCCACCACGGCTGGACGGTGCCATAGGGAATCGCCGTCAAAGCGATCACAATGAGTAGACCGTAGAAGATTGAGCGATCGAGTAACTGTGCCACGCGAGAAAATGAAGCCGGCGCGGGCGCGCGCCTACTCAATAAATCGCGATCTAAAGTTGCATCCATGCCTGGTTAATTCTACGCTGCTATTTTTGAGAAAATTGCGCTTCGCCTCGAGTGGTGTCGCCTTCGACGGGCGCAGGCACCTCATCAAGCGAAAGCGTCTTGCCCGGCGCGACAATCGCGGCCATGGTTCGCCATAAAACGCTGAGATCGCTGCGCCAGTCCCGACGCTCAAGATAATCGATGTACCCTTGCAGTTTTTTCGGCTGCAATTCTTCGACATAGAATTTAAGAGAATCGCCTTCGACCCGCGCCAGCAAATCTTCCTCGTTGCGCAGATGCAGCGTAACCGGATCAGTTAATCCAGGTCGCACCGCCAGAATCTTTTGCCACAAAGGATCTTCAGGATTTACATAGCCCGGCACTTCCGGCCGAGGACCAACGAGCGTCAGGTCTCCACGCAAGACGTTCCAGAATGTGGGCAGTTCATCGAGCTTGGTTTTCCGGAGAAGTCTTCCCAAACGAGTAATGCGGGTGTCGCCGCGCGTGGTGATTTGCGGGCCGCCGATCGAAGCTTCCATCGTGCGCAGTTTGTAGAGATCGAACTTGCGGCCAAATTGGCCAACACGCTGCTGACGGAAAAAGACCGGCAGGCCCGACGTGAAGGCAATCGCAATCGAGCACAAAACTATGAGCGGCGCCGCGATCATCAGGCAGGCGAGCGCAACCGTGGCGTCAAACCAGCGCGGCAGCCCGGTAGTTCTTTCAGATGCGATTTTGTTTCCTGGTATTGAGATAATTTCAGCGGGCATGTCTTTTACAGATTCGTTTGACAGTGCCAATAACATGATCGATCTCGTCGTCGCTCATTCCCGGAAAGATCGGCAGGCTAACGAGCCGTTTCCACTGCGCCGTCGCGACCGGAAAGTCTTTGGCGCGCCAGCCAAAAGTTTTCTGATAGTAAGGATGCAAGTGCAGCGGCCGCCAGTGAACTGAACATCCCACGCCCTCTCGCTTCAAGTCGTTCATGAATTCGTCGCGACTTATCTTCAGTAGTTTCAGATTCAGCCTGATCGCGAACAAGTGCCATGATTCGATTCGGTTTTCACCGGGTGGCGGGAGGTCGACCTGTTCTATGCCGGCAAGCGCTTCGCAGTATCGCGCAGCTATTTGCTCGCGCTTGCGCCGCATCGCCTCAGCGCGATCCAGTTGGTGTATGCCGATCGCGGCGGCAATGTCCGTCAAGTTGTATTTGTAGCCGGGCGCGACGATCTTGTAATCCCAGTTGCCGTTGCTCGAATATCTGCCCCAGGCGTCGGCAGACAATCCGTGTAGAGACATTAGTCGCATTCGCTGGGCCAGCCTGCTGTTACTGGTCACGGCCATGCCGCCTTCGCCGGTGGTGATCGTCTTATTAGCGTAGAACGAATAGCAGGTGACGCTCTGCGATCCGTTGCTGTGGCTCTGCCAGGCGTCGGTTTCGCTTTTTCGCCAGCCGGCAGGAAAAGCGTGCGCCGCATCCTCGACAATCCACAGTTTATGCTGCGCCGCAAACCGTTTCAGTCGATCGAGTTCCATCATCACGCCGCCTACATGCACCGGCATGATACCGACAATCTCCGTCACTGACCTCTGACTTCTGACCTCTGACCTCTGACCTCTGACCTCTGATCTCTGTTCTTTGCTCTCTGCCCTTTGCCCTTTCCCCTTAGCCCTTACCGCTTTTCGCTCCGCATCCTCGAGGTCCATGTTCAGCGTCACCGGATCGCAATCAACCAGGATCGGAATCCCGCCCTGGTAACGAACTACTTCTGCCGTGGCGGCAAAGGTCATCGTGGGAACCAATACTCCCTGTCCCGCTCTTAGACCCAGCGCTTCAACGCCCAGGTGCAACGCCGCCGTACCGGAATTGACGGCCACTGCGTGGATTTCGTCCTTTGCCCTTCCCCCTTTGCCCTTGGCCCTTATCGCGGCGGCAAACTCTTTTTCAAAACGTTGGACCTGTGGTCCACTGGTCAACCATCCTGAACGCAGGGTGGTTATGACTTCATTGATTTCCTCGTCTTGAAGCGCCGGACGAAAGAATGGAACTTGAAGTTTGGTCATTAGAATTTAGTCAAGCCGAAAGCGCGACTCCCCAAATATAGAAGTGTCCCGAACCTGCCAGGTAGCGAAACTTAAGCGCGGTGACCTCGGTTCCCTGGGGTAGATCGAAAGCCACTCCGTGCAATCCAGCTTGAAAATCGCGCCATGCCTCCGGAAAACTGTTCTGGCCCGCGATGGTTATGCGCTTGTGCCACTGAAATACAGTTTTGCATTCCGAAGCGGGCGGGCAGTGCGTATCCCATGAAGCAGTCTCTCGATTTAAGCGCAAAGGAAATGAGCTCATCGCGCCCGACTTGCTTTCAATAACGACCTCCGCTATCGGCTGTCCGGTTTGTATTTGGTTCAAGCCCACAACATTAGTCAGCAGAATCAATTTGCCGGCATGAGCTGCTTCGGCGAGCGGGATATTGAGCTCGCTGATCCCTTCGGAATTCGGCAAACCGTATGCGCCAACAACTTGCAATGGTAGATCTTTGACTTTGAGATTGATTGGAAGACGAAGATCCTGAAACTCGAGTCCATAGAAGCTGAGCGGTTGACGCACCTGGCCAGTCTCTGTGCTAAGTGAGTAGCTTGAACTCTCAGACAAAGACTTGCGCTCAAGCACATATTCGAACAATGGATAATCAACGCGACCATCGATCCAAGTGAAATGGTTCCTCAAGCGCTGCATCGTGTCATCAGAGCCGCGACGGCCTTCCGCCCTCCAATCGTTCGTGACCACGATTAGATGTCGATAAGCAAGCGCCTCAGTAAAATCATAGTCATCGCTGCGGGACCAAAGACTAACGCTTGGTAGACTTTTCGGAAAATAAAAATCTATCACCTCCTGAGCCCGCCCGTCGGCCACCAGAGCCGATTCCCTGTCGCCCCATTGCATAGCATATGCGGCGGCCGCTCGATAGTCATTGGCGGTTCCGTAAGTCCAGTCCTTCTGCCAGCCATACCAAAGCGACATCGCGTTGATAGCGAGCACGCCCACTAGCAGAACCTGAAAAATCGTCCTCGTGAATGATGACAAACCTAATGCTATCAGGATCAGGAAGGCCGGCCAGACAAATGCCACATGGCGCGGAGATACGCCACTGGCGACGCGGCCGCCGATGGAATCCAGCACGATGTAAACCCCAATGAACACCAGCAAATAGGTAAGAGGCAGCGCTCTCCACTTGGGTTCCTTCCACAGTTTCAAGACGCCACAGCCCAATAAGAAACCACTGAGGGCGAGACCTGTGATTACCAGGACCAGACGTAACGGATAAACATGGTATCCAAATATGAAGCTGTAACCGGCAAAAGCCATTTTTGCAAAACTGATCCGAGATACAGGTGTCAGTGAAAGGTCCGCGTTTGGAGCGTTGCCATAGACTTTATAGAGACTTAAAAGCGTGTTGCGAAAAACCGGAATCATAGGCAGACCAAAGATCAAAACCGGAAGACCAAAAGCGACAGCTAAAGCAGTGCGCAACCGCTTTCCATTAGCGGCCACCAAAGTCGCAGCGCCCTGTGCATGAAGGGCAAGAATCCCGACAAAATGTGAGACGAGTAAAACGAGTCCCGTAAGTAGAACCAGCCAATTGCGCGTGCTCCTCTTCGAATCGACATACGAGATCGTCGCGAGCATGAAAGCTGCCGAGCAGAAAATGAAGAATGAATAGAAGCGCACCTCTTGCGAATGATCGATATTGAAGGGCGACGTTGCTGCCAGCAAGGCAGCAATCATTCCGGTGCGCCACCCTCCCAGCTTTTCTCCGATCTTGAAAAGGATTGGCACTGTTGCTGTGCCAAATATGGCCGCCGGCAATCGCAGCCAAAGCTCGCTTGCGCCTAAGCGAACCCAGAAATGCATCAACGACGAATAGATGATCGAATTCCAGTTCAAGCCAACCAATTTTGCTTCCCAGATACTGCCGTACTCGTCAAAGCTAAGTTGGTATTTCAGAATCCCATAAAGTCTGAGAACCAGCGCCAGCCCCACAATTGAGACCAAGATATAGGTTCGCCGCTTCGCCTCGCTCGTTGCGAAACTTAGCCTGGCTCCAGACGACACCGGAGAAAGAATACTTATTGCTTCTTGAGTTGGTGCAATTTCCATTTAGTGGAGCGGAGCCGCATCGTGCAGCAAAGTTGCGTGACTTGCTCGCGTTCCGCGGTCTCCCCAACGATTCCAAAATTTTGCCAAGCCGATCAGAAACCCTGAGCCATAGGCCAAATGAATTATCGTGAACGCGATTGGAAGCACCGGCAGAAGTTGCCACTCTGTTTTGCGCGCCGCCAGAACTGAGGCGGCGAAATTGAGAATCGCGTAAGCAAGGATCCCGGCAGCAAGCAGGAACTTACTCGCGACAAAGAACGGCGTGGTCATTAGAAGGAGCGAGGACCCAATCACAAACAGCGGCGGCACGAATTGCCGCGGCGACATCTGGCGGGGATGCTTCTGCAAGACCCGGACCTTCCAGTAGCCATATTGGAAGTATTGCCTCCAGAGCTTCCGAAAGCTGGCGCGGCTGTAATAGCGCGACCGAATATCAGGCGCCAACAGGATGCGCCCGCCCAATTTGCGCAGGCGATAGTTGTATTCATCATCCTGATTCCGCACCAACTCTTCGTCGAAAGGGCCCACCCGTTGGATAATTTCGCGCCGGTATCCCGGGAACGGGACCGTATCGGCAAACCTCGCGTCCGTGGTGCCTACCCGAAAAGCTGAACCGCCAACGCCAAATCTCGAACTCATGGCCGCCGCGATCGCCTGAGCAGTATAGGTTTCGCCGACCGTCTCTAGTGGTCCGCCAACGCAATCGACTCTGTCTTCCGTCAAATGCGAAACACAGCGGCTAACGTAATCGCTCGCAATTTCGCAGTGGCCATCCACGCGAACCACGATCTCGCCTTTGGCCAAACGCAGGGCCGCATTCAGCCCCGTCGAGACAATCTTTCCCGGATTATCAACCAGGCTGACCAATGGGTTTTTCGCGCGCGCCGTCCTGATGATTTCGCGAGTGCCGTCGTCTGAGAGTCCATCGGCAACAATTATTTCCATTCGATCGCGCGGATAGTCCTGCGCCAGCACCGCGCCCAGGCTGCCGCCGATGAACGATGCTTCATTCCGCACGGGCATGACGACGGAAACGAATGGAGTCTTCTGCATTAGTCAGTTACCCAAAAGAGTGGTTCTTCGATGGTCTAGTCAAACCATCGACACCGGACGACCTGAAAGAGCGCCGCTAAACCATCCGCCAGGTAATTTCTTTCCTTCTTCATTCGCTACCTGTCTGCAAAAACCTGCTTGCTCGGTCTCGATCCTGGCCGGGCTATGCCGGCTCCTATTAAAAGGAACAATATGCCGGTCGCCGGCAACATGTACCTAAGAGTTGAGTTCACTAAAATGGTCATTACCCAAAAATAGATAACCAGCAATAGAATGCTGATGACAATCTTCCTGGACATTTCGTTCCGCACCCACAATCTTCGCGCGCACCAGAGAATTGGTAAGAGGTAACCAAGTTGGACAAGCAAAATGAGACTCTCTTGCTGCCGGCTATCGGTCCCATACCAACTTCGGGCAGCCTTGAGAAGATAGAGCTTTGATACCGTGACGGGATGGGCACGAAACTCTGCCGCCAGGACTGAAACGATCCCTTGAACAGAACCCAGTTCACTCGGGCGTTTCAGGATGTCGTTCATCAGCCTCTCAATGTCCGGTGGGACACCCCTCTGCGGCCGGTAATCACTACCATTGACAGCGAAGATCACACCTTCGCGCATGTTCTGGGCTCCACTGCTGCTGAGCGAAATAATCTCTCCTGTTTTCGAGTAGACCCACATTTCCCACGGCATAACTGCAACGAGACTTCCGAGCAGAAGCATTGAAATAAGCAGGGCTCGGAAACGCGGCGTCATCTCACGCGCAAGAAACCAGATGACAATTGCCAGCGGAAAGCCGACACCGATAGCGATCGGCCGTATGAGCATGGCAAATCCAAAGATCAGCCCGCAGACGAAAAAAAGCGGCCATGATCGCGTTTTGCGTAATAGCAGATAATAGAGAAGAGAAAGGCCGCCATATAAAACGACCATGAATGGAACCTCGCTGTTGGGCTGCTTTGTCAGCCACAATGCGAACGGATAGGTCATCCAGGCGGCTGCAGAAATCAGCGCAGGCAGCGCTCCAAAGAGAAGTCGCCCAAGAAGAAATATCAAGAGGGACACCAAAGTCATTCCAATGACATTGGCCGCCGACACTCCGATTTGTTCAGAAATATTCAGCCAGTCGCATCCAGTGAAAACTCCTGCGAGCATCAGAGAGTAACCTGGAGGAAACGCAGTTGCTGGTTCACCTTGTAGTAAGACTCCGTGTCCGCTACGGATATTTTGCGCAACCGGCCTATAGAACGCGTTGTAATCAGTTCCCTCATCGATGCGATGTCTCGCAGGCAATACTGTCCAGAACAAAGTCGTGACCGCGATAGATGCCACACATACTGCGATAGCGGTATAGGCGGCTGACCATCTATGCCAATTAACAGTCCTGTTCGCTTTCAGCGACTCAAATGTGTTGGCTTCCGTAACCAATCAATTAAAACTCCGGCAGCTTTTCTCGCGAGACCGAAACTTTTTCAATGAGAGCCGTTCATCAATGGACGAATGATTTGTCCCAGGAGGTCGCTACGCTTCTGCAGCGGGAAGCGATCCAGGATTCGTTGCCTGGCCGATGCCCTTGCTTGCAGCGGATAGGCCAACGCCTGGTCGATGGCTTGAGCAATCGCTTTTGGCTCAGGCGTATCGACAAATATGCCGGCGTCTCCCGTAACCTCGGGCAGGGAGCCGGCCCGGCTGACAACGGGAACACATCCCGCCAGCATCGCTTCAGCTACACTCAAGCCAAAGCCTTCATGCAATGAGGGCTGGACGTATACCGAGGCCTTGCGGTAATAACCAAGCAATGCTTCATCGCTGACCCGGCCCGTAAATGTCACATTCGCTGTGGCAATGCCGCGAAGATAATCGACGGCATCATCCTTCCAATTACCCACCACGACGAAATTTACATCCGGCAACAGGGCAGCCGCGCGGACAAATGGTTCGTGACCTTTGCGCAGAAGATTAGCGCGGTCGACATTACCGACCGTCAGAGCCATGCGAGCGCGCCGGCCTGACGGCAAAGTTCCAAACTGATCCGGCACGCCGATATAGACCGCGTGTATTTGTTCTGTTGACACTGCGGCGTTCTTGATCGCTTCGTCGCGACTGTAGATTGAGGTGGTGACGAGGCAGCTCGCGAATCGCATCGTCCGCCGGCTTAGCCACTTCTTTAAACCACCCCGTTGATGGCCGTAGCCAATCTCCGGCATGTTCGCAACATCATAACCACCGACGACCAGGACTGAAGGCTTGCCCAACAGTTTTGCAAACTCGAGTGGCAGGAAAGTGTGCCATGAAGCAAACCAACCGAAAACGAGATCGTGTGTTTTGACCTCAGCCATAACCTCAGGGGATTAAGCCAGCGTGAATTCTCGCAGTGCTCTGTAACCTCGTAATGCTTGCGCAATTCTTCGAGGTCAAGGCGCACAAACTGAGTTGGCGAATTGTGAATAAAGAGAATTCGACTCACGGTTAACTGGATATATTGAGCCCGGAAGCGGTTTGGTGATTTTCAGGCAGCGTTGCTTCGATGCTTGATCGGGAATTCAGGAAAACCCTCAGCAGTACTTGCTCGATTCGCGCGGTATACGTTTCCAGATCGAATTCAGCCGTTGCTCGCTTACGGGCAGCAGCACCTAAGGTTCCTCGCAGCTTTTCATTCGTCAGCACTCTTGACAGTGCGCGACTGAGCTCACCGACATCTGCGACCGGCACGAGCACAAATTGCTCTTCACCATCCATCAATTCGCGAACACCCGCAATGTCGAAACCCATAACTGGCAACCCACAGGCCATCGCCGACAGCAATGCCAGCGGGCTGGTATCTTTCTCGATCGAAGTGAATGCGAAGATGTCCATCCCGGCGAGCACTTTGGGCAGGTCATGACGATACCCGGCGAACTTGATCCGTTGCTCCAGGCCAAACTGCGCGGCCATCTTTCGCAATCGCAGCTGATATGAATCATTATCGAAAACCGGCGCCCCGGCCACGAGCAGAGAAACCATCGGGTGATCGCCAGCGATTCGCGCGAACGCCTCGATCAGATAATGCTGGCCCTTCCACGGAGTGACGCGTCCCACGTGGCCGATCACGACATGATCCTTCGGAATCCCCAATTCCTGTCGAATGGCGCTCCCATCAAGACCGGGACGAAAAACATTCGTGTCGACCCCGTTGTGAACAACGGTAATGCGCGACTGCAAAGATGCTGATAGCTGATTCTCGATTGTGCGGCCGTCAACAATGATCTGCTGCGGCAGGCAACGCGCAGCCCCGCCAAAAGCGCGGCGGTAAATTCCAAAAGAGCGCTCGGAAATGAAATCCTGTACGTGCCACACGCAAGGGATTCCTAACGAACGTGCTGCCAGGCCGCCTAAAAAATGAGAAGAGAGGCCCTTGGTTACTACCAGATCCGGAGAGTGTTTATTCAGAAAGCGCTTAAGGCGTCGGGCCCCACTCGCAATTACACCCGCATCCCACGCCCATGCCCCCGGATTGGGCAAGCGAGTCGCGCCCAGGCGAACACTGGTTGACCAGAGCCTCGGCTGATCGAGCACGTGGGTCTCAATTCCGGATTCGCGGCAAGCGCGAGTCAGATCTCCCTCCGCGGGGCAAACTACGATTGGCTTCCAACGTCCTTTGTCCAGGCTCTGGGCGAGATAGAGCGTGCTGAATTGAACCCCGCCCATCGCGGCGGCGGATTCAACGAAGACTATTGTTTTGCGTGCTGCGGAATGCACTTAACTCAATTGTTGGAGCACCTAACGGCGACACTGGCGCACCTAACGGGTGACGCTATTGAATACTTAAAGCTGGATACACATTAACGGGGGCAAAAACGAAGTCTTTCGCTTCTGAAGTCCGTCGCAACTGGATATCTACGAGTGACCATACTAACCAGACCGGCAGGGCCATTTGCGGCAATACCTCGACGCCTTGCATCGCTAATAAGCCGCCCGCTCCCACAAATGACAACAGTAGTGTCAGGCATAAATCCCCTTCACTGGTACGCAGCCGCTCCAGAGTCTGACGCGTCAAACGCAGAAGCGTGTGGAGGTATCCGCCGATGAAAATTAAGCCTGCCAGGATACCGAGGTTCGCAGCCACCTGAAGGAAATCACTGTGTACCCAACCGGCACTGCTCCAACCGCTGCCGAATGGAGACTCAAAGGTATCACTCAGGGCGCCCAGCGCTCGATCTTTGCGATCCTGCGAGCTGTGATCTATTGGATCGCCCTTGAGCGCCGCAATGCCGGTTATTACTCGTTCATCAGTTCTGGGAATGAACTGGTATCCCCCGACGGCAACAAGTAGACACAGCGCAGCCATCGCCAGGCCGTGCTTTTTCAGCCGCAGCGCGCAGGCAATCAGAACCTGAATTAGCAGCACGAACCAAATGCTGCGATAACCACCAATATAAATTGCGAGTATCTGCAACCCTGCGGCGACTGCGATTGCCACACGAGGCAACAAACGTGGCCACCAGCTGAGTAGAACCAGCGCCGCCGGCAAGGCCAAAGCGCATATGAACGTCGCCTGCGCTCCCCCCCAAAAAGAGAATTGCGCTCGCATGAATCCCTCCGCTGTCAATTCAGGCTTCGCTGCATGAATGAAAGCAGGGAAGAGTCTCTCTACCCCCGGGAACCAATACTCAACGACTCCCATGAACGCGATCCAGATACTCGCGATGTAAAACGCCAGCAACAGTGGGCGCCAGTAGCGGTCGCGCCGCAGCACAAACGACGCCACGATCATAACCGGCACAAGCAACAGGAAATCACGAAACTCGTTGAGCATCTTATCCCACGGCGCATCGCCTACGACCAATGGCCACCAGGCGAACGTCCAAAAAGGAATAAGCAGCCAGAGCCACCAGGGAAACGATATAGGACTCTGTGCGGCAAGTTGACGCTGAATCAGGATACATCCCAGCAGCAACCAGATGAGAATTTCCGAAGGGTGGAGACGCAGGTTAGGAGTCAGTTCAATTGTGCGATAACCCAGAGCAAGAGTCAGCACCCACAATACCAGTCCAAATCGGATCCCACGTTCGCCGCCAAAGATAATTATTGCGGCGATTAGAGCACCCAGTCCTACTATAAACTCTCGGTAAGAAAGTCCCTGCTGCGTCGCATAGATCCCCACCGCCACGCCTCCCAGCACCAGACCTGCTAATCCGAAGAGAAAATTTCTGCTGATGCGAAATCCAGTGA
>WNGN01001516.1_pt1 | contig 17018 bp, 15 predicted proteins | sample 5400561 | NCBI WGS metagenome assembly WNGN01 (sample SAMN13153379, study PRJNA577476) | soil metagenome | isolation source: 115 cm soil or saprolite under Garry oak tree replicate 2 | place: USA:California | collected 2016-06-15
CCAGGTGCGCTCGGGCGCGATCGAGTTCTTCACGCTGTCCGGGCTGATCCTGTCGACGCTGGTGCCGGTCGCGTCGATCAACGGCATCGGCTTCGCGTTCAAGAATTACGATCAGGTCTGGCCGGCGATGGACGGCTCGCTCGGCGCACATGTGCGCGCGGCGATCGACAAGGCCGGGCTGCATGCGTTCGAGCAGATGTGGGACAACGGCTATCGCCAGATGACGTCGAGCGTGAAGTCGATCAATACGCCGGACGATCTCAAGGGCTTCAAGATCCGCGTGCCGGTCAGCCCGTTGTGGACCTCGATGTTCCGCGCATTCGGCGCATCGCCGGCTAGCATCAACTTCAGCGAGGTCTATTCGGCGCTGCAGACCAAGGTGGTGGAAGGCCAGGAGAACCCGCTTTCCGTCATCGACATCGCCAAGCTCTACGAAGTGCAGAAATATTGCTCCATCACCAATCACATGTGGGACGGCTTCTGGTTCCTGGCCAACACCGCGGCCTACAAAAAGCTCCCCAACGACCTGCAGGAGATCGTCGCCAAGAATCTCAACGCCGCGGCGCTCAAAGACCGCGACGACATCCGCAAGCTCAACGAATCGCTGCAGGGCCAGCTCACCCAGAAGGGCATGGTATTCAACAATACCGATGCCGAGCTCTTCCGCGCGGCGCTGCGCAAGGCCGGCTTCTATGACGAGTGGAAGCAGAAGTTCGGCGCGGAAGCCTGGAAACTGCTGGAGAGCCACGTCGGTGCGCTGAGCTGAAACCATGGCCGAGGCCGGCGGCCCGATCGAGATCCTCGCCTCGGAGCAGGCGGCCGTGGCGGCGATCACGGCAGCCGCCCTGCCCCGGCGGTTCGCCCGGCTCGACCGCATCCTCGCGCTCGCGACCGAGATTCCGGCGGCCGTTCTCGTCTCCGTCGAGATCCTCGTGCTGCTGGCCGGCGTCGTCTCGCGCTACGTCTTCAACCGGCCGCTGACCTGGACCGACGAGCTCGCCTCCATCCTGTTTCTCTGGCTCGCGATGCTCGGCGCCGTGATCGCGCTCCGGCGCGACGAGCACATGCGGCTCGGCGTGCTGGTGACGCTCGCGCCGCCGCGCTGGCGCGGCTGGCTCGAGACGCTCGCCGCCGTGGTGGTGGCGGTGTTCGTGCTGGAGATCATCCTGCCGGCTTATAATTATTTCGACGCGCAATGGATGATCACCACGCCGGCGCTGGAGATCCACGACGGCTACCGCGTCGGCGCGATCGCGGTCGGCGCCGTGCTGATGCTCCTGATCGCCGCGGCGCGGCTGATCGAGCGCTCGACGCTGGCGCAGGCAGCCGCGGCGCTCGCCATCGTCGCCGCCGCCGCGCTGGCGCTGTGGCTGCTGCGTCCCGTCCTGATGGGGCTCGGCAATTTCAATCTCGTGGTGTTCTTCATCGGCATGGTCGCGGTGTGTGTCGCGATCGGCGTGCCGATCGCGTTCGCGTTCGGGGTCGCGACCCTCTCCTATCTCGCGCTCGTCACCGGCGCGCCGCTCACCATCGTGACGAGCCGCATGGACGAGGGCATGTCGACTTTGATCCTGCTCTCGGTGCCGCTGTTCGTGTTTCTCGGCCTGCTGATCGAAATGACCTCGCTGGCGCGCGTGCTGGTCGATTTCATGGCGGCGCTGCTCGGCCACGTGCGCGGCGGGCTCGCCTATGTGCTGCTTGGCGCCATGTATCTCGTCTCCGGCATCTCGGGCTCCAAGGCCGCCGACATGGCCGCGGTCGCGCCGGTGCTGTTCCCGGAGATGAAGCGGCGCGGCGCGCGGCCGGGCGAGCTCGTGGCGCTGCTGTCCTCCTCGGGCGCGATGTCGGAGACGATCCCGCCTTGCCGGCGCTGGTCGGCGCGCTCGCGCTCGTCGTGGTGTGTTATTTCCGCTCGCGCGACGAGGATTTGACCGGGGTTTCCCGCGCCTCGCCGATGCAAGTGGTGCGCACGTTCGTGATCGCGCTCCCGGCGCTCGCGCTGCCGTTCCTGATCCGCACCGCGGTCGTCGAAGGGGTCGCGACCGCGACCGAAGTCTCGACCGTGGGCATCGTCTACGCGGCGCTGGCGGGGCTTATCATCTACCGCCGATTCGAATGGCGCCGACTCTACCCGATGCTGGTCGAGACCGCATCGCTCTCGGGCGCCATCCTGCTCATCATCGGCACCGCGACCGCGATGGCGTGGGCGCTCACGCAATCGGGCTTCTCGCGCCAGCTCGTCCAGGCCATGGCGAGCATGCCGGGCGGGAAGCTCGGTTTCCTCGCGGTCTCGATCGTGGCTTTCACCGTGCTCGGTAGCGTGCTCGAGGGCATCCCGGCGATCGTGCTGTTCGGCCCGCTATTGTTTCCCGCCGCCCGCGCCATCGGCGTGCACGAAGTGCATTACGCGATGGTGGTGATCCTCTCGATGGGGATCGGATTGTTCGCCCCGCCGTTCGGGGTGGGCTTCTACGCGGCCTGCGCGATCGGCCGCGTCTCGCCCGACGCCGCGATGGGCCGGGTGTGGCCCTATCTCGGCGCGCTGTTTTTGGCGCTGATCGTCGTCGCGCTGGTGCCCTGGCTCTCGGTCGGTTTTTTGTAAGCTCACAAGAGGATAAATGCGGGTGAGGCTATGGCAGCTGGACGATTGCCGAGTCTAGATAAGGTGCAGAAAGGTCAAATCGAAGTGCTGGTATAAGTATTAGGAATTGTGTCGAGCATATATTTTCAGGCGATGATCGGAACAACGTAGTCAGAGCCGCTTTCTCATTAGCACCCAGTTGGTGCCCGGATGCAGCCAATGTTCCTTGACCATCTCGCAGTGCGCAGCCTCACGATACCCACAGCGCTCGTATAGCTTGCGCGCGCTCACATTGGTGTCGGAGACGATGAGGCTCAGGCCCGTGATCCCGGCAGCAGCGGCCAAATTGTCGGCAACGGCGAGAAGCGCCGAACCCTGGCCTTTACCCCGATAGCTCGGGTAAGCGGCAAGCGCGTGAACATACCACGTATCGGGTGCGTGATTCATGAGCTCGTGCAGCGGTATGAGCACAGCTGGGAGCTCGTCGGAAACGGCTTCCGGTCTATCGCGGAGCGAATAGCTGATAAGAGCGGAGGTTGGTTGCCCGGACAGTTCTGCTATGATGGCGTTTTTATAGGACACGCCGTAGGATTCGCTGCGTACGCGCTCGCGTCCGATATTCCAGGGGTCGTGCCCGGCCCCGGCAATCTGCGTCCATAGATACAGAGCCAGACCCTCACTCGCGAATTGCACCAATTCCGCCAAAGTGCCGGCGTCATCAGGAGTCGCGGGACGAAAAGCGGGCTGGATCATTGGTGCGACGTCGCGACTAACATTCTCTCTCCTTCATTGAGTAGTTCGCGCAACTCACGCCCGCTCCATCTCCGCCTTGGCGGCGCGCAGCGCGTCGGGCGTGTCGATGTCGACCATGGCGGCGGCGTTCTCGACCGGCACTTCGGTCACGACCTCCGGATAGGCGCCGATGAGGTGGCGCGCGCCGACGTCGCCTTCGAGCGCGATGAGCTCCGGGAAGAAGCGCCGCGACCACAGCACCGGATTGCCGCGCTTGCCGGAAAACGTCGGGAGCACGACGAGCGCGTTGCGTTCCGGATCGAACGCGGCGATCAGCCGATCGATCAGCGCGCTCGTCACCTGCGGCATGTCGCCGAGGCACACGATCGCGGCCTCCGACTCGGGCGGCAGCGCCGCAAGCCCGGCCTTGACCGAGGTCGAGAGCCCTTGCGGGTAATCGGGATTATGCACGAGGCGCACGTCCAAGCCCGCGAGCGCCGCCTCGACGCGGGCGCGCTCGTGCCCGCTCACCACCACGACCGGGCTCGCGCGGGAAGCAAGCGCCTGCTCGGCCGCGATGCGTACCAGCGGCTTGCCGGAAATCATTTCGAGCAGCTTGTTGGGGCCGCCCATGCGGGTCGAGCGCCCGGCCGCGAGCACGATCGCGGCGACGCTGCGCCCGGCTGACGGCGCCGGGGCGGCCGGCGGCGGCAGCTCGCGCGGCTGCGGCCGCGTCACGATCTCCATCAGGAGCCCGCCCACGCCCATGCCGGCGATGTCCTCACCCGAGACTTCGAGCCCGGCGAGGAGCCGCATCAGCACCCAGTCGAAGCCGTTCTCCTTGGGCGAGCGCGCGCAGCCCGGCGCGCCGAGCACGGGCCGGCCCTGCGCTTCCGCGATCAGCAGCAGATTGCCCGGGTCGACCGGCATGCCGAAGTGTCCGATGGCTCCGCCGATGGCCTCGACCGCGGCCGGAATGACGTCGCGGCGGTCGGCGATCGCCGAGGCGCCGAACACGATCACGAGCTCGGCGCCGGCCTGCAGCACCTCGTCGAGCGCCTGGGCGAGCGCGCGGCTCTCGTGCGGCACGCGCCGCTCCGCGACGATCGCCGCGCCCGCGGGAGCAATGCGGTCGCCGAGAATTTTCAGCGTCTTCTCGATCACCTTGTCGGCAAGGCCCGGCAGCAGGGTCGACACCACGCCGATCTGCTTCACCCGGTAGGGCGCCACGCGTACCAACGGCTTTGCCTCGTCCGCAACCACCATGGCGCGATCGCGCGATCGCGCCTCCACGGCGAACGGGATGATCTTCACGGTCGCGATCATCTTTCCGGCCACAACGGGGGCAAAGGCCGGCAGCGTCGCGACCGTGATCGCGGGGTCGACGCGGTTGAGGCGGTCGATCGCGGCCCGGTCGAGGAGCAGCACGCCGGCCGCCTCCGCGAACAGATTGGCGCGCCCGGTGAAGGCGCGGTCGACCCGCACCCCCTCGCCCGCGACAGCGGCGGCGATATCGGCCGCGGCCTCGTCCTCGGGAACATCGCCGGGCTCGATGCGCGCGACGACGATCTCGTCGATCCCGGCCGCCTGCAGCGCCGCCGCCTCGGCCTCGCCGATCCGGGTGCCCTTCTTGAGCACCAGATCGCCCTTGCGGATCGAGTGCACCGCGATCGCGCCGAGCGCCTCGGCCGGAGCCATGGGGCCGAACTTCACGATGCTTTCTCCGCCGGCAGCCTGAGTTCAGCGGTGATCTCCCCCAGGATCGCGACCGCGATCTCGGCCGGCGACACCGCGCCGATCTTAAGGCCAATCGGGGCGCGAATGCGCGCCAGCGCCTCCTTGGCAACGCCCTGTTCCTCGAGCCGGGCGACGCGCCGCGCGTGCGTCTTCTTCGAGCCGAGCGCGCCGATATAGAAGCAATCGCGCGCGAGCGCGAAGATGAGCGCGGGATCGTCGATCTTCGGATCGTGGGTGAGCGCGACGAAGGCGGTATAGCGGTCGACCGCGAGCCGCGGCAGCGCGGTATCCGGCCATTCGGCGAGCATCGGCACGTCGGGAAAGCGCTCCTTGGTCGCGAACGCGGTGCGCGGGTCGACGATGACCACGTCGTAGCCGGCGAGCCTCGCCATCGGCGCCAGCGCCTGGCTGATGTGCACGGCGCCGGTGATGACGAGATGCGGCGGCGGCACGTGCACGGTGAGGAACACGCGGCCTTGCCTCGTCTCCGCCATGCCGCTTTTGCCGGAGCGCAGTCGGTGCTCCAGCACATCCTTGAGCGGATCGGCGGCGACGTCGGCCGCCTTCACCAGCCGCTGCGCGCCGCTCTCGACGTCGGTGACGACGATCGCCGCGCGGCGCGCGGCGCGTTCGGCATTCAGCGCGGAGAGGATTTCGAGCCGCATCGTTTTTCCTGAACCGTCATCCCGGAAGCCGAGCGCAGCGAGGCTATCCGGGATCCATGAACACCAAACTTCCGAACTGCTCGCCCGCCGTGTTCATGGGTTCCAGGTTCCGGCCTTCGGCCGGCCCCGGAATGACTAGTCGACCTTTTCGACCAGCACGCGGATGGTGCCGCCGCAGGAGAGCCCGACGTTCCACGCGGTCTCGTCGGCGACGCCGAACTCCAGCACCTTCGACTTGCCGCTTTCGATCACGTCGAGCGCCTCGGCGACGACCGCCCCCTCGACGCAGCCGCCCGACACCGAGCCCAGAAAATTCCCCTCCTCGTCGATGACCAAATTGGCGCCGACCGGGCGCGGCGCCGAGCCCCAGGTCTCCATCACGGTCGCGAGCGCCACCCCGCGCCCGCTGCGGCGCCATTCCTCGGCGGCCTTCAGGATTTCCTCGTCGCGCGCGAGCATGACTTCCTCCGTCGGCTCGAAGGTGCTTTTGATCCGAACCGTACCTCAATATGGTTGGAGCCGGACGGTCCGGCAATGCCAGGAAGCGCGGCTCAAGCGACCTGCCGCAGCCACTGGCGCGGAGGCAGCGGACGCGCCGCATCGGCGGAGAGCGCGCGGCACAGGTCGGCGATCGCCTCGAGGTTATGGATCGGGCGGAACTCGTCGACGTGCGGCAGCATCACCCGGATGCCCTTGGCCTTGGCCTCGAAGCGGTCGAAGCGCAGCAGCGGATTGAGCCAGATCAGGCGGCGGCAGGACCGGTGCAGGCGATCGATCTCGAACGCCAGCTTGTCGTCGGGATCGCGCTCGAGCCCGTCGGTGATCAGCAGCACGATCGCGCCCTGGGTGAGCACGCGGCGCGCCCATTTCTTATTGAAGCTGTGGAGCGAAGTGGCGATCCGCGTCCCGCCCGACCAGTCGGGCACGGCGGAGGAACAGGCCGCGAGCGCTTCGTCGGGGTCGCGCGATTTGAGCGCGCGCGTGACGTTGGTCAGCCGCGTCCCGAACAGGAACGTGGTGACGCGCTTGCGTGCGTCGGTGACGGCATACAGGAAATGCAGGAACAGCCGGGTGTACTGGCTCATCGAGCCGGAGATGTCGAGCAGCGCCACGATGGGCGGCATCCGGGTCTTGGGGCCGAGATATTTTAGGTCGATGAAGGCGCCGCCGGCCTTGAGGCTCGCGCGCAACGTGCGGCGGATGTCGATGATGTGGCCGTGGCGGTGCGGCGCGAGCCGGCGCGTGCGCAACTCGTCGAGCGGCAGCACGAGACGCGCGATCGCGTCCTTGGCGGCGGCGATCTCCGCCGTCGTCATCTGCGCGAAGTCTTTCTTCTGCAGGATCTCGTTCCCCGACATGGTCAGCCGCGCGTCAACTTCGAGCTCGGGGTTTTCGCGCACGAGCCTTTCATCGAGGCCGGCGAACAAGGCTTCCTGCACGCGTTGGGACGCGGGCTTGGGTGCTTCGGCCGCGGGCGCCGGCACCTGGCTCATCATCATCGCCATCAGCCGCTCGAGATAGGCGCGCTTGCGAAAGAACAGCCGAAAGGCCTGGTCGAACAGGATCGAGTGCTCGTGGCGCTTCACGAACACCGCGTGCAGCGTCCAATAGAAATCCTCGCGGGTGCCGACGCCCGCGGCTTTGAGCGCATCGAGCGCGTCGATGATGGTTTTCGGGCCGACGGGGATGCCGGCGGCGCGCAGCGCGCGGGCGAAATAGACGATGTTCTGCGCCAGCCGGCCGGCGAGCTCCCCCTCCCCTTCGGCGAGGGCGAGGGCGTGAGCGGCGCTAGGTTTCTCAATCATGTGCTTGTCGTTATCGGATCCGTAGCCCGGATGGAGCGGCGAAGCCGCGCAATCCGGGAGCGGCCTCCCTGGATTGCGCATCGCTCGCGCGATGCTCCATCCGGGCTACGTTGGCATTGGCATCGCTCACTCCGCGGCGCGCAGCTGCGCCCGCACTTCGTCGAGCAGCTCCTTGGCCTTGGTGCCCTCGAGCCGGGCGATGTCGTCCTGATATTTGAGCAGCACGCCGAGCGTATCCGACACGGTTGCCGGGTCGAGCGCGACGGCGTCGAGCTCGCTCAGCGCCGAGGCCCAGTCGAGCGTCTCGGCGACGCCCGGCGCCTTGAACAGGTCTTCCCGGCGCAGGCTCTGTACGAAATGCACGATCTCCCGCGACAGGCGCTCGGCGATGCCCGGCACCTTGGCGCGCACGATGCTCAACTCGCGCTCGGCGTTGGGGTAGCCGAGCCAATGATAGAGGCAGCGCCGCTTGAGCGCGTCGTGGATCTCCCGGGTGCGATTGGACGTGACGACCACGATCGGCGGATGCGCGGCTTTCACGGTGCCGAGCTCCGGGATCGTCACTTGGAAATCGGACAGCACTTCGAGCAGGAACGCTTCGAACGCTTCGTCGGTGCGGTCGAGCTCGTCGATGAGCAGCACCGGCGGCCCGGCGACGTCCGGCTCCAGCGCCTGCAGCAGCGGCCGTTTGATCAAAAATTTCTCGGAGAATACGTCCTGCGCCAGATGCTCGCGGTCCTCGACGCCTTCGGCTTCGGCGAGCCGGATCGCGATCATCTGCGCGCCGTAGTTCCACTCGTAAACCGCGGCGGCGATATCCAATCCCTCGTAGCACTGCAGGCGGATCAATTTCCGCCCGAGCGTCGTCGCCAGCACCTTGGCGACTTCGGTCTTGCCCACCCCGGCCTCGCCCTCCAGAAACAGCGGCCGCCCCATGCGCAAAGCGAGGAACAGCACGGTCGCAAGCGAGCGGTCGGCGAGATAATCGGCCTCGGCGAGCAGCGCCAAGGTCGCGTCGATCGAGCCCGGAAGATTGTGCGCTTTGTTCTGTTGCACTTCTCTAGCCTGCGCCAAAAGGCCGGCAGGAGTTCCTGCCGGCCGGCATCATGGGCAATATAGGATCGAAAGCCGTGAGGCCCAACCCTGGGCCACCGGGCCTCACCCCGCCGCGGCGGCAACCGCGCGGCGCGCGAGCACGCCGATCAGATGCGCCCGATATTCCGCGCTGCCGTGAATGTCGCTGTTGAGGCCGGCGGCCGGCACGGACAGGCCATCGAGGGACTTCGGCCCGAACCGCCGCTGCAGCGCTTCCTCGAACGCAGTCACCCGGAACACGCCGTTCGCGCCCGCGCCGGTGACCGCGACGCGGATCTCGCGGCCGCGTTTCGACACCAACACGCCGACGAGCGCATAGCGCGAGGCCGGGTTGGCGAACTTGACGTAAGCCGCCTTCTTGGGCAGCGGGAACATCACCTTGGTGACGATCTCGTCGGCCCCGAGTGCGGTCTCGAACATGCCGGTGAAGAACTCGTCGGCCGCAATGCGCCGCTTGTTGGTCACGATGGTGGCGCCGAGCCCGAGCGCGGCCGCCGGATAGTCGGCGTTGGGATCGTTGTTGGCGAGCGAGCCGCCGATCGTGCCCATGTTGCGCACGTGCGGATCGCCGATCTCGCCGGCGAGCTCGGCGAGCGCCGGCAGGTTCTCCTGCACGACGGGCGAATCCGCGACTTCCGCGTGCCGCGTCATCGCGCCAATCACGATCGAGCGGCCCCGGAGCTCGATGCCGGACAGGCCCTCGATCAAGGATAGATCGATCAGGCTCGCCGGGCTCGCCAGCCGCTGCTTCATGGTCGGGATCAGGGTCTGGCCGCCGGCGAGCAGCTTCGCGTCCTCGCTCTTGGCGAGCAGGTTTGCGGCCTGCCGCACGCTCGAGGGGCGGTGCAACGTGAATGCATACATGGAAGCCTCCCTATTCCGCCGCCTTGCGGGTGGCGTTGCCGCGCTGGATCGCGGTCCAGACCGCTTGCGGGGTCGCCGGCATGGCGATCTGCTCGCTGCCGATCGCGTCGGTGATGGCGTTGATGACCGCGGCGGGCGCGGCGATGGCGCCGGCCTCGCCGCAGCCTTTGATGCCGAGCGGGTTCGACGGGCATTTCGTCACCGTCACGCCGACCTTGAACGAGGGCACGTCGTGCGCGCGCGGCATGCAATAATCCATGAACGAGCCGGTCACGAGCTGGCCGTCCTTGTCATAGATCGCGCGTTCGAGCAGCGCCTGGCCGACCCCCTGCGTGATCCCGCCGTGGACCTGACCCTCGACGATCATCGGATTGACGAGGACGCCGAAATCGTCGACCGCGGTCCAGTTCACGATCTCGGTCTCGCCGGTGTCGGGATCGATTTCCACCTCGCAGACGTGGCAACCCGCCGGGAAGGTGAAATTGGTCGGGTCGTAGAACGAGGTCTCCTTCAGCCCCGGCTCGAGCTCCTGGCCGGAGAACTTGTGCGCCGTATAGGCGTTGAGCGCGACGTCGCCCCAGGGGACGGAGCGGTCGGTCCCCGCGACGGTGAATTTTCCGTCCTTGAACACGATGTCGCCTTCGGCGGCCTCGAGCAGGTGCGAGGCGACCTTCTTGGCTTTGGCCTCGACCTTGTCGAGCGCCTTGACGATCGCCGACATGCCGACCGCGCCCGAGCGCGAGCCATAGGTGCCCATGCCGAACTGCACGATGTCGGTGTCGCCGTGCACGATGCTGACGTTGTCGATCGCAATGCCGAGACGTTCGGACACGAGCTGCGCGAACGTCGTCTCGTGGCCCTGGCCGTGGCTATGCGAGCCGGTCAGGACCTCAACCGAGCCGGTGGGATTGACGCGCACTTCGGCGGATTCCCACAGACCCACGCCGGCCCCGAGCGAGCCGGCCGCCTGGCTCGGCGCAAGGCCGCAGGCCTCGATGTAGGCCGAGAGCCCGATGCCGCGCAGCTTGCCGTCGCGCGCGGATTCCCGCTTGCGCTTGGCAAAGCCCTTGTAGTCGGCGAGCTCGAGCGCCTTCTTGAGCGACGCATTGTAGTCGCCGGCATCGTAGGCGAGGATCACCGGCGTCTGATGCGGGAACTGGTGGATGAAATTGCGCTTGCGCAGCTCGGCCGGATCGATGCTCAGCTCGCGCGCCGCCACCTCGACCAGCCGCTCGACCACAAAGGTCGCCTCGGGCCGGCCGGCGCCGCGGTAGGCATCGACCGGAACCGTGTTGGTATAGACCGCGTCGACCTCGCAATAGATGTTGGGGATGTTGTACTGGCCCGACAGCAGCGTGGCGTAGAGATAGGTCGGGACCGAGGACGAGAAGGTCGACATATAAGCGCCGAGATTGGCGATCGTCCTCGCCCGCAGGCCGACGACCTTGCCGTCGCGATCGAACGCCATTTCCGCATGGGTGACGTGATCGCGGCCGTGCGCGTCGGACAGGAAGGACTCCACGCGCTCGGCGACCCATTTCACCGGGCGGCCGACGCGCTTGGACGCCCACAGCGCCACGACTTCCTCGGGATAGATGAAGATCTTGGAGCCGAAGCCGCCGCCGACGTCCGGCGCGATGACGCGCAGCTTGTGCTCCGGCGCCATGCCGATGAACGCCGCGATGACGAGGCGCGCCACATGCGGATTCTGCGTGGTGTTCCACAAGGTGAAATGGCCGGTGCCGGAATCATATTCGCCGATCGCGGCGCGCGGCTCGATCGCATTCGGCACCAACCGGTTGTTGACGATGTCGAGCTTGGTGACATGCGCGGCCGATTGGAACGCCGCGTCGGTCTTGCCCTTGTCGCCCAGCTGCCATTGATAGATGGTGTTCTTGGGCGCGACCTCGTGGATCTGCGCAGCGCCCGCCGATTGCGCCTGCGCCGGATCGGCCACCGCCGGCAGCACTTCGTAATCGACCTGGACCTTCTCGGCGGCGTCCTTGGCCTGCGCCAGGGTCTCGGCAATCACCACGGCGACGGGATCGCCGACGTGGCAGGCCTTCGTTTGCGCCAGCGCCGGATGCGGCGCCATCTTCATCGCGCTGCCGTCCTTGGAATGGATCATCCAGCCGCAGATCAGATTGCCCAGCTTGTCGACCGCGAGATCGGCGCCGGTGAGCACCGCCACCACGCCCGGCATTTTACTCGCTGCCGTGGCGTCGATGCCCTTGATGCGCGCATGGGCATGGGGCGAGCGGACGAAACAGGCATGGGTCTGGCCGGCTCGGTTGACGTCGGCGGTGTAGTGCCCCTTGCCGGTGATGAATCTCTGGTCCTCTTTGCGGCGCACCGTCGCGCCGATGCCGGTCGCGCTCATGCTTTCCTCCCGAGCCGAAACGGACCGCTACTCGGCGGCCTTCTGCGTCACGGCTGCGCCTGAGCCCATGGCGCGGGCGCCGGCTGCGATCGCCTTGACGATGTTGTGATACCCGGTGCAGCGGCACAGGTTGCCTTCGAGCTCCGAGCGAATGGTGTGCTCGTCGAGATCGTGGCCCTTGCGGTTCACGATATCGACCGCGGCCATGATCATGCCCGGCGTGCAGAAGCCGCATTGCAGGCCGTGATTGTCGCGGAAGGCCTCCTGCATCGGGTGCAGCTGGTCGCCATTGGCAAGACCCTCGATGGTGGCGACCTTGGCGCCTTCGAGCTGCAGCGCGAAGACCGTGCAGGATTTGATCGCCCGGCCGTTGACGTGAACGACGCAGGCGCCGCATTGGGAGGTGTCGCAACCGACGTGGGTGCCGGTCAGGCGCAGCTCCTCGCGCAAAAATTGGACGAGCAGCGTGCGCGGATCGACGTCGGCGGTGACGGGCTTGCCGTTCACCGTCATCGAGACGGCGGGCATGAGTTTCCTCCTCGCAATGCGGGCCGATGGCCTCTTATTGTGACGCCGACGCGGATGCGCCGCGGCGTTTGTGAGCAAATCGTGCCGTTTTCGCCCGGGATTTCAATTTTGACCCGCCAAGTCTGAACCCCGGGCAGGCGTGCGGTCAAGGGAGTTGGCCGGCCGGGCCGTGCTTGCGGCTCGCCGGCGGTGCGCTTTACGACACCGCCGCGACGAAGTTTTTGAAGAATTGATCGGCCATGTTCTTGGCGGCGCCATTGACGAGGCGCTGCCCCAATTGCGCGAGTTTGCCGCCGATCTGCGCATCGACGTGGTAGGAAAGCTGCGTGCCGTCCTTCGGCGTCAGCGCGACCGTGGCGCCCCCCTTGGCGAAGCCCGCCACCCCGCCGTCGCCTTCGCCGGAGATCCGATAGCCGTTCGGCGGATCGAGATCGGACAGCCGGACCTTGCCTTTGAACTTGGCCTTGACCGGCCCGATCTTGACGACCGCAACCGCCTGGAACTCGGTTTCGGACAGTTTCTCCAGGGATTCGCAGCCCGGGATACAGGCTTTCAGCACTTCGGCATCGTTGAGCTTGGCCCAGACCACCTCGCGCGGCGCGGGCAGCTGAACCTCGCCGTCCATGACCATGGCCATCGGCATCGCCTCCCTGCTCGGATGGCTCGATCATAGCACGCGAATTGTTGCGGCAAGGATCTCGTGATATCCGCCGGGCGGGCGCGGGCGCCGCTCGGCCGCGATGCCGCGGCGCCGCGCCGGGAAGACGCGACCGGGCTCACGCAAGGCCCGAATTGGGAGGAGATGCCATGCCGACGATCCAGGCCGATGGTTGCCCGATCCACGTTGAAGTGGACGGACCGGAGCAAGCTCCGGTGCTGATGCTGTCGAACTCGCTCGGCACCGATCTCACCATGTGGGACGACCAGGTGGGGCCGTTCACCAGACAGTTCCGGCTCGTGCGTTACGACCGCCGCGGCCACGGCAAGTCCGGCGTTCCCGAGGGTCCCTATACGATGCAGCGGCTCGGCAAGGACGCGCTGGCGATCATGGACGGGCTCGGGCTGAAGACGGTGAACTGGTGCGGCCTCTCCATGGGCGGCATGGTCGGCATGTGGCTCGGCGCCAATGCGCCGAAGCGCATCGACAAGCTGATCCTGTCCAACACCTCCGCCTACATGGGCGGGGCGCGCGATCTGTGGAACGAGCGCATCCAGACGGCGCTCGGCCCCGGCATGCCGGCGATGGTCGACGGCATCTTGGAGCGCTGGTTCACCAAGGAATTTCGCGAGCGCAATCCCAAGGTCATGGCGCGCATGCGCGAGATGGTGCTGAAAACGCCGCCCAAGGGCTACGCCGCCTGCTGCGAAGGCATCCGCGACATGGACCAGCGCGAATCGCTCGGGCACATCCAGGCGCCGACCCTGATCATCGCCGGACGCCACGATCCAGCGACGACCGTCGAGGTCGCCGAGTCCATGCAGAGCCGCATTCCCGGTGCCAGGCTCGCGGTGATCGACGCCGCCCACATCGCCAATGTCGAGCGCCCGCAGGAATACGGCGACACGGTGCTGAAGTTCCTGACAGGGAAATGATAGCTGGTTGCTGAGACGCTATGTCTTGTTGGGTCGGGCCGCAAACGCGCTTCCCCTCTCCCCTTGCTTGCGGGAGAGGGTTTCGAGTTTGCCTCGCGGATTTTGCAGATTGTCGATTCCGAGAGGCCCCTGACGCGTCCTGCGCGGCCCTCACCCGCCGCGCTCGTCGCGGAACGCCTGCGGCGAGGTGCCAGTGTTCTTGCGAAAAAAGCGGGCGAAATGCGAGGGGTCGGCGAAGGCGAGCTCGGCGGCGATCTCTTGGATCGGCTGGTTGGTGAACACCAGCTGACGCTTGGCCTCGGTGAGCAGGCGCTGGCGGATCAGATGCCCCGCGGTTACTCCGGCTGCGCGCTTGAGATGATCGTTGAGCCGATCCGGCGTCATCGCCAGCTGCTGCGCATAGAAGCCGACGTGCCGGTCGCGGCGGAAATGCTCCTCGATGAGGCGCCGCAGCACCTCGACGGTCGCGTCGGCGGGAGCGAGCGTCACCGTCCCGGTCCGCGCGCGGCTCGCCGCGAGCCGCACCACCTCGACCGCAATCAGCGCCAACAAGCCGCGCATGGCGAGCCGGTGGCCCTCGCGAGCGAGGCCGTGCTCTTCGTTGAGATCGGCACAGAGCGCCGCCAGCCGCCGGGTTTCCGCGCCCTCCGCGAGCGGCACGACCGGATCGCTCGCGAGCGCCGCGAGCCGGTCGAGCGCCGCACCCGACTGCTCGCCGAGCGCCCGGGCCACGTCCTCGGTGAAGCTCACGACCCAGCCGTCGGTTTCCCGCGGTCGGAACCGGAACCCGTGGGCGACGCCGGGCGCCAGCAGGATCGCGGCGGGGGCCTCGAACAGCCGGGTCGCCGTCTCGTACACCATCTCGCCGCCGCCGCGCTCGATCAGCAGGATCTGGAACAGGTTGCGGTGCCGATGCGCCAGGATGGTCCAGTCGTGCAGCGCGGAGCGCGAGCCGATGGTCTCGACGTGAACGAAATCGAATGCCTGATCATCCGGGGGATCGCCGTAGAGATGAAACAACGGCAGTGCGGGCTCGGACGGCATGGCTCCCGAGCATAGGCCCGGGCCAGGGCGATGCAAACGCGCTGGCGATGCCCTGGGGACAAGCAATGGTCCGCTCCTCGGGGCGCTGTCATGACCTTGAAAAATTTGCTTTTCTGAGCCCAGGAATGCCACGGTTCGGTGGTTCGCACCGCGGCGGTGACCCGGCCCTCCGGTGGTTCGCGGCCCGCGAACCGTGCCGAGCGGAACGTTCGCGGCAGGATTTGCACATGGAATATTTTCTCCAGCAGCTCATCAACGGACTGACGCTCGGCTCGATCTACGGCCTGATCGCCATCGGCTATACGATGGTCTACGGCATCATCGGCATGATCAATTTCGCCCATGGCGACGTGTTCATGGTCGGCGCCTTCCTGGCGCTCATCGCCTTCCTGATGCTGGTTGCGCTGGGCGTGACCGCGGTGCCGCTGGCGTTGTTCCTGGTGCTGCTGATCGCGATGGCGCTGACCGCGCTCTACGGCTGGACGGTGGAGCGCATGGCCTATCGGCCGCTGCGGCATTCGTTCCGGCTCGCTCCGCTGATTTCCGCGATCGGAATGTCGATCGTGCTGCAGAACTACGTGCAGATCGTGCAAGGCGCGCGGGTCAAGCCGCTGCCGCCGCTGATCCAGGGCGGGTACACCTTGCTCGATCGCAACGGCTTCGCCGTCGGCCTGTCCAACGTCCAGATCGCCATCGTGGTGATCACGCTGGCGCTGATGCTGGTGTTTTCCTGGCTAGTCGCGAACACGCGGCTGGGACGCGACATGCGCGCTTGCGAGCAGGATCTCAAGATGGCGTCGCTGGTCGGAGTCGACATCGATCGCACCATCTCGCTCACCTTCGTGATCGGCGCGGCGCTCGCCGCCGTCGCCGGCATCATGGACCTGCTCTATTACGGCGTGATCGATTTCTATATCGGCTTCGTCGCCGGCGTAAAAGCGTTCACGGCGGCGGTGCTCGGCGGCATCGGCTCGCTACCCGGCGCGATGGTCGGCGGCCTGCTCATCGGGCTGATCGAGACGTTCTGGTCGGCGTATTTCTCGATCGAGTACAAGGACGTCGCCGCCTTCTCGGTCCTGGTGATCGTGCTGATCTTCCTGCCGACCGGCATTCTGGGCCGCCCGGAAATCGAGAAAGTTTGAGGGGGAGCCGCATCATTCGCGTCAAGCCCGTTCTCGACCTCCGAGCCGCGCTCAAGAACGCGGTCGTCGCCGCCGCCACCGCGTTCGGGCTGTTTGCGCTGTTGATCGGCATCCGCACCGACCAGGGCCCGTCCGGCGGCCTCGAGCTCACCCCGCGGTTCGGCACGCTGGGCATCCTGGTGGCGATCGCCTTCGTCGGCGGATTGTTGCGGGGCATCCTGTTCGGCGAGCGCCGGATCCATATCGCCCCGCGGCTTCCCGCGGCTGCGACCGCGGTTCTCGACCGCGTCGGCCGCATGTTCGCTCCGGCGCTGCTGGCCTTCGCGCTCGCAGTGCCGATCCTGTTCTATCACGACCGCTACATTCTCGATCTCAGCATCCAGATCCTGACCTACGTGATGCTCGGCTGGGGGCTGAACATCGTGGTCGGGCTCGCCGGACTGCTCGATCTCGGCTACGTGGCGTTCTACGCCGTCGGCGCCTATTCGTATGCCTTGATCGCCACCAATTTCGGCCTGTCGTTCTGGATGTGTCTGCCGATCTCGGGGATTCTCGCCTGCTTCTGGGGCGTCCTCCTGGGCTTTCCAGTGCTGCGGCTGCGCGGCGACTATCTCGCGATCGTGACGCTGGCGTTCGGCGAGATCATTCGCCTGGTGCTGATCAATTGGCAGAGCGTCACCGGCGGCCCGAACGGCGTCCCCGGGATTCCCCGGCCCTCGTTTTTCGGCATTCCGTTCAACGCCGAGGAGGGCGGCTTTGCGGCGACCTTCGGGCTCGAATATTCAGCCACCTACCGCATCGTGTTCCTGTTCTACGTGATCCTGGCGCTGGCGCTGCTGACCAATTGGGTGA
>WNGN01007971.1_pt1 | contig 17016 bp, 14 predicted proteins | sample 5400561 | NCBI WGS metagenome assembly WNGN01 (sample SAMN13153379, study PRJNA577476) | soil metagenome | isolation source: 115 cm soil or saprolite under Garry oak tree replicate 2 | place: USA:California | collected 2016-06-15
GAATCCTGCGGGCTCCGAGACCAATACCAGAAGATCCGTGAACTTGGCGCTGAGGTGTTATGAGTCAGCGTGGACAGTGTCGAGTCGCATCAAAAGTTCACTGAGAAAGTTCACCTGCCGTTCCAGTTGCTAGCTGACACGGACAAGAGCATCACGAAAGCCTACGGTGTTCTCAACGACAAGTCGAACATGGCCCGGCGAGTCACATTTCTGATCGACGAACACGGCAAGATTCTCAAAACATTCCATACAGTGAAGCCCGACCAGCACCCGCAAGAGATCTTGGACGCGCTGAAAGGCAAGCTCTGACAATCATCACTTCATTTCTCCTACAGCATCGGTGTCTGACCTAGCCAAAGCTATCTATCAGACAAGAACCGCACGTAGACCCAGTGACACTTTACGGTTAGAGTCGGAGTCCACGTCTCCATCGCAAAATCCTTCGACAATGCAGTAGACACAGCGGTTGCGGAGAAGTGCGATACTTTCCAGGTATTCACCAGGAACCCTCGGGGCTGGAAGTTCAGCAATCTCGATCCCGAAGAAGTGAAGAGCTTTCGAGAGAAACTCGAAAAGAGTGGTCTCGGACCAGTAGTCGATCATATGCCGTACCTCCCGAACCTCTCTTGTCCCGAGGACGAGCTGTACAAGAAATCGGTGGACACTCTCGTCGCTGAAGTGGACCGGTGTGTAGAACTGGGAATCCCGTACCTAGTCACACACCTGGGCAGCCATTTGGGAATGGGAAGAGAGATCGGACTCAAGAGAATCAGCAACGCCCTCAACCAAGCTACCAAGCATGCAAAGGGAGAGTTCCAGATCTGTCTGGAAAATATGGCGGGTACGAGTAACAGTATGGGTTCAAAGTTCGAGGAGGTCCGTGAGATATTTGACAGCGTCAAGCAGAAAGAACGGGTTGCTGTCTGTCTCGACACCTGTCATGCATACGCCGCCGGTTACGACCTCCATGTGGAAAAGGCGGTCGACAGGTCCCTTACAAAGTTCGACGATATTGTTGGTTTCGAAAATCTAAAGGTCGTCCATCTGAACGATTCCGAAGATGGACTGGGCTCGGGCCACGACCGGCACCAACATATCGCATTGGGTTACATCGGAACGACAGGCTTCAAAGCACTCCTCCACCATAGATCCATCAAAGACCAGCCGCTAATACTTGAGACGCCGATCGACGAGAGACGAGGAAACGCAGGCAATCTAGAAGCCGTCCGAAAGCTGGCAAGATAATTGCAAGTAAGTGTCAATGCACACTCACCTCGTGAGCTGCACAGGATAATTCAAGAAAGGAAGACCCCACGGCTCTACAAGAGATCAGCGACTCGACGGACGGCGATCCCTTCCGCGTCCTCATTGCCACCATACTATCGCACCGGACAAAGGACCCAGTCACCGCACAAGCATCAACACGCCTCTTCGCAAAGTATCCCCGCCCAACCCAACTCGCCCAAGCAGACACAAGGACCATTGCTCGACTCATCAAGCCGGTCGGCTTCTACAACATCAAGGCCAAGACCGTCAAGCGGGTAGCCAGAATAATCCTCAACGAGTACAGAGGCAAAGTCCCAGATCAGATGGACGAACTCCTCAGGCTTCCCTCGGTCGGCCGGAAAACGGCAAACTGCGTATTGGTCTACGGTTTCAAAAGGCCCGCGATTCCCGTCGACACTCATGTGCACAGGATCTTCAACCGTCTAGGCGTAGTCAAGACAAAGACTCCCGAAGAGACAGAGGAAGAGCTGACCAAGATAGTGGACCGGAAAGACTGGCTTCCATTGAACGAGGTCTTCGTAAAGTTCGGCCAGTTGATCTGCCGGCCCATCGGGCCAAAGTGTCCAGTGTGCCCGCTCACGGACAGATGCCAGTGGTATCGAGGGAACTACAGAGACAAGAACTAGACATGTTTCGTAGTACCGATAGCCGTCCTGATCTTCCTACCGATCTCGTCGAGTTCTACTCGGTGCGTCTGTTTGCGATTCGGGAATCCGCTCATCATTTCATGGTTAAACCGTGGTATAACGTGAACGTGCATGTGGAAGATTTCCTGTGAAGCGGCCCTACCATTCGACTGCCCTACACTGATCCCGTCAGCAGAGCGCCGTGAAAGATAGAGGGCTTCTCAAAGTCAGCCTCGTTTCACTGGGACTCGCTGTCACGTTCCTCATTGTCCATACTTTTCTCGGAGTCTCAGCGGCCCTTGCAACCCTCCTCCCCGCCTTTCTGATCCTCGTCTACGAGTCGTCCCGCTCCACCGAAGTCCGCGATGTTCTGGGCAGAATCGACTGGCAGATCTTCTTCTTCTTCGGAGGCCTCTTCATACTAGTCGCAGGCTTCGCCAAGACAGGACTACTAGTCCAGCTAGGAGGCTGGATGGTTCAGGAGTCCGGCGGAAACCTAGCCTTAGCGGTGACACTCGTTCTCTGGAGCACAGCCCTGATCAGCCAGATCGTCGACAACGTACCACTGGTGACAGTCTTCATCCCCGTGATCGGAGCAATGTCCAGCATTTCAGGAGTCTCAATTGCACCGTTAGCCTGGGCGTTGGCCGTCGGGACCGGGATAGGCGGAATGGCTACGCCTATAGGGACAGCATCTAACATGGTCGCTCTGAACATTCTCAACAAAGAGAAAAAGAGGCTAAGCTTTGCGCGATTCGCAAAGAGATCCATACCGCTCACAATAATTGATCTTCTAATCGCAAACGCCATTCTCCTTCTAAGACTCTAAACTCAAGTCAGCTCTTCGCTGACTAAGGTAGGTCAATTCTACAACTCTAGTTGTGATCAGAATACAGATTGGAACCTCAAATGGGGACTCAGTTTCCTGTTTCTGTCGCACGGGACTCTGTTAGAGTAACGTTACAGTTTCGGTTGCAAACATTAGCTGCTCGTTTGCACTTGGTGGATTATTGCTCTGCATCCAGAATACTCCGACGGTAGAACTTGTACCGCTTGGTCTGCCGAAGTTGTAGAAGCTTCCGACTGCCATCGTTGAATTGCCTGCTTGTGTTGTCCATAGCTGAGTCTTCTGGGACCAGGCGCCTGGCGATCCGGAGTATTGGTAGATCTGATTCAGAGTGTAATTGTAGTATACAATGTACCACTTGCCTTGTAGCGAGTCGTAGCTGGCGGTCCATCTCGGAGTATTCCCAGTGTCCGCGGTTGCAATTGTCTGTGGAGATCCCCACGAGCCGTTCCTGGATGCAAACTGAATCTTCTGGGTGCCACGGTCTTGCCATGTCGCATAGACGGTGCTGTTGCCAGTGCTGAACCCGAACGCGATATTCTGAACGTACGTGTTGGTCGGAGTCACAATTTCCTCTGAGCTCCAAGTCCCGCTGCTCCACAGCCTTCCGCGGAGGAGGCCCCAGAAGGGCCAGTAGAGAATGTACAGCTGGCCATTGGGAAGTGAGACGAGGGATTCTTGCCACTGGTCTGATGAGGTTGCCAGTTGTGTGTTTTGTTGCCATGTAGAATAGTCAGCACCGTTCGAGTGGACGACGAAGGGGTAGCCACTGCCCCAGGCAGAGGTCGCGGTCTGATAGGCAACGAACGCTTGACCGGATGTGGAGATCCTCATCGAGAGCGAATAGAAGAAAGTGTTAGGGATACCTAGCACTGCGATGACTTCAGGCTGCCAGGTGATTGTGCCGTTGGAGTTTAAGGCTCCGACTCGGAACATGATGTCTTCACCCGCGCCAGAGTCTGGTCCTTCGTAGCGGGCGTAGAACACGTGTGTACCGTTCGTTACGATTGAGGGTGTCATTCCTGTCTCAACCCCGATGTTGTAAGTTGTCCAGGACGCCCCGTTGGTGCTAGTCGCATAGAAGAGGCAGTTTGAAGAGATTAGATTGCAGGTGGCGTAGTTGACGTAGAAGACCCAGTCTCGGCCTTGAGCATAGAATCCCTGTCCGGCCCACGGATTTACGAACGGCTGAGTTTTGTCGTTGGGGGTTGTGACTAGGTTTGGTTGTTGGACTGTCCAGCTGGAGGTGAAGAATTCTGACATTACGGTTGCTGCACAGTCGTTTCCCACAACAAGGCAGGACAATCCCCAGTTGGACTCCAGTGTCTTGAGAAATGAGTAGTGATTGTATCGGTGGCTGGCGGGAGCGACGAAACTCTTCTTCGACTGTGGTCCTGCGAATACGGTGTAAACGCAGTCAGCTGAGGACCCGTTCGCAGGACAATAACCGTTGCCTTCATCGAAGGTGATGAAGAGTGCGGCTCGAGAGTTCTTGAAAGTGGTGCTGTTGAGAATGTTGGGCACTAGCGTGCTAAGGTAAGTATCATCGGTGGTCATGCATGATGCCGTTACAGGTATCGTATTGCAACCGTTAGTACAGATTGGTGAGCCGTGCATGTTGTCACAGTCATTTGGCGTGAGCCACATGAAGCTGGCAGGCGACGGTGAATTCAGATCGTTGATGAGCTGGCAATCAGTCTTGACGCAGCCAGAAGGGTCTGCCCTGACTATCATAGAGCAACGTGCAGTATTGTTGGTGATGTCTTGGAATTGAATGAACGGGTTGTGATCAGGATTGTAGGGCTCTACTGTTGTTGACGTGTCGCAACCGCTTGAGTCCGGTTGGCTTTCCATGTATCCCTTCCAAGTTAGACCCGCACCCGTAAAGAGGTCGACGAGGTTTCGCCAAGGAAGATTGTTGCTGCTAGATGTATTCCCACCCAACAGGGCAACATAGTTCGGCTTGCTCGAATGAGCGAGCGCAGTATAGTTCTGGGCGATCGTGTTGCTATTGGCGAGAGACGACATGTAGGGCGTGTTGGTCCCAGAACATGGCGGCGGATTACGATTGCAAATATTCTGCAGCCCTTCATTTTCCATGAGAATAACTACGATCTTATCGAATAATGATCCGTTAGGAGGTGCCGCAGCGACTCGGGGCAAAAACCCGCCTGGCATCAACATCGTTGCGCTTATTACAACAACTACTAGAGACAGGATTTTTCCTCGTCTCATTTTGCTGACCAAGCTATAGTCTCGCACAGTGCATTTAAGTCACGCAGTACAATTGTTACAGGGATCAGAAGATTCCCATAGATTGCTGTGTACCCACCCAGGAATGCTGTGGATATAACGATCCTGCGACTATTAGGCGTACGCAGAGTATTGGCACACAAAATCGCCTACATTGGGATGAACGAACAAAATCGTTAGAGGTTTACAAGCGCATACTTTGTGTTCACATGTACGGCATCGGTCGTACCATATTGTACACGTGCCGCTTATATTCGTAGAAGATGCATAGGTTGTTTCTCTTGTGTGGGAGGCGAATCTGTTACCGCGAAGAGATCTTCCAAAATTGGTTTATGAAGTACTATGCGTCGCGTTTCAGAAAAGCGCGTCGAAGTATCGGATCATGTGTGAGGCTAGACTGAATTTCTGGCAAGCCGAGAGTATCGTCTCGTTTCTCGTCGAGAACGGTCATCTGGCACTTGACTCGAATGGCAACGGAGTCAAACAATACTTGACGACCGAGAAGGGAGAGCAGCTTCGCGGGTTCATCCGAGAGATCCACGAAGAACTCGACGGGTTGTCGATTCACTCATCAGGTTCGGACACGCCATCTGGAAGCAGAGTGTCGTCAACCTATGCAGAAGCTCTGGCTGGCTACGGTCAACAAAACCGCACTGGATCGTAGTGATCCGGGTGTGAGATCCTTCTCGTTCGGTGGTTGCAAAGAAAAGATCGTAGCCTTCCAGTCCTAAGGCCTATCGGCAGGGTCACGCAAGAGGACTTGCGAACCCAAGAAAAGGGGGTTGGCCCTGACCTCTCAAGGCCTTAGAATTCATCGCTAACGTGGCGGGTCCCACCGGCCCGACGATGGTAACGATGAATTTTGGGGCCTCGAGTTGTCTGAGCCTTGTTTTACTTGTTCGATGACAGAGTCCACGAAAGCTCTGGTCAGCAGTCGTGTATCCGCACTTGCAGTGTGGAGCCTCGGGCGGGGTTTGAACCCGCGCCCTTGCGGGGCAGAATGCTGCCACTAACTAGTACATAGCACCCTTGGCTTGGGCGCTCGCGGTCGGCACCGGCATCGGCGGAATGGCCACGCCGATAGGGACAGCGTCCAACATGGTCGCACTGAACATTCTCAACAAGGAGAAGAAGAGGCTCAGCTTCTCCAGGTTCGCGAAGAGGTCTGTCCCGCTGACAATAGTAGATCTGCTGATCGCAAACGCAATTCTTCTCCTAAGACTCTGATCTAACGATCCGTCAAGACCCGTAGCTTAATCGATGGATCGCCGTGAACAACGCTTAACAGAATGGTGAGGTCTATGCTCAGCTTGCTGGTTGACATGTCCAGGATAGTTGAGATAGTAAGCCTCCTTGGAGCTGTGATTGGAACTCTGATTGCTTCAGGAGCAGTCTCTCAACTAGTTCAGATCACTATTTGCTGCCCTCAATCCTTCTTCGCTTCCTGGCCCTCTCCTCAAGACATCGGACAGTTATTCTTCGGCATCATTCTGATCGTGGTCTCAGTATTCTTCCTAGCCCGAGAAAGAATGGATCGTAGAGGATCCGATTCGTTGAAACTAGCCGTATAGTCCCTTGGGTTCTCGATCCTGTCTCGGGGCTTGCGTTTGTCGCTTGATTAGGGTCTGCGGGACCTTTATTCGCGGAATCATCTGCGCATTGACGACATAGAGCGGTTCGCCGTCAGGACCGTACTTGTCTGTTCTTAGAATTCCTGTTATCTCTAGTTTCGCTCGGAGCACGCTGCCGTCGGAGAGTTCGTATACGTTCCATTTCTCGACTCCGACCCGTTCAAAGTCGACGTGTGTCGTGTTGACGCTGCTCGGGTCGAGCGTTGTCGGAGGAGGATTTGTCGGCGTGCTCCTCAATGTCTTTGGAGCGATGGTTGTGAAGAGGTTCTGGGACGACCAGGCGTAGACCGGCTGACCAGTCGGGTCGTAGTCGGTTCCGCGGAAGATCTTGGTGATGATTAGTCGGCCGAAGAGTGAGGTTCCGTCCTCAAGCTTGTACTTCACCCAAGGCTCGTCCTTCATTGAGAACTCTACAGGATCAGCCTTCGTCAGGTCAACCTGAGCTTGCGCCACGAATCTTCGCTAGTTGGAATGACGCGTGAGAGGTATATACTTTGACGAAGGACAACCAACACTTTGCCTCACGCAGAGACAGCATTCTTTTCTATCAGGTTCTGAAGATTGGAGTCTCCCTATCAGCTTCTAGCGGATTTGAGAAGACGATTTGAGCGATCTGTTTCGTCGTGTCAAGGGCTTCTTCGTCCCCGGAGAGAAGGACGCGTTTCTACGAATCCAAGAGCTAGCCGGCCTGGGCGAGGAATCGCTGGAGCTGCTGGTAAAGATTCTTTCATCCTCTGGTAATAGCACAAGCAATGGGACGCATAATGGTCTGCATGATATTGAGATCTGTACTGAGCGGATCAATGTTCTGGAGAAGATGGGGGACAAGATTACCCAGTCTTTTGAGGAGATGCTTGGACGCGGGTCGATAACGGCCTCGATCGAATACGACTTCGGCCGGCTCGCCGACAATGTAGACAGCATCCTAGACCGGGCCCATGCTCTGTCCCGACAACTACGACGAGTTACACGGCGACCACTGCGTGAGGCGAAAGAGTTCGACAAAGCGAATCGTAAGGAAATGATCCACTTGATCCAGATTGGTCTAACTCAGCTTAGAGCCTTCAGGAAGCTACTGACGATCGCTGGGACAAACCGCAACCAGGCGATCGAACTTGCACGAGAGATCGAACGACTAGAGGAGCAGGGAGATGATGTGAAGGATGCGATGCTCGACGAGCTCTACGGGTCCTGGGAGAAGCTGGACTACGCCTCCTTCCACAACTATCTAGAAACGACGATCGAAGCGGACGACATTCTAGACCTCTGCGAAGACGCATCGGACCTAGTTATCACGGTTATGAAAGCCCTAGGCGCCTAACCACGCAATGATCCTCACACTAGACATAGTCTCACTAGTACTGGCGGGGCTCCTCGGCATGGCGGTGGGAGGGAACAATCTCTCCGCCTGTTGTGGACAGAGAAATATTCTTGCCAATCGACACTGCGACCGGAACATTCTCGATCCTACTAGCTTCACTCATAGTCTTCCTAGGAGGCGAACTCTCCCAGATCCCACTGTCTCTCTCTAAAGCGCTCACAGGAGCTATCCTCGGAGTAAGCATAGCCCTCGGCACCTTCAATAGCTCGGGATACCTCATCCTTATCCTAGCCTTCTGGTTTCTCGTCCCACTCATCGCAACCGCGCTAGGGATACTTCTGATAGGACTGGACGATCGGCTTAGCCCCAGAAACCTCTGGCTGAAACTATCACTACTCAAGACGGGCTTGCTACTCGTCTCTTTCCTCTCAGCCTACGTCCTAGGCAGCAATACACTCGGACTCATCGCAGGAGTCATCTATGACCAGACACTCTACGCAACAGTCGCAGTAGGGCTGGGCGCTATACTCGGCACATTCGTCCTCGGACGAGGTGCACTACGGAGACTGACGGAGGGCATCTTCAGCCTCCGCTATCCGAACGCTTTCTTTTCTCAGCTAATAGGATCCGCGACGGTTGAGTTGGCGAACCAGTTAGGAGTGCCCCTATCGATCACCGAGACTGTTTCCTCTGGAATCATCGGATCGGGGCTGGCTCGACGGATGAGAATGATGAATGCTAGAAACGTCTTCCTCATCATATCCAGCTGGATAATCTCACCACTAGCAGGATTCCTGCTCGCCTACGGCCTCACAAAGCTCCTATGACAGAAACTCGCTTCCCTGCCAGACCGCGATTCCACTGGAAGCCGCTGGCCTACGTTCCCATCTCAACATAGAACAAACCTGTCGTTTGGCTAACGGGTTTGCCTGTGAATTTTAGCTGTGGATTCGTGGGGCAGTAGGGTCTTCCATTGTCCTGGCCATAGGGCTGATACCCGTCACTGTAGAAGACTGTGCTATCGGCGGTGGACGACATCGTCCCTCGCTCAATTGTTAGAGTCAAGAAAAGTGTCTTCAGCGACTATTTCCGAATGTCTCGGTGTGCATCTCAATTGAAGCAAGAACCAAAAGCTTTCCAAGATGGACTCCCTGGTGAGCTGATGTGGTCCGATCGATTACCCGCCTAGGCCCCTTGTTCTTGGGGCTAATCGCGGTGATCTTACTCATTCCGCGGAAATAGTGTGAATGGTGACGGCTCATCTTTTCCCTAGCGTCTGTCTTGAGCTATCAAGGGTTATATTGAACCATGAAAGTACCTTCAAGGGTAATTCCGTGGCAGCGAGAGGAAGGATTATCGGCTGTGCAATCACCCTGATCCTACTGCCCTTCGCGCTATTAGTCCCGGCACATGCGGTGCCAGGACACTCATTGAACAGGCCCAGCTGGAGAGTCGGCGACTTCTGGAATTATACTGTGTCAGTGTCCATTCCCGACTCCACCGGGGGACCTCCACACAACGGGACCGGCACGGCGATGATGATGGTTAACGCGACTGAGACACTAGAACTGGGCAGTGCCAGCTTTGACACTTACAAGCTCACGACAACGACCAAGATTCTACTGGACGGAATCATCGCGGAGCACTTCGCGTTCGCCGCATGGTATCAAAGATCAGACTTGTCGCTGTTGAAGTCGACCGTCAACTTCACCTTTGGCGGGTTCGATATCGCCTCTGAAGAGAGCTATCAACCCCCCCTCTTGATGCAGTGGCCCGTCGAGAGCGGAGGAGCGTGGACTTCGAACAGCACGATCACGATCAACGTACAGGCGTTTCAAGCACACTTTATCCAGCCTGCATCAGCAGAGTAGAGGCGTTGCCTTCAGTCTCTACGCCAACGAGATGGGACTTCTCGTTTGGAGATATCTCAGCCTCGACAACAGCGTTACACGAATCCTGAGCTTCTGGTCCAACGACGTCGGCGCTCCGGTCCGCCAGGTCATAACTGGAGATCTCGGATTCACAGCATCATCGGACTTGGAATCCTTCAGATATCAAGCCATCGAAGGGTGCATCAATCACACCGACCAGCCGGTGATCCAGATAGGCACAGACAAGATCGATCTCTCATTTTTTGGGCTCATTTCGTGCAAGCCTACAGCCCTATCACCTACGACTCGACCGCCCCTAATATGACAGAATTCTTCAACGCCTCGTCCTAAATAGGAGGACAGAAGATTCCAGTGGACAAGCGGATGTGGATCCTCCTCGCTCTTATCGTGAGGCCAATAATTTTTCCTCACGATTGTTGGGACGTCGCCTATATCACAGAAGTAAGAAAATTCGCTACGCTACAAATGGATTGCCTTGTGGAATCGCACTTCGGTCTAAAGGTCTGAATTAGTCCTTCAGGGAAAACGAGATGACGTGGCCGGATCCGACTATTCCTTACTCTTTGTTCTTCTTCTGAGAGCCAAGACTCCTCCTGCAACGATGATTGCTGCGATTATACCTCCCAGGCTAGTGTAGAACAGCATGGGCGACAAGCCGAGGATAGTGTTGGATCGAGTTACGATGGTTTGAGTGTACGTCGTAATATGGGTGTTGCCGGAATCGTCTTTTGCTGTGACGGTGATAGTGTAAGTGTTCGGCGAGGTGTAGGTGTGACTCGCAGAGGTTGCTGTTCCTGGTAAGGTGTCTGTCGTTCCGTCTCCCCAATTGATGCTTATGTACGATATTGTACCGTCAGGATCGTTCGCAGTGAGGGTTAGGTTGAACGGGCTGTTTGTGTTGGACTGGTTGGGCATGACGCTGGTCGCACCTATAGTGGGCGACCTGTCGTTGATTGTAACCGTGGTGGTGACTGAACTGAGGGAGCCGCTGTTGTCAATGGCTGTAACATTGATCGCGACTGTCTTGGTATCTTGACCATCCGTCGACTCGTAGACGTGAGTTGTCGAGGTGGCAGTGCCGGAGAGAAGTGTTGGATTAGAGCCGTCTCCCCAGTCTACCGTGATGGAGGTGACACTTCCATCGACGTCGGTTGCGGAGAGTGTTACAGAGACAGTATCGCCAGTTGAAACTGTCTGCGAGGTGGTGCCGACCATAACCGAGGGAGTCAAGTCTTTGACTATGATCGTTTGTGATTGGACAGTGGATGAACCACTGTTATCCGTAGCGTTTATTGTAATCATAAACCCCTTCGATTGCCTGTCTCCAATGTTACTATAGACATGAGTGCCCAAGTTGGACGATACTGCCTCCGTTGGCGAACCATCGCCCCAATTGACCGTAACGATAGATATCGATCCATCCGGGTCGTTGGCTGCAAAGTTGACAGTGACGGTTTGAGTCGTGTTTGTGGGGGAGGGAGCGATACTCATGATCTGGAGGGTTGGAGGCTGGTCGTTTACTAGTTCGCTCTTCGAGTCGCTTCCCGGCCCTGCGGTGTCGACCGCCGTCACGGTTATCATGAATGTCTGAGATTTCGATGCTCCGGTGTTCAGATAGATGTGTGTGCCGCGAGTTTGGCTCGGTCCCAGATGGTCTGTTGTTCCGTCGCCCCAGTCCACGGTGATTTCACTTGTGGGGCCGTTGCTAGACATTGTAAAATCGACGGTAACGCTCTCGCCCGTTACTGCCGGAGACGGGTTCACCTGATTGATCACAACAGCCGGGGGCGCTACAACGGTGAGCGAATAAATCGTAGATCGAGTTGAACCACCATTGTCAGTCGCTGTTACGTTTACTTTCATTGTTCCACCTTGGTTGTAAGTGTGCGTGTCGAAAATTTGCCCATTGGTCAAGGTGTCGGGAGTTGAACCATCCCCCCAGTCAACTGTGATCGAAGAGATTTGGCCGTCTGGATCTGCCGCTGTGAAGTTCAGCCTGACCGGTTGCCCCGTATTAGCCGGGCTTGTTACGCCAGTGATCTCAACCATAGGCGGACGGTCGTTGATTGTCGCGGTAGTTGAGTCTGATCCAGCCCCGCCTGCGTTTGCAGCGGTGACTGTTATCGTGTAAGTTTGAGACTTGCCCGCTCCTGTAGAGATGTACGTGTGTAGGGCGGTCTGAGCGGTGCTTGGGTATATGTCAAAGGTTCCGTCTCCCCAGTTTACGAGAATCGTACTGACCTGGGAGCTACTGGACATGGTGAAGTTCAAGGTGATTTGTGTTCCTGTCTCCGCGATAGATGGAGTAACGCTGGATATCGAGACAGTTGGCGGCAAAAGTGGGGTCCAGATATTCGTGTCAGTCATGACCAGGGATGCGAATCCCCTTGCCGTTCCACCATCCGGGGCGATGAAAGTACCATTGAATGTCGAGCCCAGGAAAATTCCTGAGGATTGGTCCCAAGCCTCGCCGTTTGAAACCTGCTCGAAGGGATTGGAAAGGGTCGTGTTCAGGAAATTAACTGTCCTGTCCACACCGAGAATTATGCGGGACGATGTCTCATTCAGTGTAGGGGAGTAACCGAATCCCGTTAAATGCTCTGGAGCAGAAAGGTTTGCGGCGATGAGTATCGAGGGGCTTATGGAAAGGCCGTTGGGAAACGGAGCAACCTGACCCGTGGCGACGTCGACGGTAAAAACCCCCTGAACGTTGGTCTGATTCTTGAAGAAGATCCCATAGGCGAGTGTTGTGTTTGATCCTGAGACAGACAGCACTGTTACGGACACGTGGTCCGTATTATTCAGATCTTTAAGGAATTGGAATTCAGGGAATAGCGAAGAACCGCTACTCCACGTTACACGTACTGGTCTATAGGTGGCATTCTCGCCTGGCAAAACTCCTGGAAAGTAACTTTGGGATATCGAAGTTACATTCACGTCTATGGTCACGGTGTGGACCAGGGTGGTCCCGTTGGTCGCGGTTATGAGCACAGGATACTCTCCAGGTGGAGCATCAGGAGCCGCAGTGACATTGAGGGTAAAGAACGCCACGGAGTTTGGAAAGTTCGGTGTCAAGGTTGCGCTGTACTGAGCTGGGACTACCCGCAAGTGTTGTGCGTCGTAGGAAGCAGTGACAAAAACCCTCCCGAAGAAACCGTTTAAGCCAGAAATCACTATTTCTGAACTCTGCATTGTTCCGGGCGAAAGATCCATGCTACCAGGTATCGCTTCTATGCTGAAGTCGGGTCCTGTACCGGAATTCACTGTGACGGCTATGTACAGAAAGTGAGTTATGCCAGCACTCGTAGCAACGATGCTCACTTCGTAAAATGGTCCTTGGTGCGCCCCACTTGGTGCTGTGACATTTAGTGAGACATGCACCGCTCCGCCCGGATTCAGAATGACATTCGTCGAGTTGAGCGACGTTGCAAGCTGGTATGTGTAGTTTGCCAGATTTACGGGTCCGGAGAATCCTCCGAGGCTCTGGATAGTGATTGTTGTAGAATTTGAGGCACCTGGGATGACATTGAGGCTCGGAGGGTTGGCTGTTAGTCCAAAGTCAGGTGGGAGCACGTTTACGACTAGAATGGCCGAATGATCGACGCCATTACTGGTGGCGTTCACGTCCACAAGGTAAAGTCCGGTGATCGTGTTGGAGCTTGCCGACACGCTGACAAAGGATGTTCCGTTGAACTGGACGGTTGGTGAAGGAGGAGGGATAGTGGGAGGCTTTGTGACGGACGAATTCGATGGGGACAGGGAAGCAGTAAGGGAAGCGGTAGTTCCAGCGAAGCCATTCACTCGCGTTAGATTCAGAGCGAAGTTAACCGAGTTGCCCTGATAGATGAAGGCCGACGATAGCGGTAAGGCGTCGAGTAAATAATCTCCTGCGGTCGCCGGGGACCATAGATTGGTTTGAGTTGCTGTCAGGTCGAGGACAAAAATCTCAGGAGGACCTGCCGGAGGAGCCTGGACGTTTGAGAACTTTAGTTCCAACAAGAAGCCCGTCTGTTGGTCAAGATAAGCGGCGAAGTTGATGTTGGCGCCCCCGATGGACCCGTTGAAATAAACCAAGTTTACCGTTCGAACCGCGCCAGCATAGAATCTTGTTACAGTCTCGTTGATTATCATCTGTGAAAATCCGAACATGGACGTGGGAGAATAGACTGAGTCACCCGCCTGCAGTCCACCCGCTATCAGGAATTCCGTCAGATTGCCGACGCCAGTCTGCAGATTGCCTTGCAGGACAACGCTCCTCGGGGCTGTTGCGTTGTCGAAAGTGTAGGTCTGAAGAAGCGTAACATTGCCACTGGTAGAGTTCACGCTCGTGACCGTGTCATTAACATTGATAGTGTTATTGAACTCATTAGGCAGAAACGGGGAAGGATTGTTCGAACTGAAGAAGATCTTTCCATAGTCTACGTAATCCCCGACTTTGACGGCGGGAGTATAACTCGCACCTTTTACAGGATATAATCCGGTAATGCCAGTTAGAATGATAATGACCGCGATTAAGGGGATAATCGACTCCTTCAATAACAATCACTACTATTGACTGTCCTTTGAGGGTCGTTTTGGATGCGTATAAAGATTTAATGTCTGCAAATACCAAAAGATGCGTTTGGATATGACCGGTTGCCCGTAGAGCCACGGATTTTCGAGAACTGCTTGTGAAGATTTTGCGGGCCTTGGTTCTAGCTACGGCAACGCTCTCCCTACAGAAGAGCGCATTGGAAGATTGAATGCGTGCTAACGGGCTACCGATTAGCTTGAAATCTCGCCCAGAATCCTTTCTATCGGCCGGATACAGATGCTGTAGCGAGGATTGATCTCCGGAGCCTTAAGCCAATACGTGTTCAAATTCTTCCGAGGAATAATGACGGTTGGAACTTCCTTCGGTGGATCAAAATGCAAGTTCAAACCCCTTTCATTCTAGCCTCTTGACACCTGGGTTTAGGGTTAACCTCAAGATTCGGGGGTGGGGTGAGACGACTGACCCAAATTCGACCCTAAACGATTTTCAAATAATTGATTCCGAAGGTTGTTTCGGTAGGGTTTGTTTCTTGCAGAAATTCTGCCAGCACCGGTTCGCGATCCTCTTTGTGGAGCGGGTGGTATTCGGCTAGTTCTTTAGGCGAGCCTACACTTCTTCCCAAGAAAATCGTACTCTTTCTCAGAATTAGCGAGAATGCAGCCCGCTCCAGCGGGTCCTCGCCGATGAATCGTCCTATGCTTGGATCGTACCAGTGATGGAAATAGTAGTACAAACCTGTCGTTTGGCTAACAGGCTTGCCTGTAAACCGGTAGGTTTCAGTCTATGCTGGTATGGTTTTGGCTTGAACCGAATGGAAGGATACTTGGGCTTTCAATAAGCTTCCACATTGAGGCCCACGGTCTCCGCGATACCCTTGAAATCCCGGTCTCTAGTGACTAGCACGTGAGAACCCTCGAGTGCGACGCCCGCGATCATTATGTCCACGTGGCTCTTCGCCCTGCCTAGACGCAACAGTTCGGCTCGAATCTCAGCCGCCTTGAGAGCCGCGGCTTCGTCAAAAGGTAGACTCGCGAACCGCGATGCCAGCGCACGAAAAGCAGTAGCCTCAGTCCTAGACCCGGTGAAAAGCAGACCTGCAGAAATCTCGTATAGCACGGGAGTGCTCAGAAATTTTGCCTGGCCGCCATCGTCAATCTGTTTCGCTTTTGCCAGTGCAGCCGGATCCGACCGCAGAACATGAATTATGAAATTGGAGTCAACCGTGATGCCCAAGCCGTCACCGCTTCTGGACAATACGCGCTCTTTGAGCCCGTATATCCTCCCGCTTCATACGTGCAACCGCCTCAGCGAGCCGGTCGCCAGAACCACCATGGAGCAGACCTCTAAAATCCAAGAACGAAGGCTCGCTCGATCCCAGCACTCTGTTTACAACGTCCGAAAAGCTCTCCCCCGGCCTCTTAACCGCCTTCAACCTTGAATATGCGGAATCCTCCAACGAGATGGTCTTGGTACCCATGCACCTATGCATGTGTATACATACACTTAACCATTATGCACAACTAGAGTCGAGTACAAAAATCTGTGGGGTCACTTGACATGTCCGAGCTAACAACATTTAACGAATGTCGATCTCAAGAACTGGTTTTGCCGGAGAATTATTCTGAACTAAAGGACCGGACGTGTACCATTCAAAATGTAGCTGTAGACAGAAGTTGCTTTCAGACACCTCCATGCGAGACGATTTTCGGAGCTAGCCGGACTTTAAGAATCGAGCAATGTACCCTGGGTCTGCTCAGACCCATGTCAACATTAAGAGCGAGCTCAGATACATATGACAAGAATAAGCTTTAGCCAGCTAGGACCCCGATGTAGATGGTTAGCACGATGACTGGCATGCTCGGCCCCTTGGGCACGCCAGGGGTACGACATGATCGTATCGTCTCGACTCTAGAGAGGCTCTGCCCGATGTGTAAGAGAGTGCAACGGCTCTCTGGTGAAGAGAGGTGCGCAATACACGTCAAGGCTGCAACGTTGGCGGCCCATCACAAAGAGTTCGACACTAAACAGATCTCCGGGTCCAGTCCCCCGGGAGTCTTCGTAGGAAGATTCGGCTACCCTAAGGTCTTCGTTGGACCGATGGTCCCACCAGTTTCAGGGGACACTGAGATACTGGATACTCCAGAATGGTGGATGGGCAAAGGATTCGACGAGATTGTCGACTTCCGGTACAGCCTGCTCCGAGGCTACAGCAAGGCCAACGTCTTCGATGCTCGCAAGGGAGGCAGATTGATCGAGACACTGCAAGACGTTGCGATGATGACGAGACCGGTTGACGCTGAACTCATTCTGGTTCGACCTCCGCGAAAAATCTTGGACCTGCGGGAGGACTCTCAGCCTTTCGGCCCCATCGCACCTCTAGCCTCATTTCAGACAGGCAATTCCACGGCTGACAACAGAATTCAGAAAGCGTTCTATGATGGAGACCTTCCCGCAGACGACGCGGTTCTACAACTATACCGAAACGGCGTCCTAGTAACGCGAATTCAGAGAGCATTCAGCCTAGGCATGTTCGGTGAAAACAAGAGAAGGAAACTTGTCCCGACACGTTGGAGCATCACCGCGGTCGACAGTAACCTCAGCCTTAGGCTAATGGCACGACTCCGG
>WNGN01013107.1_pt1 | contig 16993 bp, 13 predicted proteins | sample 5400561 | NCBI WGS metagenome assembly WNGN01 (sample SAMN13153379, study PRJNA577476) | soil metagenome | isolation source: 115 cm soil or saprolite under Garry oak tree replicate 2 | place: USA:California | collected 2016-06-15
GAATCTGGCCAAGAGCGTCACCGTCGAGTGAGGGTCGTGCTGCAACGCGTCTCCCGTGCGGCGGTGCGGGTGGACGGGAACGTGACGGGTGAGATCGGTGTCGGGTTCGTCATCCTGGCCGGCTTCGCGCCCGGCGACACCGAAGAAACACTCACCTGGATGGCGGAGAAGATCCTGAGCCTCCGGCTCTTCCGCGATGCCGAGGACAAGATGAACCGCTCGCTCGACGAGGCCCATGGCGCGGTGCTCGTCGTCTCCCAGTTCACGCTCTACGGCGACGCGCGCAAGGGCCGGCGGCCGAGCTTCATCGACGCCGCGCCCCCCGAGGTGGCGAAGCCGCTCTACGAGCGGTTCGTGGCGCTGCTCAAGGAGCGGGGATCGACGAGCGGCATCGCGGTAGAGACCGGCGAGTTCGGGGCGATGATGGAGGTCGAGCTGGTGAACGACGGGCCGGTCACCCTGCTGCTGGAGCGCTAGCGCGGCACCGCGACGATCGCGAGCCGGTCACCCCTGGGACTCACCGCCAGCCGCGAGACGTTGGTGAGCCCCGCCGCCGCGAAATCCGCCGCCTCCTCCCACTCTCCACCGCGCCGCGGATTCCACTGATACAGCTTCGTGCCCCGGGCCATCAACACGATCCTGCCGGGCGTCCACGTGAAGAAGTCCGCGGCCTCGAGCGCCTGTACCAGAGGCGTGACCACCCGGGTGCGCACGTCCACCTCCTTGATCCACGCCCCCGCCACCGAGTCACGCTGCAGGAAGGCGACCACTTCGCGCCCCGGCACGCGCTGCAGCGACCGGCCGATGTCCCGCGCGACCACCTCCCCGGGGCGTCCCGGCGCGCGGGCGTCCGCGATCTGCAGGGTGGGCGGCGAGCCAAGCACGAACAGCACGAGCGTGTGCGCGTCCCCCCAGGCGTGGTAGCCGACCGGCCTGATGGAGTCGAGCACGAGGCGCGGCTCTGTGCCGTCCGTGTCGAACGCCCATAGGCGCTGGGTGGAGTCGGCTTCGACGCGCACCGTCGAGAAACCACGGCCGTCCGGCAGTGGGGTCGGGGAGTACTCGCTCTCGCGCGTCGTGGTGAGGCGGGCGCTGGTGGCGCGCTCGAGATCGTAGCGGTAGATGTCGGCCTGGCTGTCCTCACGGATGGAGGTATAGAGGAAAGCGCGGCCGTCCGGCAGGAAGAACGGCTGGTTGTCGTAGCCGGGGCGGGCGGTGACGTTGACGGGCATGCCGACCTGCACGCGACCGTCCTCGACGCGCAGGCTGGCCAGGTAGATGTCGGTCGCGGGCGGCGGCGCGGCGGCCTGCAGGACCAGGACGAGATACGCGAGCACGCCCCAACATAGCCCCTGCTATCTTTTCCCGCGTGCCCGGAGACCCCGCAACCACGCCGATCGTTCTCGCCAGCGGATCGCCGCGGCGCCGCCAACTGCTCGAGATGCTGCGCATCCCGTTCCGCGTGATTCCCCCCGACGTCGACGAGCACGTCCTCCTCGGCGAGGCGCCCGACCACTACGTCACGCGGCTGTCGCGCGCCAAGGCCGAGGCGGTCGTCGCCCGGGCGCCGGGGGAGCTGGTCCTCGCGGCGGACACGACGGTGGTGCTGGACGCGGCGATCTTCGAGAAGCCCACGTCGCCCGCGCACGCGGTGGAAATGTTGTCGCGGCTGCAAGGCCGCACGCACGAGGTGATGACGGCGGTGGCCGTGGCGCGGGATGGAGAGCTGGCCCAGGCGCTCGACGTGTCGCGCGTGACCTTCCGGCCTGCGGACCGGCCCACCCTCGAGGCGTACGTCGCCACGGGGGAGCCGCTCGACAAGGCCGGCGCCTACGCGATCCAGGGCCTCGGCGCGCCGCTGATCGAGCGCGTGGAGGGTGACTTTTTTGGGGTGATGGGCCTGCCGCTGCGCCTGGCGCTCGACCTCTTGGCGCGGTTCGGCCGGCCTTACCGCTTCACGCGGTAGACGGGGATTTTCTTGGCCTTGCCCTTCACCTGCACGGGCTCGAGCGCCTCGACCTTGGGGGGCTTCTTCAGCGCCTTGTAGAACGGCTCCGAGATCAGAATCTCGTTGAGGCCCGCCGAGGAGCAGAGCCGGCTGGCCGTGTTCACCGCGTCGCCGATGACGGTGTACTCGAGCCGGCGGTCGGAGCCGATGTTCCCCGCGAACACTTCCCCGAAGTTGATGCCGATCCCGATCGCCACGGGGCGGCGGCCCTGCGCTTTCCACTTGGCGTTCATCTTTTCGAGCGCGCTCAGCTGCTCCAGCGCGCACGTCATGGCGCGGTCGGCGTCGTCGGCGTGGGCGATCGGGGCGCCCCACAGGGCCATGATGGCGTCGCCCATGAACTTGTCGAGCGTGCCGCTGTTCTCGAACACAATCTCCACCATTTCGGTGAAGTACTCGGTGAGCAGCGTCGCGATGTCGTCCGGGCTCATGTTTTCCGACATCGGGGTGAAGCCGCGGATGTCCGAAAAGAAGATCACGACCGGCCGCTTCTGCCCGCCCAGCTGCACGGCGCCCTCCTGCTGGGCGATCTGAGCGGCGAGGTTGGGCGCGAAGTAGCGCTGAAAGTTCGAGAGCACCAGCGCCTCGCGGCGGCTGCGCTCGGAGAGGCGCGAGTTCTCGATCGCCGCGGCCGCGAGCCCGCCGAACCCGATGAGGAACTCCAGGTCCTCGTCGGCGAACGAGTGGATCGCGGTCTGGTTGTCCACGTACAGGATGCCGAGGACGCCCTGGTCCGAGCCCATGAGCGGCGTGCACATGGCGCTGCGCACGCTCTGGATGAGGATCGACTTCCCCTTGAAGCGGTCGTCGGCGGCGGCGTTGTCGGAGAGGATCGCGACGCGGTCGTCCACGGCCTTGCGCGCGATGGACTGGGGCACGTGGCGGGCGGCGGAGGCGTCCCCGGTGCGGCTCTTGGAGACGCGCGGCACCAGCTCGTTCGACTTCTGATCGAGCAGCAGGATCGAGACCCGGTCCACGTTCATGATCTGGAAGGTGAAGTCCACCACCTTGTCCAGCAGGCGGTCGAGCTCCTGCTGCTTGTTCAGCTCCTTCGAGATCTCCAGCAGCAGCGACAGCTTCTTCGTGGTCCGCTCCTCCTGGGTCTGCGCCTTGACCTTGAGGTGCGACGCCCCCTGCGGGTGGGCGTCGACGATCGCCGGCACGCCACCCGAGGCGCTGACCGGCAGCTGGCGCACGATGGTGCCGCCCGGCGGCGGCTTGCCGGGGGCGAAGTCCGACGTGGGCACCACCTGCGGGCGTGCCACCGGCGGCGTCACGGAAACGACCCGGAACGCGACCTTGCCGAAGGTGACCACGTCGTTCTGGCCGGCCTCGGCCTCGTTGATGCGGGCGCCGTTCAGGAACGTGCCGTTGGAGGAGCCGAGGTCCTTGATGCTGACCCCGTTCTCGGTCAGGGCGACCTCGGCGTGGCGCCGCGAGATCGTGGGATCGTAGATGGGGATGTCGCTCGTGACCGCCCGGCCGACGACGAGGGTCCGGCCCTGCTGCAGGTCAATCGACTGTTCGCCGGAGGTGGAAAGCAGCTTGAACATCGGGCGGGAATATACCTCAGTCCCCGGCGCGAGCCAGCGCCAGCGCCCGCAGCACCGCCTGCGCCTTCTGTTCCGTCTCGGCGAACTCGCGCGCCGGGTCCGAGTCGGCCACGATGCCCGCCCCCGCCTGCACGAGCACGCGGTCCTTGAGCGCCACCGCCGAGCGCAGGCAGATCGCCGTGTCGAGATTCACCGCGCCCCAGCCGACGTAGCCTACCGCCCCGGCGTAGGGCCCGCGCCGCTCGGGTTCGAGCTCGTCGATGATCTGCATCGCGCGGACTTTCGGCGCACCGCTCACCGTGCCCGCGGGGAAACACGCCTTGAACACGTCGAGGGCGTCGCAGCCGTCGCGCAACCGGCCGCGCACCTCGCTGACCAGATGCTGCACGTGCGAGTAACGCTCGATGACCAGCAGGTCGGTGACGCGCACCGTGCCGTACGCCGACACGCGCCCCACGTCGTTGCGCCCCAGGTCCACGAGCATCATATGCTCGGCCCGCTCTTTCTCGTCGGCGAGCAGGGCCCGGCCCAGCGCTTCATCTTCCTCGGGGCCGGCGCCGCGCGGCCGCGTCCCGGCGATCGGCCTGAGCGTCACCTCCCGGTCCTCGACCCGCACCAGGACCTCCGGCGAGCTGCCCACGATCGCGCAGTCGTCCAGCCCCAGATAATAGAGGTAAGGCGCCGGATTGAGCGCCCGTAAGTGGCGGTAGAGCAACAGGGGGTCCACGGCGCCCGCCGCTTCCTGGCGCCGCGACAGGACCGTCTGGAACGTGTCGCCCGCCCGGATGTACTCGAGGATGCGGCGCACGTCCCGCTCGAACGCCGCACGCGGGTAGCGCGTCGTCGTCGGCACGGGAGGCGGATCGCCGTCGGTGAGCGCGAGCGGCGCGAGGCCGTGCGGCGCGCCGAGCCGCCGCCGCAGCTCCTCGATCCGCGCCTCGGCCCGCTCGAACGCCCGCACCCGCTCCTGCCCCGACGCGCCGGGCGGCACTTCGGCGTTGGCGACGAGGATGGCGCGCCCGTAGAGGTTGTCGAGAATCACCAGGCTGTCGGCGATCATCAGGACCGCATCAGGCAGCCCCGTCGTGTCCGGCGGCGGCGCGGGGAGTCGCTCGATGGTGCGCACGAGGTCGTAGCCCAGGTAGCCGACGGCCCCGCCGGTGAACCGCGGCAGCCCCGGCACCGGAACGGCGGGCAGGGCGCGGAGCCGCTGCGCGAGGTGGCCGATGGGATCGTCGGTCTCCCCCGCGGCGCGCCAGCCGTCGGTCTGCGTCCAGCGCTCCACGGCGCGGCCGCGGTAGCGCCACGCTTCGCGCGGCTCGGTCCCGAGGAACGTGTAGCGGGCCCAGCGCTCGCCGCCGACCAGCGACTCGAGCAGGAAGCAGAAGGGCGGCCGCGCGACCTTCGCGAGCACCGCCACCGGCGCGTCGGTATCGAGCACCACCTCGCGCACCAGCGGCACGACGCCGCCGCGCGCCGCGCGCGCCAGGAAATCGGAGCGGGCGTCGCTCTCTGTCATTTGGGTGCGGCGATCACGTACCGCCCGGGGGACTCGAGCGCGCTCGCCACGGTGTCGGCGCCGGCGTGCCCGCTGTTGCGGCCGGGCACCCAGTGGTCGGGGGAGAGCTCCCGCCACAGCCCCAGGGCCTGCTCGTACGCGGCGGCGCTCGTGTAATTGGGGCTCTGGCTGTAGACGGAGAAGTCGCCGTACTTGCCGTAGGTGACGGTAACCGTCGGCGCGCCGGCGCTGTTGAAGATCATCCCGGTGGGCGAGACGGTGAAACCGTACACGTCAGGGGTCAACGTGACCGTGACGAACACCGTGGAGGTGTCGGCCAGGATGACGTTGTTCACCGAAACGATGCTGTGCGGGGCGAACGAGTAGGCCGCGAACAGGGTATTCGAGGCATCGGGATGCCGGATGGAAAACGTCTTGAGCAGATTGTTGTGGTAGTCGAACTGTCCGGCGCTCGGCGCGAAGATCGAGTCGACGCGCGGCAGGACCAGCAGCGCGCTCAGCGGCACGCCCCGCTCGGCGGGTCCCGTGCCGGTGCCGCACGCCGCCGCCAGCATCGCGACGGCGATTGCCGCGGCCGTGGTCACCCGCGAAATTCCGCGGTGATGCGCGGCCTGCCCGTCCTCCTGGCGCTGCTCGCCAGGGCGCGCCATCGCCCGCCGCTCCCGGGCGGCGGCGGACACTTCGCTGCACGATTACAAGGCTCAAGCGCACGGGTTCGTGTTCTTCCTCGGACAGTTCGGTGAGGGGTTGAGCGAGCCGCCGCGGCTGATCAAAGCCGACCAGCTGGAGCTGGAAGTGTACTGGAAGTCGCCGGGGGCCAGCAAGCAGCGCATCGTCGGGTGGCGGGACCGTGCGGAGCTCCCCACGGACATCAACTACCACCGGGACCACCTCGGCATCGTGCAGAACAACTTCGGCCCCCTGATCCGCCTGGGCGAGGGCGACGAGGTGCGCGACGTCCCGCACCCGCTCAGCCCCGGGGCGCCGCTGCTCTACGACTACGCGATCGACGACACGCTGGCGATCGGGCTGCCGGGACGCACGGTGCGCGTCATCAGCGTGCGGGTGCGGCCCCGGGACTTCGCGGTGCCGCGCATCGTCGGCACGCTGTACCTGGACGCCGCCACGGCCGACCTCGTGGCCCGCCTACCGCGACGCCGAGCTGGAAGACGTCAGCATCGTGCTCGAGAACGCCCAGTTCGAAGGGCGCTGGTGGCTGCCGTACCGCCAGGAGGTCGAGATCCGCCGGCGCGCCAGCTGGCTCGACCTGCCCGCACGCGGCATCATCCGCGGCCGCTGGGAGATCGACGACTACCGCTTCAACCTGGGCTTCGTCGACACCTGGTTCGCGGGCGAGGAGATCACGAGCCTGCCGCGCACCGAGCTGGACTCGTTCCCGTGGGCGCAGCCCCTTGCGGCCGCCCTGCAGGACGTCGCCGAGCCGGTGCGCCAGAACGATCTGGAGGAGGTGCGCGCCCGCGTGGAACGCATCGCCGGGGACCGCGCGTTGTCGGGCCTGCGCCGCGCGCGCCCCGGCGCCGACCGCTTGAGCGATCTGGTGCACGTGAACCGCGTCGAGGGGGTCACGCCGGGGATCGGCTTCGTGTGGCGGCCGGGCGGCGACCGGATCGAGCTGCGCGGCCATGCCGGCTATGGACTCGCCGACCGTCGGGGGAAGGGGCGGTTCGCCGCGCGCTACGGCTCGGGGCGCAGCACCGTCGAGCTCGAAGGATTCCGGGACGTGCGGGACGTAGGAGACGTGCCCGTCATCGCCCCGCTCCTCAATTCTCTCGCCGCGCAGGAGTTCGGCGCGGACGACGGGGACTACTACCTGGCGGACGGCGGGCGGGTGACGTGGCGCCGCGGCCTCGGGACACGCGGGGAGTGGAGCGTGGCGGCGGGGCGCGAATGGGTCTCCGCGCTGCCGGTGCGCGCCGTGCCGGCATCGGGGAGGTTCCGGCCCAACGTGCCGCTGGGCGACGGCGGCGTGGACCTCGTGACGCTGGGCGTGCGGCGGCGCAGCGAGGGGTTCGCGGTACGTCGCGACGTGCACGTCGAGCTCGCGCTGGAATTGGGCCGGCGCGACGGCGGCCTGGCGTACGCGAGAATCGCGGGGGCCGGACACCTGCTCGTGCCGCTCGGTGGCACGCGCCTGCTGCTGCGCGCGCAGGGCGGCGCGGCGACGCGCGACGTCCCGCCGCACCGCGCCTTCGTGCTCGGCGGCCGCGGCACGCTGCCCGGCGACGACTTCCGCCGCTGGGGCGGCGCGCGCGCCGCGCTGCTGCACGCCGAGTGGCGCCTGCCGGTGCCGTTTCTGTCGCTCAAGCTGGGGCCGTGGGCGCGGACCCCCGCCGCCGCGGTGCTGGCGCCCTTCGTCGCGACCGGATGGACCGCGCGCCCGGTGCCGGGCACGCCGTGGCTCGCGACGCCGGACGCGCGCGTGACCTGGGGCGCGGGGCTGGAGTGGCTGGGCGTCTTCCGCCTCGACGTGGGTGTCGGCGCGCAAACTGGGCGCGTGCGCCTCGCGTTCGACGTGACGCGCGATTTCTGGGGCCTGCTCTGAAGCGCTCCGGACTGGACGGGACCCGGCGTTCGGCTAGGTTTCGGGGAACCGCCCATGCCTGAAGCGACTTTCCCCGACGAGTGGCTGGTCCAGTCCCTGGAAGGACTGGTCGACGCGGAGCGTCTGGCGGAGCTGCGGGGGAAGGCCGACCCGGCCAAGACCCTGTGGGAGACGCTGGTCGCGGCAAAGACCTGTACCGACGAGCAGATCCTCGCCAAGCTCTCCACCCGCTTCCGCATGAAGGTGGCGGAGCCCGGCCAGATCGACCCCAAGGTCCGCGAGGCCGTGCCCGAGACCCTGGCCCGGCGCTACCGCATCCTGCCCCTGCGGGTCACCGATTCGTTCCTCGAGGTGGCCACCGCCAACCCCTTCGACATGCACGCGGAGAAGGACCTGGCCTTCGCCACGGCCCGCGAGGTGCGGTTGCTGCTGCTCGCGCCGTCGCAGATCAACGCCCGGCTCGACGACCTGTACCGGCCGGACAAGGCGATCAACAAGCTGCTGTCGGGAATGGAGTCGTCCGCGGAAATGGTGCAGCTCACCGACGAGGCGCCGGTCGAGGAGATCAAGATCACCGAGGCGGAGGCGAGCCAGCGCCCCGTCGTGCGGCTGGTGGATCTGATCATCTCCGAGGGCATCCTGTCACGGGCGAGCGACATCCACATCGAGCCGGAGGAGGGCGGGGTCGCCGTCCGCTACCGCATCGACGGCGTGCTGCGCCAGGTGATGAAGATCCCCCGCGCCGCGGGGCTGCCGCTCATTTCCCGCATCAAGATTATGTCGTCGCTCGACATCGCCGACCGGCTACGGCCCCAGGACGGGCGCGCGCGGGTGGCGGTGAACGGCCAGCCGATCGACCTGCGCGTCTCGACTCTCCCCGCCCAGCTCGGCGAGAAGGTCGTGATCCGCATCCTCGACTCGCGCGCCACGGTCAAGTCCCTCGACTCGCTCGGCCTGAACCCCGGCGAAGGTGACGCCATCAAGCGGCTGCTCGAGAACCACGAGGGCATCCTCCTCGTCACCGGCCCCACGGGATCGGGCAAGACGACCACGCTCTATTCGGCGATCAATCAGATCAAGAGCGAGGGCGTCAACATCGTGACGGTGGAGGACCCGGTCGAGTACCGGATGGCGGGCATCGTGCAGGTGCAGGTGCAGGAGAAGGCGGGGCTCACGTTCGCCGCGGCGCTGCGGTCGATCCTGCGCCAGGACCCCAACGTGGTGCTGGTCGGCGAGATCCGCGACCGCGAGACCGCCATGATCGCCGTCCAGGCTTCGCTCACCGGCCACCTGGTGCTCTCGACGCTGCACACCAACGACGCCGCCAACGCCGTGACGCGTCTGGTGGACATCGGGGTCGAGCCCTACAAGATCGCCGCGGCACTGCGCGGGGTGGTGGCGCAGCGCCTGATGCGCAAGCTGTGCACGACGTGCAAGGAAGTGTGGATGGAGACGCCGCCCGAGCGGCTGAAGCGGTGGATTCCCACCGGCACGCCGCTGTACCGGGCCGCGGGGTGCCCCGACTGCGCGATGACGGGGTACCGCGCCCGGTTTTCGATCCTCGAGATCCTCACGATGAACGCGGAGCTGGAGCGGCGCATCGCCGCTGGCGAGCCGGCGGACCGGATCGCCGAGGCGGCGCGGCGCGCCGGCATGAAGTCGCTGTGGGACAGCGGCCTCGCCCACGTGCTGCGCGGCGAATCCACGATCGACGAGCTGATGCGCGTGGTGGACGTGCCGGCGGAAGCGGCCGACATCGCGGCCCTCGCCGCTCCCGCCGCCGCGCCGACCGGCTCCGCGGCGCACGGCGCTCACGCTCCCGCCGCGCCTCCGCGCGTGGCCCCGCAACCGATCACGACGCACTTCGATCTGCTCGAGGAAGCGCTGCCCCCGCGCCGCTCCGGCGCCTACGGCGAGCCCGCTACCAAGGTGCTGCTCGTGGACGACGAGGACAGCCTGCGCAAGGTGATGAAAGAGCTGCTGGAGCGGCAAGGCTACGAGGTTGCGGAAGCGCGCGACGGCGTGCAGGCCCTCGACCAGGTGGACCGCATGGGGCCCGACATCATCGTGCTCGACCTCAACCTCCCGGGCCTCGACGGCTACGGCGTGCTCTCCCACCTGCGCTCGCGGCCGGCGACCGCGGCCATTCCCGTGATCTACCAAGCCGTTCCGCGCGCGCGCGCTGTCCGCGCGGCTCGAAGCCGTGCTGGGTCGCCGCCGGCATTAGCGTTCCTTCTCCCATCGAAGCGCGCGTCCGGTACGTCGACGTCTACGTCCTGCGCGGCGATCCGCAACGCCCCGAGGTGCTCGTGCTGCGTCGCGGCCCCTCCGGCCCCCGCGGACGCAACGCCGGCTCGTGGGAGACGGTGCACGGCCGCGTGGAGGCCGGCGAACGGCCCGAGGCGGCCGCGCTGCGCGAGCTGCGCGAGGAGACGGGTCTCGCGCCGGCGCGGCTGTACAACGTCAGCCGCGTGGAGGCGTTCTACGAGCATCGCGGCGGCGACGTCGCGCTGATTCCGGTGTTCGCGGCGTTCGTGGCGGCCGACGCGAGCGCGCGACTCTCGGCGGAGCACGATCGCGCCGAGTGGCTCGTGCCCGCGGAGGCGGCGCGGCGGTTCGCCTGGCCGCGCGAACGGCGCGCCCTTGAGGATGTACTCGCGCTATTTTGTCAAGGGGACGGGGGGTTGCTGGACGACGTATTGCGGATATGCTAGCTGCGTTCCGCCGGTTCGCGATCCGAGAGTGTGAGGAGGGGCTTGCCCGAACGCTCGTGAACCCGCTCTACCACCGCATTTACCGCATCGTGCGTCACATCCCGCGCGGCCGCGTGGCGACGTACGGTCTCGTCGCTCGGCTCGCGGGCCGGCCCGGCGCGGCGCGCACCGTGGGGTGGGCGTTGTCGGCGCTTCCCGAGGACAGCGACGTGCCGTGGTGGCGGGTGATCAACGCCGCGGGCCGCATCTCGCTCGCCGCGGACGATCACAGCGCCGTGTTCCAGCGCGCGCTGCTGCTGCGCGAGGGCGTGCGCTTCGCTCCCGGCGGCGCGGTGAACCTGAGCCGCTACGGCTGGCCGGCGGAGGCTTACGACAGCGTGGCGGCCGCCCAGACGCGCGCCGCCTCGTCCCGCAGATCCCGGAGGTTGAAGGGCTTCCGCACGTAGCGCAGGCCGAGGCGGCGCAGGGTGTCTTCGGTGGTGGGTCGCACGTCGCCGGTCGCGACCAGAATCCGCTCTTTCAGTCCGCGGTTGCGGTCGAGCATTTCCTCCACCAGCAGGCGGCCGCGGTCCGCGGCCCGCGCATCCACGAGAATGAGGTCGTACGCGCGCGTCCCCCCTCCCGTCAGCTCGAGGGCGTGCCGCGCGCTCTTGGCGACTTCCACGCGATGGCCCTCGCGCGCGAATAGCGCCTGCACCACGCGGCGCACGGCGGGGTCGTCGTCCACGAGCAGGATCGTGCGCGGGACGGACGCGGGCTCGGCCGGGGCCTGGGCGGTGACTGCCGCGCGCGCCGGCGCGTCGGCCGCGGCCGGCGGCAGGCTGACCACGAAGGCGGCGCCGCCTTCCCCGCCCGACGGGCGCTCGAGGACCAGGTGGCCGCCGTGCGCCTCGACGATCGAATAGCTGATCGACAGCCCCAGGCCGGTGCCCTGGCCCGGCTCCTTCGTGGTGAAGAACGGCGTGAACAACTGCGACGCCACCGCGTCGGAGATGCCGGGACCGGTGTCGGCGAGCCGCAGATGCACCTGGCCGTCGAACCAGGTGCGGACGGAGATGCGCCGCGGCCGGTCGGCCGGGTTGCCGGCCACGGCGTGCGCGGCGTTGGTGAGCAGATTGAGGACGACCTGCTGGAGCGCGTGGCGATCGCCGAGGACATCGGGGAGGACGGCGGCGAGGTCCTTCTCGGTCTCGATCTCCTGGAGCTTCAGGTCGTAGCTCACCAGCAGCAGCGTCCGCTGCACGACGTCGTTCACGTCCACGCGCGCGTGCTCGTCCGGCGCCTTGCGGGCGAACGTCAGCAGATTCTTGACGATGCGGCCGGCACGCTCCGCCTGCTCGTGGATCACCTTCAGATGGCTGCGGTCCTTCTGGCCGAGCGCCTGCTGCTCGAGCAGGAACTCCGAGAGGCCGGCGATCGAGGTGAGTGGGTTGTTGAGCTCGTGGGCGACGCCCGACACCAGCTGGCCGACCGCCGCGAGTTTCTCGCTCTGGATGAGCTGGGCCTCGAGGGTCTGCTGCTCGGTGACGTCCTCGACGAGCACCACCAGGCTGCGGTTGGCCTCGGGGTCCGGCATGCGCGCGGCGGTGACACGCACGGTGCGTTGCAGCGGCGCCGACGCGCCACGAGCGGCGGTGGCCGCTCGCCGCGCCGCGCCGCCTCGAGCAGCTCCTTCAGGGCGTGGGTCTCGCCGAGCAGCGCCTCGCACAGGTCTTCGCCCACCACCGCCTCGACCGATCGCCCGAGCAGAGCGGCGAGCGACCGGTTCGCCCGGCGCACGCGGCCCTCCTCGTCCACGACCGCCATCCCCTCGCTCAGCGCGTCGAACGCCGTCTCCCACTCCTCCTTCGCCTGCCGCACGAGATCGAAGAAGCGGGCGTTGGCGAGCACCACGGCGGCGTGCGTGGCGAGCGTGGAGAGCAGCCGGACGTCCTCGGGCGCGAAGCTGCCCCCGCGCGGATCGGCGACGAGCAGCGTCCCCACCGCCACGCCGTGGGTGTGCAGCGGCACGGCGGCGGCGGAGTCGGCCTGGATCTCCGCGAGGGCACGGCGGCGGCGGAGTCGGCCTGGATCTCCGCGAGCAGGCGGGTGGGAGCGCCGCCGGAGTTGCGGACCAGCTCGAGCTTCTCTCCGGTGAGGGAGCGGGCCAGCAGGCCGGGATCGTTGCGGGCGACCGTGTGGTCCTTGAGTTCGGCGAGCGACCCCACCGCGGCCGCCACCCGCAGCGGCGCGTTCGCGCCCGCGCTCGGCGCCGCCAGCGCGAGCAATGCGCCGCGGGCCTCGAGGAACCGCAGCGCAAAGCGCACCACCTGGTCCGCGATTCGCTCCAGCTCGAGCGAGTCGGAGAGGACGTAGGACAGCTCCTGCAGGGAAAACAGCTCCGAGAGCCGGCGGTTGAGCTCCTCGGTTGTGCGGTGGCGCTCGCGCTCGCTGCGCAGCAGCCGCGCCGCCAGATACCAGAGCAGGCCGAGGACGCCCGCGAACGCGACGGCGACGAGCAGCCGGAAGAGCGGGGAAGGGCTCGCGGCTACGGCTCCTGATTGGGGAGGGACTGCGCGCGGGCCAGCACCCGGGCGCGCTCGCGCTCCAACGCCCGCATGGCCCCCCGACTCCAGCCGTCGTTCGTGAGACCCTGGTAGCTGACGCTCAGCGCTTCCCGGAAGCTGATGCCCTCGTCGAACAGATACAGCGCCACCGCCTGCTGGCGGGCGTCGAGCTGCTGCCCGTTCCATGTCGGCGAGAGCGGCACGATCGCCACGGGCCGGAACAGCTGGCCGCGACTCGTGATGTTGATGTCTTCGGGGACGAACCGGGCCTGCGGGACCAGTCCGTAGAAGGACACCATCACGAACGTGGGGTGCTGGACGCCGGCGCGCTGGGCGGCGTCGTCGAGCTGCGCCCGCTTGGTCTTGATGAGGTCACTGAGCGAGCGGTAGGTGTCGGGCAACAGCAGCCGAATCACGGATTGGGCGAGCGGCAGGACCTGGATTTCGACCTGCGCGGTCGCGAACCGCACGACGATGTCGTCCCGCTTGAGGGTGCCGAAGCCGATGGGGAGCGTGTCGGCGGCCTGGGCCGACAGGCGACGGAAGGACGGAAGGACGGAAAGCAGCGCCAGCCCGAGCATCGGAACGCGCCGCCACATCCCCCTTCCGTCCTTCCGTCCTTCCGTCATACCGCCGCCTCTGTGATCAATCCCGCAATCGCCTCGCGGAGCTCGGCGACGCCTTCTCCGGTCCGCGCGCTCGTCACGATCACCTGGTCCGCGTCGAGCCCCAGCAGCTCCCGCACGGCGTCCGCCCGACGCAGCCGTTGCCCTCGCGGAAGCTTGTCGCTCTTGGTCAGCGCCGCAAGGATGCGCGTCTCGGCGGCCGCCAGCGCGTCCTGCATCGTGCGGTCGTCCACCGACGGATCGTGCCGCAGGTCGAGCAGCCACACGGCGCCGGCGAGGCGCTCGCGGTCCAACGTGCGGGCGACGAGGCGCCGGAATCCCGTGCGCCGGCCGCGGCTCGCCCGCGCGTATCCGTACCCCGGCAAATCTAAAAAGTAAAAGGCGTGGGATGTGGGGAGTGGGGTGTGGGTACGCGCCTTCCCACTCCCCACATCCCACATCCCACGCATTTCGAATACAGTGAGCGCCTGGGTCTTGCCGGGTGTTGCGGAAACCTTGGCGATACGGTGTCCCACGAGCGCGTTCAGGAGACTCGATTTGCCGACGTTGGAGCGGCCGAGGAAGGCGACTTCGGGGAGCGGGGGAGCGAGCGGAGCGTCGGCGCGCGGAAAGGCGCCGACGAAACGGGGTTCGGTCAGGCTTCTTTCTTCTGCCGCGCGCGCTCGGTCACGAGCAGCGGGGTCCGACCCTCGCGCACGCTCTCGCCGGTGATGCACACCTCGCGCACGTCGTCACGGCTCGGCAGGTCGAACATGATCTCCGTCATCATCTCCTCGAGGATGGCGCGGAGACCGCGGGCGCCGGTGCCGCGCTTGATCGCCTTCTGGGCGATGGCGCGCAGGGCGTCCTTCTCGACCGTCAGCCGCACCTCTTCGAGCTCGAACAGCTTCTGGTACTGCTTGACGAGGGCGTTCTTCGGCTCGACCAGAATGCGCACCAGGGAGTCCTCATCGAGCGCATCGAGCGGCACGGCGACCGGGAGGCGGCCCACCAGCTCGGGGATGAGCCCGAAGCGCAGCAGGTCGTCCGGCTCGACGTCGGAGTAGGGGTTCGCCTTGAGGCGCTGCGCCACGCCGCGCGCCACCTCTTCCTTCGTGAAGCCGATCTGCCGGCGCCCCGTGCGGGCCTCGATGATCTTCTCCAGCCCGTCGACCGCGCCGCCGCAGATGAACAGGATATCCTTGGTGTTGACCTGGATGTACTCCTGCTGCGGGTGCTTGCGGCCACCCTGCGGCGGCACCGACGCCACCGTCCCCTCGAGGATCTTGAGCAGGGCCTGCTGCACGCCCTCGCCCGAGACGTCCCGCGTGATGCTGGGGTTCTCGGACTTGCGCGCGATCTTGTCGATCTCGTCGATGTAGACGATGCCGCGCTCGCACTCGGAGACGTTGAAGTCGGCCGACTGCAGCAGCCGCACCAGGATGTTCTCGACGTCTTCCCCGACATACCCCGCCTCGGTGAGCGTCGTGGCGTCGGCGATGGTGAAGGGGACGTCGAGGATCCGGGCCAGGGTCTGCGCGAGCAGCGTCTTGCCCACGCCGGTCGGACCGATGAGCAGGATGTTGCTCTTGTCGAGCTCGACTTCGGCTTCCCGGCCCGAGTGGGAGTTGATGCGCTTGTAGTGGTTGTAGACCGCGACCGCCAGGGTCTTTTTCGCCTTCTCCTGGCCGATCACGTACTGGTCGAGCACGTCCTTGATCTCGGCGGGGGTGGGGACCTGCGTGATCGCCTCGGCGACCTCGCGCTCCTCGTCCTCCGCCAGGATCTCGTTGCACAGCGCGATGCACTCGTTGCAGATGTACACGCTCGGGCCGGAGATGAACTTCCGGACCGAATCCTTGGACTTCCCGCAGAACGAGCAGCGCAGGTGTTTATCGTGCGACATGGCGCCCTAACATGGGAAAACGGGACGGCCAGCGCAAGTCAGGCCCCCTTTTTCCCGCTGCCGTCAAGCTCGGCCTGGTGGGCGATGACGTGGTCGATGAGGCCGTAACCCTTGGCCTCTTCGGCCGACATGAAGCGGTCGCGGTCCATGTCCTTCTCGATGTCGTTGACCGGCTTAAGCGTGTGCTTGGCGTACAGCTCGTTGAGCTTGCTGCGCAGGTACAAAATCTCGCGCGCCTGGATCTCGATGTCCGAGGCGGTGCCCTGGGTGCCCCCCGACGGCTGGTGCATCATGATCCGGGCGTGGGGCAGCGCCTGGCGCTTCCCCGGCCGGCCCGCCGCGAGCAGGAACGAGCCCATCGACGCGGCCATCCCCATGCAGATCGTGTTCACCGGCGCGCGCAGGAACTGCATGGTGTCGTAGATCGCCATGCCGCTCGAGATGATGCCGCCCGGCGAGTTGATGTACAGATAGATGTCCTTCTCCGGGTTGTCCGCGTCGAGGAACAGCAGCTGGGCGATGATGATGTTCGCCACCTCGTCGTTGATCGGCGTCCCGAGGAACACGATGCGGTCCATCAGGAGCCGGCTGAAGATGTCGTAGGTGCGCTCGCCCCGGCTGGAGCGCTCGATGATGTAGGGCGGATAGATCTGGTTGACGCTCACGGCTGCTCCACGGTGGACTGGGACAAGAGGAACGCGAACACCTTCTCCTCGGTGAGGCTGCGCTCGAGGTCGCGCAGCCGCTTGGCCTTCTCGAGCGACGCCTGGAGCTGCTCGGCCGGCACGCCGCGTCGGGCGGCGAGCTCCGCGATCTTCGCCTGGACCTCGGCCGCGGTCGCCTGCAATCCCTGGTGCTCCACGATCCAGTCCAGGACCAGATCGCGCCGCACCTGCGCCTCGGCGATCGGCTGGAACTCCTTGGCGAACGTCGGCCAGCGGTCTTCGGGGATGCCGTACGCCTGCGCGTACGCCGCCAGCGCGCGCTCGACGAGCGGCCGCGGCGCGTCGATCCGGTTCGCCTGCACGATCTGCTCGATCAACGCCGCCCGCACGCGCGCGTCCGCTTCCCGCTCCGCGTCCTGCTCCAGGTCCTCACGGATCGCCTGACGCAGCGCGTCGAGGCTCTCGAAGTCGCCGACCTCGCGCGCGAAGTCGTCGCTCAGCTCGGCCAGGTGCTGCCGCTTCACTTCGTGCAGGGTGATGCGCACGTCGCGCGTCTGGCCGCGCTTGGCCTCTTCGGGGAAGTCGTCGGGGAAGCGCACGATCGCGTCGACCGTCTCCCCCGGCAAGAGGCTCATGATGCGCTCCTCGACGTCGGGGATCGCCCGCCCCTCGCCGAGCACCAGCTGGTAGGGCTGGGCGTCCTTGATGCTCGCGCCCTCGCGCTGGGCCAGCGTCACGTTCACCAGATCCTTCAGCTGGGGCCGCTCGCCTTCCACCGGCACCCACGGCGCCCGCTGCGCGCGCAGCTCGGCGAGCTGCGCCTCGACCTGCTCCGGCGTCACCGGCGTCACCGTCCGCGGCAGCGTGAAGCCGCCGAGGCGCTGCAGGGTGATCTCGGGCCGCACCTCCACGTG
>WNGN01008925.1_pt1 | contig 16985 bp, 12 predicted proteins | sample 5400561 | NCBI WGS metagenome assembly WNGN01 (sample SAMN13153379, study PRJNA577476) | soil metagenome | isolation source: 115 cm soil or saprolite under Garry oak tree replicate 2 | place: USA:California | collected 2016-06-15
TCGGCGACAGTGACCCAGGCGGCGCTCAGCGAGGTCAATGGCGCGAAGGCGGTCGTCCTGCTGACCATGAAGAACTACCGCACCGACAAATCGGGCCAGCGAACTCCGTTCGCCACGGGGAGCTTCAAGATCACCATGAGCGAGGTCGGCGGCAAGTGGCTCGCGAGCGACCTGACCTCGGTGGGCTTGATGTGAGCACCGACGACGAGAAGCCCGACGCCGCCGAGGCGCCGCGGCCGACCAGCAGCCCAGCCGCCCGGGCACGACGCATCGGCGGCGCATCTCACCCGGCAACCGGGCGGCGTCCGTCGCCAGGCCCATCGGCCGCTCCCGAGGCCGAGGCGCCAGCGCCACACCGCCCGTCCCCGGTGCCTTGGCCGAGCACGGTCCGCCGTCCGCGAACCACGCCACTGCGACGGCTGGCCATCCTGGTCACGGGCCTGCTGGTGCTCGCCCTCGCGGCTGCAGACGTCCTGCTGTGGCATCCGTGGCACCACGAGCAGACGGCGGCCGAGCAGCGCGAGCGGCTCATCGCGTCGGTGAACCCCGCGGTCGCCAAGGTGGTGTCCTACGACTACCGCCACATCGACCAGGACACGGCCGCGGCCGCGGCGTACCTCGCCGAGCCGTTCCGGGACGAGTACCAGAGATCGATCAAGACGACGATCAGGGCACAGGCGCTGAAGTTGAAGTCCGTCGTCCAGGGCGAGGTCGGGTCGTCCGGCATCAGCTCGGTGACCGACGACGGCAAGCAGGCCACCGTGCTGGTGCTGGGCCAGCAGACGATCACGAACACCCAGCACCCGGCCACGAACCCGGAGCGGGACCCGATCAGCGTGCGGGTCACGCTCACGTTCGTACACGGCCGATGGCTTATCTCCAAGATGGATCTGGTGTGACCGATCGGGTCCGTTCGGGCGGAAAATGCAGCCACTGACCGTCCAGATGCTTGACTGACGGGCGGGCGCGAGGCACCCTTGCTTCGCACCCAGTGCAACCGTGGCGTGTAGACGCCGCCGGATAAACGCCGTTGCTCCGGCGTATCCGCCACGGGAACTGAGGGGTGGCCTCGACAGCCATGCCCGCAGTCGCTAGACTTCTACTTTGCGCTGCCCACTGTCACCTCCTGCGGTCCGACTGGCGTCTTCTCCCAGCGGCCGGTTTCGTGGTGCCCAGCAAGAGGCATGGTGGTCGCGCTGGCAGCTTCCGCAGCTAGTCCTTGGAAGGACGCGTCTTGGCAGTCTCCCGCCCCGGTAAGACAGTTCCTGCACACGCGAATGCATTCATCCCCGGGGCACCTCCCCGGACCTCGTTCGCCAAGATTCGAGAGCCGCTGGAGGTGCCGAACCTTCTAGCACTGCAAACCGAGTCGTTCGACTGGCTGGTCGGTAACGACGCCTGGCGTGCCCGGGTCGCTGCCGACGACACCGCCCAGTCCGGGCTGGAGGAGATTCTCGGCGAGATTTCGCCGATCGAGGACTTCTCCGGCTCGATGAGCCTGTCCTTCTCCAACCCTCGCTTCGAGGACGTCAAGGCGTCCATCGAGGAGTGCAAGGACAAGGACATGACCTACGCTGCCCCGCTGTTCGTCACGGCAGAGTTCACCAACAACACCACTGGCGAGATCAAGAGCCAGACCGTGTTCATGGGTGACTTCCCGGTGATGACCCGCAAGGGCACGTTCATCATCAACGGCACCGAGCGCGTCGTGGTCAGCCAACTGGTGCGCTCGCCCGGCGTGTACTTCGACCGCACCCTCGACAAGACCTCCGACGTCGACGTCTACAGCGTCAAGGTCATCCCCGGTCGCGGCGCGTGGCTCGAGTTCGACGTCGACAAGCGGCAGACCGTCGGCGTGCGAATCGACCGCAAGCGTCGCCAGCCGGTCACCGTGCTGCTCAAGGCACTCGGCTGGAGCACCGACCGCATCCGCGAGCACTTCGCCTCGTCCGAGACGCTTCTCGCGACGCTGGAGAAGGACCACATCGCGACCTCTGACGAGGCGCTGCTCGACATCTACCGCAAGCTTCGCCCGGGCGAGCCGCCGACCCGTGAGTCGGCGCAGGCGCTGCTGGAGAACCTGTTCTTCAACTCCAAGCGCTACGACCTGGCCAAGGTCGGCCGGTACAAGGTGAACAAGAAGATCGGCACCGATCGGCCGATCTCGCAGGGCACGCTCACCGAGGACGACATCGTCCGCACCATCGAGTACCTGATCCGCCTGCACGCAGGCGAAGAGGGTTACGAGCTCGACGACATCGACCACTTCGGCAACCGGCGCCTTCGCACGGTCGGCGAGCTGATCCAGAACCAGATCCGGGTCGGGCTCTCGCGCATGGAGCGGGTCGTCCGCGAGCGGATGACCACCCAGGACGTGGAGGCGATCACGCCGCAGACCCTGATCAACATCCGGCCGGTCGTGGCGTCCATCAAGGAGTTCTTCGGGACCTCGCAGCTGTCGCAGTTCATGGACTAGACCAACTTGCTGGCCGGTTTGACCTATAAGCGCCGTCTGTCAACACTAAGCCCAAACAATCTAAACCACAACCACACCATCGGCCTGATCGGCTCGCTGTCGTCCTACGGCCGGGTCAACTCGTTCGGCTTCGTCGAGACGCCGTACCGCAAGGCCGAGAAGGGCCGGGTCACCGACCAGATCGACTACCTGTCCGCCGACGAGGAGGACAAGCACGTCATCGCCCAGGCGAACGCGGTCATCGACGGGCACGGCAAGTTCACCGAGGCCCGCGTGCTCGTCCGCAAGAAGGGCGGCGAGGTCGACCTGATCCCGCCGGACGACGTCGACTACATGGACGTCTCGCCGCGGCAGATGGTGTCCGTGGCGTCCGCGATGATCCCGTTCCTCGAGCACGACGATGCGAACCGCGCGCTGATGGGCGCCAACATGCAACGTCAGGCAGTGCCGCTGCTGCGTAGCGAGTCGCCGCGGGTCGGCACCGGCATGGAGCTGCGTGCCGCCGTCGACGCGTCCGACGTTGTCATCGCCGACAAGGCCGGCGTAGTCGAAGAGGTCTCGGCGGACTACATCACCGTGATGGCCGACGACGGCACCCGCAACACCTACCGGCTGGCGAAGTTCGCCCGTTCCAACCAGGGCACCAGCTTCAACCAGAAGCCGATCGTCGACGAGGGCAGCCGGGTCGAGGTCGGCCAGGTCATCGCCGACGGCCCGTCCACCGACCTCGGCGAGATGGCGCTCGGCAAGAACCTACTCGTGGCGTACATGCCGTGGGAGGGCCACAACTACGAGGACGCGATCATCCTCAACCAGCGGCTCGTGCAGGACGACGTCCTGACCTCGATCCACATCGAGGAGCACGAGGTCGACGCCCGTGACACCAAGCTGGGCGCCGAGGAGATCACTCGCGACATCCCGAACGTGTCCGAAGAGGTGCTGGCCGACCTCGACGAGCGCGGCATCGTGCGCATTGGCGCCGACGTCGTGCCCGGCGACGTGCTGGTCGGCAAGGTCACGCCGAAGGGCGAGACGGAGCTGACTCCCGAGGAGCGCCTGCTGCGGGCGATCTTCGGCGAGAAGGCCCGCGAGGTGCGTGACACGTCGCTGAAGGTGCCGCACGGCGAGGCCGGCAAGGTCATCGGCGTCCGCGTCTTCAGTCGCGAGGACGGCGACGAGCTGGCCCCGGGCGTGAATGAGCTGGTTCGCGTCTACATTGCCCAGAAGCGCAAGATCCAGGACGGCGACAAGCTGGCCGGCCGGCACGGCAACAAGGGAGTCATCGCCAAGATCCTGCCGCCGGAGGACATGCCGTTCCTGCTCGACGGCACACCGGTCGACATCGTGCTCAACCCGCTCGGCGTGCCGAGCCGGATGAACGTCGGCCAGATCCTCGAGTCGCACCTTGGCTGGGTTGCCCAAACAGGCTGGTCGGTCAGTGGCAAGCCTGAGTGGGCGGCCCGCCTGAACGAGGGCGCCCGTGAGGGCGCGCCGGGCACCAAGGTCGCCACCCCGGTGTTCGACGGTGCTCGCGAGTCGGAGATCACCGGCCTGCTCGACGCGACGCTGCCGACCCGCGACGGCCTGCAGCTGATCGGAGCCACCGGAAAGGCCCGGATGTTCGACGGGCGCTCGGGCGAGCCGTTCCCGGAGCCGATCAGCGTCGGCTACACCTACATCCTCAAGTTGCTGCACCTGGTCGACGACAAGATCCACGCACGGTCGACCGGCCCGTACTCGATGATCACCCAGCAGCCGCTGGGCGGTAAGGCGCAGTTCGGTGGCCAGCGCTTCGGTGAGATGGAGTGCTGGGCGATGCAGGCCTACGGCGCCGCGTACGCGCTGCAGGAGCTGCTGACGATCAAGTCCGACGACATTCTCGGACGCGTCAAGGTGTACGAGGCAATCGTGAAGGGCGAGAACATCCCCGAGCCGGGCATCCCGGAGTCGTTCAAGGTGCTGCTGAAGGAGCTTCAGTCGCTCTGCCTGAACGTCGAGGTGCTCTCGTCGGACGGTGTTGCGGTCGAGATGCGCGACTCCGACGACGACGTCTACCGCGCGGCCGAGGAACTCGGCATCGACCTGTCCCGGCGCTTCGAGCCCAGCTCGGTCGAGGAAGTCTGAATCAGTGAAGGGTTTTGGCCGTCCGAGCGGCGATGAGGCGTTCGTGCGGCCGAAACCGAAGCCAGCTCCAGCAACAACCGCTCTACTACCAAGAAGGTAGGAACCTTGCTCGACGTCAATGTTTTCGACGAGCTCCGTATCGGCCTGGCAACCGCAGACGACATCCGCAAGTGGTCGCACGGCGAGGTGAAGAAGCCCGAGACCATCAACTACCGCACCCTCAAGCCGGAGAAGGACGGGCTGTTCTGCGAGAAGATCTTCGGCCCCACCCGGGACTGGGAGTGCTACTGCGGCAAGTACAAGCGCGTGCGCTTCAAGGGCATCATCTGTGAGCGCTGCGGCGTCGAGGTGACGCGTGCCAAGGTGCGCCGTGAGCGGATGGGCCACATCGAGCTGGCCGCCCCGGTCACGCACATCTGGTACTTCAAGGGCGTGCCGTCGCGGCTGGGCTACTTGCTCGACCTTGCCCCGAAGGATCTCGAGAAGATCATCTACTTCGCCGCATACCTGATCACGAAGGTGAACGTCGACGAGCGGCACCGCGACCTGCCGACCCTCGAGGCCGAGGTCAGCGCCGAGAAGTCGACGATGGAGAAGAAGCGCGACTCCGACATCGACGCCCGCGCGAAGAAGCTCGAGACCGACCTCGCCGAGCTCGAGGCCGAGGGCGCCAAGAGCGACGTGCGCCGCAAGGTCCGCGAGGGCGGCGAGCGCGAGATGCGCCAGATCCGCGACCGTGCGCAGCGCGAGATCGACCGTCTCGACGAGGTGATGGACACCTTCCGCAAGCTCGACGTCAAGCAGCTCATCTCCGACGAGATGCTCTACCGCGAGCTGCGTGACCGCTTCGGTGAGTACTTCGAGGGCGGCATGGGCGCCGAGTCGCTGCAGGTGCTGCTGCAGAACTTCGACCTGGACGCCGAGGCCGACTCGCTGCGCGAGACGATCCGCAGCGGCAAGGGGCAGAAGAAGCTGCGTGCCCTCAAGCGGCTCAAGGTCGTCGCGTCGTTCCTCAACACGACGAACTCGCCGCTGGGCATGGTGCTCGACTGCGTGCCGGTCATCCCGCCGGACTTGCGCCCGATGGTGCAGCTCGACGGTGGCCGCTTCGCCACGTCCGACCTCAATGACCTGTACCGCCGCGTCATCAACCGCAACAACCGGCTCAAGCGGCTGATCGACCTCGGCGCGCCGGAGATCATCGTCAACAACGAGAAGCGGATGCTGCAGGAGTCCGTCGACGCGCTGTTCGACAACGGCCGGCGCGGCCGTCCGGTCACAGGCCCGGGCAACCGCCCGCTCAAGTCGCTGTCGGATCTGCTCAAGGGCAAGCAGGGCCGGTTCCGCCAGAACCTGCTCGGCAAGCGCGTCGACTACTCCGGCCGGTCGGTCATCGTGGTCGGCCCGCAGCTCAAGCTGCACCAGTGCGGCCTGCCCAAAAACATGGCGCTCGAGCTGTTCAAGCCGTTCGTCATGAAGCGGCTGGTCGACCTGAGCCACGCGCAGAACATCAAGTCCGCCAAGCGGATGGTCGAGCGCGCTCGTCCGGTCGTCTGGGACGTGCTGGAGGAGGTCATCAGCGAGCACCCCGTGCTGCTCAACCGCGCACCGACGCTGCACCGCCTCGGCATCCAGGCCTTCGAACCGCAACTGGTCGAGGGCAAGGCGATCCAGATCCACCCGCTGGTCTGCACCGCGTTCAACGCCGACTTCGACGGCGACCAGATGGCGGTCCACCTGCCGCTGAGCGCCGAGGCGCAGGCCGAGGCTCCCGTGCTGATGCTGTCGACGAACAACATCCTCAAGCCCGCCGACGGGCGCCCGGTCACGATGCCGACACAGGACATGATCCTGGGTCTGTACCACCTGACCACGGTGCGCGAAGGGCACCAGGGGGCCGGACGGATCTTCTCCTCCGAGGCGGAGGCGATCATGGCGCGCGACGCCAAGAACCTCGACCTGCAGGCGCCGGTCAAGATCCGGATGCCCGGAGTCACGGCCGTCGACAACGGCGTCAAGGGCACACCGTGGGTCGCACCCGAGGGCTGGCAGCCAGGTGAGCCGGTGCTGCTCGAGACCACGCTCGGACGCTGCCTGTTCAACGAGGCCCTGCCCGCCGACTACCGGTTCGTCAACTACGAGGTCACCAAGAAGGAGCTGGGCCAGATCGTCAACGATCTCGCCGAGCGCTACCCGAAGGTGGCAGTCGCGCAGACACTGGACGCGTTGAAGGCGGCCGGCTTCTACTGGGCCACCCGCTCGGGCATCACGATCGCGATCGACGACGTCGTCACGCCGCCGAAGAAGGCCGAGATCCTCGACCGTTACGAGAAGGACGCGGAAAAGATCGAGAAGCAGTACCTGCGCGGTGTGATCACCGAGGAGGAGCGCCGCCAGGAGCTCGTCGAGGTGTGGACCAAGGCGACCAGCGAGGTCGCCAAGGAGATGGAGATCAACTTCCCGAAGACCAACCCGGTCTACATCATGGTCAACTCGGGTGCCCGAGGGAACATGATGCAGATGCGACAGATCGCCGGTATGCGCGGACTGGTCGCCAACCCGAAGGGCGAGATCATCCCGCGTCCGATCAAGGCGAACTTCCGCGAGGGCCTGTCGGTGGTCGAGTACTTCATCTCGACGCACGGGGCCCGCAAGGGCCTCGCCGACACCGCGCTGCGTACGGCTGACTCGGGTTACCTGACCCGTCGTCTGGTCGACGTGTCGCAGGACGTCATCGTCCGCGAGGACGACTGTGGCACCGACCGCGGGCTGATGCTGCCCATCGCCGCAGCAGGCCCGGACGGCACCCTGGTCAAGGACATGCACGTCGAGACGAGCGTCTACGCGCGCGTGCTCGCCGAGGACGTGACGGTCGGCAACAAGACCGTCGCCAAGGCGGGCACCGATCTCGGCGACGTGTTGATCGAGGACCTGATCGGGCGAGGGGTCACCGAGGTTCGGGTGCGCTCCGTGCTCACCTGCGACTCGGCGCTGGGCACGTGCGCGGCCTGCTACGGACGGTCGCTGGCGAGCGGCAAGCTCGTCGACGTCGGCGAGGCGGTCGGCATCATCGCGGCGCAGTCGATCGGCGAGCCGGGTACGCAGCTCACGATGCGGACGTTCCACACCGGCGGTATCGCCGGCGAGGACATCACGCACGGCCTGCCCCGTGTCGCCGAGCTGTTCGAGGCACGTGTACCGAAGGGCGTCGCGCCGATCACCGAGACTGCCGGGCGGGTGCGCATCGAGGAGTCCGACGGCACGAAGGGCTCGACCCGTCGCGTCATCGTCACGCCTGACGACGGCAGTGAGGAGCGCGAGTACCCGATCTCGCGCCGCGCCCGGTTGCTGGTCAGCGAGGGCGACGCGGTCGAGGTCGGCCAGCAGCTCGTCGGCGGCGCGGTCAATCCGCACGACGTGCTGCGGATCATGGGCCCGCGCGAGGTGCAGCAGCACCTGGTGCGCGAGGTTCAGGAGGTCTACCGGTCGCAGGGCGTGGCCATCCACGACAAGCACATCGAGGTCATCGTCCGGCAGATGCTCAAGCGCATCACGGTCATCGACTCGGGTGCGACCGAGTTCCTGCCCGGTTCGCTGGTCGAGCGCTCGTCGTTCGAGTCGGAGAACCGCCGGGTGGTCGCCGAGAGCGGCGAGCCGGCGGCCGGACGTCCGGTGCTGATGGGTATCACGAAGGCGTCGCTGGCCACTGAGTCGTGGCTGTCGGCGGCATCGTTCCAGGAGACGACCCGGGTGCTCACCGACGCCGCGATCTCGGCGCGCAGCGACTCGCTGGTCGGCCTCAAGGAGAACGTGATCATCGGCAAGCTCATCCCGGCGGGTACCGGCATTCCGCGGTACCGCAACGTCGAGGTGAACCCGACCGAAGAGGCACGCGCTGCGGCGTTCTCGATGGCCGGATACGACGAGAACGACTACTACGGCTTCGGCGCGGGTCAGACGCTCGGGCCGGCCGTACCGCTCGACGACTACGGGTACAACGACTACCGCTGAGTCGGCACCAGCGAGAGGGGCCGGGCGCACTGCGCCCGGCCCCTCTCGTCTGCCCGGCCGGCTTCTGGTTCGACCTTCGGCGTGCCCGGGCCCGCCGAGGGTCGAACGACGTCGTGTCGGTCGCGGTCATTCGTGGGCCTGCCTGATGCGGCGTAGCTGGTCGACGACCAGCTCAGGGGCCAGCCGGATCGCCATCGATCCGAAGCGCAGCGTGACGCACCGGCTGATCATCAGCTCGTTCTGCCGGACCATGTCGTTTCGGCGTCGAGGTAGCGAGCGCGGCCGCCTGGCTCGCGGCGCAGCACCTGTCGGCGCGGTGGCGGCAGCCGGGCGCGGTGGGCGAGCGCGGCCAGCCCGATCTCGGCAAGCGTGTGACCCCCACCGGCAATGTCGCCCAGCAGTGTGCGCAACACCCCGGCGTATCGCACCGCTCCGGCATGATGTAGCTCAACGGCGAGCCGATCGGTCGCGGTAAGCCGTTGCTGGACGGAAGCGCAGACGATCGCGCAGGCGCGGCGGGGGTTGGCGCTCCACGATGCCGCGTCGACGACGGCTCGTGCGATACGGGTGCGCGGCGGCGAGGTGTTGGCCTGGACGTCGCGCGGAGCGAACCGGTTCGAGTTGTGCACCTGAACCCAGGACGGCCAGCTGGCGTTGCTGTCGCCGGCGACGAGGACGTGGACGCGGTCGGAGCTGAATCCGGTCAGGCCGGCGGCCGCGGCGGCGGTCAGCCCGGCCAGCGCCACCGGCTTGCCCGCGAGCAGGACGGCTACCCACTCGCGTTGGCGCGAAGAGAGCGTCGCGTTGTGCAGGACGACGACGTGTCGGCCGAACGCCTGCCATCGCCGAGCCTGCACGGCCGCCCGGACGTGGTCCTTGCCGAAACCGGCGGCGCGCAACTGATCACGCGACAGGACGCCGTGCTGGCCGCGTGCGAGCTCGGCGACACGATCGGGCACGGCGACGAGCCGTGCGCCGACCGATCGCGAGCGGTAGGAGCGACTGGGCGCGCCGGCGGTCATGCCCACGAGGATCGCGATGCGTCGGCTGCCGCGGGCGTCCGCAGATCAAGTTGTGGACAGTCATCGCGCCTGTGGACAACGTCGTTCGACCCCCCGCGCGCTCGGGCGCGCCGGGGGTCGAACGATTCGCAAAGGGCGCGAGGTCAGCCGCCGTATGGGCGGGTGATGATCTCGAGGAAGTGGCCGTTCGGGTCTTCCCAGTACACGCCTCGCCCGCCGTCATTCGTGTTGGTCTCGCCCGGGCTTTGCTTGAACGGGTCCGCCCAGTAGGGCAGGTCGCGCTCGCGGATCCGTCCGAAGATCTCGTCGAACTCGGACTCGTCGACCAGGAACGCGTAGTGCTGCGGCGTGGGCGGGCCGTCGCTGTCGAGGTAGGCGAGCTCCACCTGGTTGTCCAGGTCGACCACATAGAACGGGCCGTAGCTTCTCGGCTCCGGCAATCCGAGCATCTCGGCCAGGAACGTCGCGGACGCCCGTTTGTCGCTGGCGCGCACGATCGTGTGATTCAGCTGCTTGGCCATCTGACTAGTCTCCGCGTCCGGGTGGGGTAGCGATGGGACTGAGGTGGATCCCGGCCAGTAGCCAGGCGTCGCCCGTGCGGACGGCGACGTGCGTGATCCGGAATTGGCCGTCTGAGGCAGCCCCACGGTACGCCGCCCGCTGAGTCTGCCGGCCGATTGCGATCGCGGCCGTCCCGTAGTCGCGCACCGACACGTCGTCCCACTGCAGGGAGTGCGTGACGAAGTCGCCGCTGCGGTAGCGGTCGAGCCATTGCTGCTTGTCGAGGACGAAGCCCAGCGGGCCGACCAGGGTGAAGTCTTCGACGGTCAAGGCGGAGAGTGCGTCGGCGTCGCCGCGTTCCTCGGCGTCGGCCCAGCGCCGGCCGAGTTCGCGGATCTCGTTGTGCGTCATGGTTCCTCCATCTCTTCGATGATCTGACTTAGTGACCGCGGAGCGGCAGCTCGCGGAGCAGCAGGACGACGGCGAACCCGATCACGGCGATCGGCGCCGCGACGAGGAACACCGTGTGCAGCGAATCGGCGACCGCCTGCGCGATGCCGTCGCGTGCTGCCGACGGCAGGCCCCGGATCTGGTCGGGGCTGGCCTGCAGGCCGTGCGCGTCGATCCGGGCCGACGTCGACGTCGGCAGCCGTATCGGCAGCCAGTGCCGCAGCCCGGCCGAGAACACCGCACCGTAGACGGCGACGCCCACCGAGCCGCCGAGCGCGCGGAACAGGTTGGCCGAGGCGGTGGCCGTGCCGATCTCGCGGCGATCCGCGGCGTTCTGGATGGCGACGACCAGGATCTGCGTGGTCATGCCGAAACCGAGGCCGAACACGGCCATGAACGCCAGCGCCGCGCCGCGTCCGCTCGCGGCGCCCAGCGTGGCCAGCAAAGCCAGGCCGACGCTCATCAGCGCGAAGCCGAGCACCGGGAAGATCTTGTAACGGCCGGTGCGGGTCATGATGCGACCGGCCACCACCGTGCTCAGCGTGCTCGCGATGAGCATCGGCAGCACCAGTAGGCCGGATACCGTGGCCGTCGCGCCGGTGACGATCTGCAGGAACAGCGGCATGAACACGATCGCCGCGAACAGCGACAACGTGGCCAGGAACGCGGCGACGCTGACCACCACGAACACGCGGTCGCGGAACAGGCGCAGTGGCAGCACCGGATCAGGCGCCCGACGCTCCTGCCAGACGAACGCGCCGCACAGGGCGATCGCGCCGAGCGCCATGCCGATGATCTGCGGGGACGTCCACGGGTAGCGGTCGCCGCCCCACACGGTCACCAGCAGGCTGGTGCTGACCGTGGCCGCGAGCAGTGCCGCGCCGAGGAAGTCGATCCGGGCCGCCGGACGCTGTGCCGCGTTGCTCGGTTGCCGGTTGAGCAGGGCGAGCGCGATCGCGCCGATCGGCACGTTGACATAGAACACCCAGCGCCACGAGAGGTGATCGACGAACACCCCGCCGAGCAGTGGCCCGGCGACGCTCGCCAGCACGAACACGGACTGGATGTAGCCCTGATAACGGCCGCGTTCACGCGGCGAGACGATGTCGCCGACCGTCGCCATGGCCAGCGTCATCACGCCGCCCGCGCCCGCGCCCTGCAAGGCTCGGAACGCGATCAGCTCCGGGATGTTCTGCGCCACGCCGGACAGCGCCGAGCCGGCGAGGAACACCAGGATCGCCGCGCGCAGCAGCCCCCTGCGCCCGAACAGGTCGCTGACCTTGCCCCAGATCGGCGTCAGCGCTGCAGCGGCCAGCACATACACGGTCACGACCCAGGTGAGCTGGCTGAGTCCGCCGAGCTCGCCGGCGATCGTCGGCAGCGCGGTGGCCATGATCGTCTGGTCCAGCGCCGCGACGAACATCGTGAGCAGCAGCCCGCCGAAGACGAGCCGAACCGCTCGCGCGTCCGGCGGGACTTCGGGTTCGGCCGGATTGCGCACCTGCTCGATCTGCTTCGTCATGGCTCCTCTCCTCTCTGTATGTGGAGAGCATTCCTCCGGTTGATTGGCCGACCGTAACACAACTGGAGGGAATCGCTCCAGATTATCTGGAGAAATTTTCTCCGGATCTGTTACGGTCATGCCGAAGACAAGAGCAGGAGGTAGGCGATGTCCGACACCGTCGAGGGCGTGCGCCCAATGCGCGCGGACGCCCGCAATAACCGCGACCGGCTGCTTGCCGCCGCCCGCGAGGTGTTCGTCGAGAAGGGCGCCACCGCACCGCTCGACGAGATCGCCCGCCGGGCGGGCACCGGGATCGCGACGCTCTACCGGCGGTTCCCGGATCGCCAGGCCCTGATGCGCGCGGTCGTCATGGACGCCCTGCAGCAGACGGCCGACGACGCCCTCGCCGCCGCCGAGGAGTCCGACCCGTTCGCGGGACTCGTCCGATACATGCACCGGGTTCTCGACCTACGAACCGGTGCCGTAATCCCCGCGCTCATGGACCAGATCTCACTCGAGGACGAGGAGATGACCCAGGCGCGAACGGCCGGCACGCAGCCGCTTCAGGACATGATCGACGCCGCGCACCGGGCAGGATCGCTGCGTCGCGATGTCACGTTCGGCGACATCGGGCTGCTGATCGTGCGGATGTCGCGGCCGCTTCCCGGGCCGTTCCCCCGCGAGGTCAACGACAGCCTCGGCCACCGGCACCTGGACATCGTCGTCAACGGCCTGCGCCTGGACGCCGCTCACCGCGCCGAGATCGGTGGTCCCGCGCTCAGCCTCGGCGACTTGCAGGAGATGTCGCACGCCGAGGCCCGTAAGCGGCGCTAGCGGTCGCGGGCCTGCTTGACGAGCGTCTTGCCGAAGTCCCAGACCAGGCCGGTTCCGCGGTGCGCCTCGTCCATGACATCGACGAACGCGTCGACGAAGCGGTCTACCTCGGCTTCGCCGATGGTCAGCGGCGGGATCAGCTTGATCACTTCGAGGTGATCGCCGGACACTTGGGTCAGGATGCGGTGGCGGTGGAACAGTGCGTGCACGACGGTCTGCGCGAACAGGCCCTTGCGTGCGGCCTGCAGGGCCGTCCAGGACGCTCGCAGCTTCCACGACGACGGGCGGCCGAACTCGATGCCGATCATCAGCCCGCGTCCGCGAACGTCGGCCAGCATCTCGTATCGGTCGACCAACTCGGCTAGCCGAGCGCGCAGCAGGTCGCCGACTTTGCGGGCGTTGTCGACGACACCGTCGACCTCGAAGACGTGCAGCGTCGCCAGTCCGGCCGCCATCGCCTGCGCGTTGGAGCCGAACGTCGAGTCGTGGACGAGCACCCGGTCCATCGACGAGAACACCTTGGCGTGGATCTCGTCTCGGGTGATCATCGCGCCGACCGGGATGTAGCCACCCGACAGCGCCTTCGCCACGACGACGATGTCCGGCTCGGCGTCGTCGTGCAGGTAGGCGAAGAAGTCGCCGGTGCGCCCGATGCCCGTCTGCACCTCGTCGGCGATGAGCAGCGCCTTGTGCTTGTGCAGCAACTCGGCCGCGCCAGCGAGGTAGCCGGGCGGGACGACGGCAACGCCCTTGCCCTGGATCGGCTCGACGAGCAGCCCGGCGACGTCGCCGCGGCGCAGTTCACGATCCAGGGCGGACAGGTCTCCGAACGGGACGGCGGTGTCGGGGAGCAGCGGGCCGAAGCCCTCGCGGAACTCGGGCGCACCGTTGACGGACAGCGACCCGGCAGTCAGGCCGTGAAAGGCGTGCTCGCAGTACAGGATGCGCCCGCGTCCGGTCGCGAACCTGGCGAACTTCAGCGCGGACTCGACGGCCTCCGTGCCGCTGTTGCCGAAGTAGACGCGATCCAGATGCGGCGTCTTGGCCAACAAGGCCTCGGCGAGCAGCCCGGCCAGCGGCGGCGCGTCGAACTGGGTGAGGTCGGCCAGTCCGAGGTCGATGACGTCGTGGATCGCCTGCCGGACAACGGGATTGTGACGTCCGAGGGCAAAAACCCCGAAGCCGGCAAGCATGTCGAGGTAGTCCTGGCCGGCGTCGTCGTACAGGTACGCGCCCTCGGCGCGTGCGTAGACCTTGTCGAAGCCGATGGCGTGGAGCATGCGCGGCAGCTGAGGGTTCAGGTGCCGGGTATGCAGTTCATAGCGCTCGTCGCCGCGCTGCTGCAGGAGCGAAGACAGGTCGAATGCAGCCACCAGCGCAGGTTATCCGATCTCTGGCCGGCTGGGGCGGCCCGCTCTGCGGGCAGGCCACCAGTCCGTCACCGGCCTGCAACGCATGAGGAATAGGGTTGCGCGGCGGGTGATTGTGGCGTTCTGTCGGCGAGGATCGAAGATTGAACGGGACGGGGAGTTGCTGATGGGCGGTGCGGATCTGTCTGAGGCAGACACGCCGGCCGTTCTCGAACGCCTGGCCGCGTCGGCCGCGGGCCAGGCGGGCGCCGAGAACTTCCCGGTAGCGCTGCGCATCCTGCCTCGTGCGGCGCGCGACAAGCTCCGGCGCACGTACGCGTACGCGCGGTTCGTCGACGACGTCGGCGACGAGGCTCCCGGCGATCGGCTGGTGTTGCTCGACGCGATCGACTCGGACGTGCGAGCGCTGGCGAGCGGCGCGGCTCGGCTGCCCGTCGTACGCGCGCTGCGTCCACTCGTCGACGAGTGCGGCACGCCGGTGCAGACGTTCCTCGATCTCGTCGAGGCGAACCGGCTCGATCAGCGGGTGACCAGCTACCAGACGTTCGACGACCTGTTGCGCTACTGCGACTACTCGGCCGCGCCTGTCGGGCGGATCGTGCTGCACATTGCCGGCGCCGCGACCGAGCAGAACATCGCCGACTCCGACACCGTCTGCAACGCGCTGCAGGTACTCGAACATTGCCAGGACGTCGGCGAGGACGCCCGCGCCGGGCGCGTCTACCTGCCGGCGGCCGACCTGCCCGAGGGCGCCGACCTGCTGGCGACGTCCACGAGTCCTTCGGTCCGTGCGGCCGTCGCGATCCAGGTCGACCGGGCCGTCGAGATGCTGGGCGCCGGTCGCGCGCTCGTCCGGCGACTGCACGGCTGGCCGCGCTTGGCGATCGCCGGCTTCGTCGGCGGGGGATTGGCGACGGCGGCAGCGCTGCGGCGGGCCGAGTACGACGTGCTCGCCCAGGACGTCCGCCCGTCGCGCCTGCGCACCGCGCGCGAGGCCGCGCGGCTGTGGGTCGGGCGCCGATGACCGGCGACATCGACGCGGCCTACGCGCTGTGTGAGCAGATCACCCGCGAGCAGGCCCGCAACTTCTCCTGGGGTATCCGGCTGCTGCCTGCGCCGAAGCGGCGTGCGCTGTCGGCGGTCTACGCGGTCGCGCGGCGCATCGACGACATCGGCGACGGCAACCTGCCAGCGCCCGAGAAGCTGCGGGAGCTGGCGCTGGCCCGCGCCGGCTCGACCGCGCCGAGCGAGCATCTCGACGACCCCGTGTTCCTCGCGCTCGACGACGCCGCGCGGCGCCTGCCGATCCCGCTCGATGCGTTCGGCGAACTCGTCGACGGCTGCGAGATGGACGTGACCGGCCGCAGTTACGACGACCTCGACCAACTCGACATCCGCGAGGATCTCGGCAACGGCCGGGTCTACCTGCCCAAGCGCGACCTCGACCTGTTCGGCGTCACGCTGAGCACGCTGCCGGACGGCACGCTCGACCCGCAGGACGGTGCGCTGGCCGAGCTGGTTCGGTTCGAGGCCGCGCGGGCCTGGGGCTGGTACGACCGGGGCCTGCGGCTGCTCGACGTCCTCGACCGGCGCAGCGCCGCGTGCTGCGCGGCCATGGCGGGTATCTACCGCGAACTGCTCGGGCGCATCGCCGCCGACCCAGGAATCGTCATGCGCGGACGCGCCTCGCTGCCCGCGCGCGAGGCCGCGCGGCTGTGGGTCGGGCGCCGATGACCGGCGACATCGACGCGGCCTACGCGCTGTGTGAGCAGATCACCCGCGAGCAGGCCCGCAACTTCTCCTGGGGTATCCGGCTGCTGCCTGCGCCGGGGGACCTCTCGATCGACAACGGCCAGCACGTCTTCTTGCGGTGCTGCGACTCGTATCGCTGGCTGTTGCGGCGGCTGGGCGTCGAGCGCGACGTTGTGCTGCAGCGCAGCCTCGACATCCCGGTGCTGCGCGCGGACGGCCGGCGGGCTCGGCTGTCACGCACCCGCGGCGTGCCCGCGCCGGCGCATCTCACGTCTGCGCTGGCCCGGTACCGGCTACTCCGCCCGGCCGATCGGCTGCGCGCCGTGCGGGGCGCGCTCGCGCTGCGCCGCCTCGATCCCGCGGACGCGTCGCTCGATGCCCGCACGCTGGGCGAGTTCCTGCGCGCGCACGGCCAGAACGACGCGATCATCAGCGCGCTGTGGGGCATCGTCGCCGTCGCCACGCTGAACCTCGACCCGGACGAGGCGTCCCTGGCCCTTGCCGCCAAGGTGTTCCGTACCGGGCTGCTCGACCACGCGCCCGCGTCCGACGTCGGCTATGCCGGCGTGCCGCTCGGCGACCTGCACTCGACGGCGGCGCTGCGTGCCCTGGAGACAGCCGGCGTCGAGGTGCTGGTCAACCATCGCGTCGAGTCGGTCGAGCCCGGCGGCACGGTGCGCGCCCGCGGACGGGACGGGGTGCGCACCTGGCAGGCGGGGGCCGTCGTGCTGGCCGTCCCGCACGAGGAGGCCCTGGCCGCCGCGCCCGAGCTGACGCCGCTTGCCCGGGCGGCAGGTCTCGGCGCGGCGCCGATCGTGAACGTCCACGTCGTGTACGACCGCAAGGTGACCGACTTGCCGTTCGCCGCCGCGGTCAACTCGCCGGTGCAGTGGTTCTTCGACCGCACCGACACGTCCGGGCTGCGCTCCGGGCAGTACCTC
>WNGN01001185.1_pt1 | contig 16983 bp, 18 predicted proteins | sample 5400561 | NCBI WGS metagenome assembly WNGN01 (sample SAMN13153379, study PRJNA577476) | soil metagenome | isolation source: 115 cm soil or saprolite under Garry oak tree replicate 2 | place: USA:California | collected 2016-06-15
AAGCATTGGCGCGTGGTTGCAAGAACTACCCCGCGCCTCCTATTGCTCATCACAACGTTTCTATTCTTACTCCTGGTGGGCACGCGGGTCGCCAATCGCACCACGTTTGCCGGCAACACGGTAGGCAGCTTCGAGATCGACGGGAACCTAACCGTCGATCACCTCGTGCCGCCGTCAGAGCCCATCGATTGGGACAGCAGCCCGTTTCCCGCCGCCCTCACCACGTTCACCGATAAGACGGGGTCGACCGACGATATTTTCGGACAGGGCTCCAAAGAAAACGACCAGAGCAGTTGGATCTGCACCACGGGAAGCGCTCCCCCCAAAGACGACGTCGTAAACGAAATCTCAGTAAATGGCGCTCCTCCAATAGCCGGTGAGATCGCCTTCCGGTTCTTTCCTGCCAGCGGCGTGCAGAAGCAGTTCCTCTACGCTAACTGGTCGCGCCTATCCAACAACGGCGACGCCCATATCGATTACGAGTTCAACCAGGCAGACCCCTCGACGAATCCTGTTTCCGGCTGCCCGCAATTGCCGCTACGTACGCCCGGCGACTTCTTAATCGCATTTGATGCACAGTTTGGAGGTGCGGCGATCGGCGTGAGCGCCTTCACCTGGAACGGCACCACTTTCGTGCCGCTCTCCGTGGGGAGTCAGGGGATTCTTTGGGACGCCGCGGTAAACACAGTACCCAGCATCACCGGGTTAACGGTGACGGGAACCAACCTTTTCGGCGAACTGGCCCTCAACGTCAGCGATACCATCGGAGAAATCCCCTGCAACAAAGTTCTTTTCGCGTCCATGAAGACGCGGGCTTCGACGTCATTGAGCGCCGAACTAAAGGACCGTACCAGGGTCAGGCCGGTCAATTTCACTGTCTTCAGTCCGGCGGGTGCGAACGCTAGCGGCAACGCCTTGGCGGCTGGTGTCCAAGACACGCTCTTGGGAATCAACCAGACGCTACCGGCTGCCACCCCACCCACCTGCACACAAGGCGTTTGCAGCTCGCAGTCCGGCATCGGCTCTACGGGCAACAGCAACCAAGTCCTGAGCGTCGCGATTCCACCTTCCGGTGGCAGCGTCTTGAAGGCGAACCTGCTCAGCGCGTCGAGCACGAGCACAGTTGATTCGACGACGAACAAGGCGACCGATACTGGCGTCGCCGAGTCGGCGGGAGTCAACCTCGTGGGTGGGCTGGTCACCGCAGATGTGGTGCGGGCAGTGGCTAGCGCACAAGCCTCGGCCTTCAACTCGTCCTTCAGTTCAGCGGGATCGTCATTCAACAACTTGGTCGTTAACGGCACCCAGGTGAACAACGTCAACCCGAACACAACGATAAACCTGCCCGCTACCCTGTTTGGACCAGGCAGTTTTGTCAAGCTCGACGAGGAGATCGGGTCTAGTTCCCAGCCTCCATCTGGCCAGCTCTCTGGCGGGACCTTCGCCGCCGACCTGATCGTTAACATGATCAGGGTTCACATTACTAACCTGGCGCCGACCGGCGATGCCATTGACGTGGTGGTCTCGCATGCCCAAGCGCACGCCGACTTCCCGCAGCCCGCTGGATGTCCCTCTCTGGTGGGAACGGTGAGCGGGAATGCCACCATCGTCAATGAGCAGACCGATCCGTCGCAACTCCCCGTGGTAGTTGGTTACGTGAGCATTCCGCCGCAGGGCGGGCATGATCATCAGGATTTGGACCAGCTATCAACCTCGTTGGTGAGCGGCGGCACCTCGGTGAGCGATAGCGCCGGTACGATTCTCACCTCCAGTAGCCAGTCGTCGAGTGTCGCGAAGGCGCAAAATGTTTGCGTGCTGCCGGTGAACGGTATCTGTACGGCGGCGGCCGCCAGCGCGATCATTTCGCAAGCCAACAGCTCCTCGGGCGGCGGAATATCTTCATCCGACGCGCAAGGCACGAGTCTGCTAGGACTCTCGGTCGGAGGCATGTCCGTGGCCGACAATCCTCCGCCCAACACGACTATCCTGGTGCCCGGGATCGGCTCGGTCACCCTCAACGAGCAGACCTGCGATGGCGGAGGCGTTCCACCGTGTTCTGGCACCACCAGCAGCGGTATACGAGTCCGCGCAATCCATGTGATTGTCGACAACCCGAATGTCTTGGGCGTTCCCCAAGGCGCGAATGTCATAGTGGGCGAGGCGCACGCCGATTCGTCTCACCCGTGAACAGCCTCTAAGCGGACGAGGAGAGAGCCCGGCACGAAGCCGGGCTCTCTTTTTTCCCACAAGCAAGGGGACGGATTGTCGCTAGCCACTCGGAAGCTACCTAAAACCCACAAACCCTCACGCACAATTTGACCCTCGCGGTACAAAAGATTCGCCGCTCGCGAAGCATCCCACGCGTCGAAGCGCCACGAATTAGCTCTTTGCCTTGTCCAACACCCGACGGATACGCCGTAGCAAATCTTCTAACGTAAAGGGCTTCTGCAGAAACGGGGCGCCTTCCGACGACGTACTCGTACTCCAAGCGCCGCGCAAGACGTCGGCGTAGCGCGACTCTCTGCTGGGGGACTTGAGGCCAGATCTGTTCGTTCGCGTGCGGAAGATTACGGCGCCCCCCTATATAAATTGCAGGCAATCACCGGATGGTGCCGGCCGGGAGCACTTATATACTGGTCCCGCCTGTGGCCTCCGTAGCCTTAACTGGCTCGCTGGTGAAGTTGAAGACCTGACAGCCTAGGGACAGCCTAGGCAGATGCGTGGGCGTCCTCAATCAAAGGGGGCTGGTCACGCTCGGAAAGGAGAAATAACCAGACCAGTCAACGCATGGTCAGCGGGGGCAGTGGGGTTTCCTACCGAGACCGCCACTAATTTTCAACCGAGAACCGCTTGGGTTCGCCCGTTCTCTCGCGGGTGCGGGCGCACTCAATAAGGAGCCCCACCGGTAGCGTTAACTACCGGCAGGGCCAAATCTCCGGCGCGGATTTGCCCGCACCAAGAGACCCACAGTGATTTTAGGGCTTCTCCGCCGCCGCTTTCAAGAGGAGAAGCCCGACCTGCCCGTTTTGCAAGATCCCAAGACTAAAGCCATAAGCCCCACTGCGTCAGCGGGGCTCGACCAAGGCGGCCTTCGAAGCCGCCAGTACAGGGTCGAGGAACGAAGAAAATCAAAACAGGGGGTAAGTGTATGCGTAAAACACATCAACACCGTTCAGCCTTAGTGGTACTTGCTCTGATGCTGGCCTGGCTGTTGGCATGGCCTACGGCCAGCAGAGCTCAAACCGTCGCTGGACAAGCCAGAGCGGCGCAAGCGACCGTAACCGCACCTCTCGGAACGACATCGACAACCACGCTCTCCGATACCGGAACTCTAGCAGGCACAAACGACGCTCGCGATGCATCTCTGCTCACGGCGAGCGTGCCGTCTTTGCTCAATGCGGAAGTCTTTAGTGCAGCCTCGATAAGTTTCTCCGATGAGGTGGACTCCGAAGCCTCGCTCGGGAACTTGAATTTGACTGTAGCCGGGATTGGCATCACCGCCGACTCAGTTGTGGCACAGGCGTCGTCGGTGTTGGGTATGGGAAGCATGGGCAGCTCCGCCATCAGCAACCTTTCGATTGGCGGAGTGTCCGTCTTCGTGACTAGCGGCCCGAATCAGACGATCGCGATTCCCGGGGGTCAGGTGGTTATCAACGAGCAGACGATCGATTCAACCGGCACGATCACCGTGAATGCCCTTCACGTCATCGTCACAGGTGTTGCCGATGTGGTGACCGCCACTGCGGTCGCCGGTATTTCTTAGTGGCTGCGCCGAGTGGCCAAAATATAAAGGAGGAAAACAACAATGAGCAAAACACAAAGTGCAATCGCTAAGCTGGTACCCGCGCTCTTGGCAGGAGGACTCCTGGTGGCAATGGCGGCGGTGCTGATGCTAAACGCCGTCCCCGTTAAGGCGTGGAACGAAACTCCGCCGTGCAAAGACTTCATGACCGGTGGCGGCTTCATCACCCCCTCCAACAACGGCGCCCACGCGAACTTCGGTATGGGTGGCTCATGCAAGCCAGGAGGAGACGGACACGGGTTGTGGGGCCATCTGGAGTACGTCGACCACGGCAGCGGAATCAGCTCAAGCCCAACAGTCCCCGTCCCCTTCACCGTTCACTGGCTCACCATCACGGGCTACTTCCAGGATTTCATTGGTGGTGTGCCCGATGGCGGGGCGCCGCACCAGCCCACCGGTGCCCGTATCATCTGCGGCACAGCTAGGACGAACGACCCGTCGCACCCCAACGTCAACTTTGCCGTGCGGGGCAATGACCAGGGCGAACCGGGCACCATGGACCAGTTCGACATCGCGCTGCAAGACGGGACCGGGACCTTCTATGCGACCGCACCATGCGGACCATCCTGCTTCCACACGCTGGCGGGTGGCAATATCCAGCTCCACGCGGGTGGCAATATCAATGGGACCTTCGGTCCCGAGGGTGGGTGCCCCGCTCTCGGTAGGTAGCTGATCTGGTGGGCTTGCGGGAGTGGCATTCGAGATAGCCGATCCGCGCAACTGGCGTCCGCGGCTGCTCTCCCAGGGCGGGTGGTCCATTCTTGCAAGGCAAGAGTGGGCCGCCTGAGCCCCTGGGACAACTTCCAGATTCGTTCCTCAACCGACAACCACGAAAGCGAGGGAGTAGAAGAGGGGCAGACAAATCTAGGTGATATAGGAAATTGATCACCAGACGCATGCCCATGGTTGTGGATGTATTCGAGGGCCTTGCAGGCCGCTATGACTATGCGTACCGCGCGCTAGCTTTCTTCTGGCGGCAGGCGGCTGACCGGGGATCAACTCCTACGGAAGACTTGCTGGTGCCGATAGGCCGTTTCCGCGTGCCTGGGGTCAGGTATCGGGGCCGAGCGATTGACCGAGGGGCGACGATCTTTGGATCACGAAATAGTTCCACGGTTCAAAAGTCGCGTGGCACAAAGGGCAGGAATTACCGGTCGAGGCCGCAAACGGCAATACTGGCAGCCCGCTCCCGGGATCCAGGAGCAGTTGCAAGATGAAACCGATTTTGCAGCGTGAACAGCGCCTGCAGAAGTATGCGAACACGCATCCTCTCCGTATGCGGACAGCCGGGCCTTGCCAATCACAAAAAACAGACCGCCTTTTCTTAGCTCTCTCTCAGGTTTATCTGGCGCCGGGGCCGGAGAAGTTGCTGTGAGGCCTGCTGCGTTGCAGCCCGGAAGCCGCTTCGTTGACGCGCAACGTGCGCCCGGCCAATTCCCTGCCATTAAGGCCGGTCATAGCGTGGGCGGCTTCCCTGTCGTCTGCCATTTCCACGAAGGCAAAACCGCAGGGCAGGCCCGTGTCTCGATCATTGACAATGTTAATGCGCGCAATCTCACCGAAAGGCTCGAACAAGATCCGCAGATCGGCTTCGGTGGTCTGGGAATTCATATTGCCGACAAAAACGCTTTTCATTTTATTTTTCTCCGGATGGGGACGCGGATTGGCCGCCGGCCTTGCTCGATGCGAGCCGGGCATAGACCTTGGCGCCGTGTTTGGCGCGTACGCGGGGGGGAGGAGTCAGGTCAGAAAGTTCCACGACCATCAAGGTGGTGACGAATCTTTTCAGGCCGTGGAGGTCGAAATCAATGGACGTTTGCTTGGTATCGGACTCGGTGACCACGCCCATGCCGTAGCGATAATGCTTAACGTATTGCCCTTCTGGGATCACCTTCATAGCGAGCCTCCTTTGTTAAACCGGCCACAGAAAACGATCGCTCCTGTGTGAAATAAGACTCAGAGCGGGTAGACAAATTGAACGGTGCAATGAGATTCCGTGAGCTGCTTTTCCAGCTCGCCCTTGATCTTCAACGTTGCGCGAAGCGCCAGGGCAGTGGCGCGAATGCGGTCCAGACTCGCATGGGCGCGCAGCAATTTTCTGGCGGCGGCCTTAAGATGGGTCAATGTCTCTTCGACTATCCATCGTTCGCGGACCAGCCGATCGACACGGCTGCCGTGTTTCTCCGCTGGGTTCATGGGGCGCCTCTTTCTCTGGTTCCACCGTTTGCTTACAGGAGGCCTTGGCGGGCCAAATTGTGGTCCCCCTCCTTTTAGTCCGAAAATACTAAAGGGGCCCACGAGTGGTGTGGACTCGCAGCCCCTTTAAACGGATCAAAAGGTTTTTACAAGAGCAGCAAACGCAGACGTCATTATAGCACGGTAACTGATGGCGCTGACGCGGAATGTGAAGGGAAGCCGCAGTGAAACAAATCTGATCTGATGCCAGGGAACTCATCACGCCGAGAACTCATTGCCGAAGTGTCCTCGTCTCAGCGCCTGAGAGCATCCGGCCCGCCCACTCGGGAATGAGCCGACCCACATCTGCACGGCTTTAAAGGGTCGAACAGCCGCGTTATCTTCGGGAAACCGCCACCGAGAATTCGATGTGCGCCACGGCCGGATCTATGAGAAAATAAGGTTGCGTTTGTTGCACTTGTAAAAACCTTTGGATTCGTTTAAAGGGGCTGCGAGCCGACACAACTCGCGGCTCCTTTGTGTTTTCGGCTCGGGGCGTTCCAGAAGCCGAAATAGCCCGGAAGCGTACAAATGGCTGACCAGATTACCGTACAGTATGTTGGCTTTACGGCTGGCGCTGTGGTTCGCGAATACAGTTTTGTTGTTCGTGATGAATCTGGCCTGCCTCGCGAATACACTGTGACTATCGCAAACGATGCATTCGTGTCCCATCGAGCGCGGTACCAGGACGGACCCATTATTTGTTCGTTGAGACTCCGTCGCGAACTCGCCGCCAACGCAACTGATCTCTCCACAACGCAGTTTTGCATTACCGACTTGGAGCTGGCCGACTACAGCACGCACAGCAGCCCCAAGTCTGGGAGCTACTTTCAGAAACGACGGCAAGACTAAGGCGAACGAAACGGAGGCCCTTTGTCGCAGGCAATTGAAGAGAAGTATGACCAGATGCGGCACCTCATTGCGCTAGGCAAGGAGCGGGGCTACTTGCTGTTCGACGAGGTGAATGACATTTTGCCGCCCGAAGTCAACTCGCCTGAAGAAATTAACGATCTGCTCTCTACGTTCGAGCGCAGTGGCATCAACATCTACGAAGATGTTTCCGCCGCAAAGGCTGCGGCCTCCACGCTGGAAGCCGGCGAACCGCTGGAAACAGCGAAAGAGGAGGACGCCCCCGGCCATGAAGAGCTTGATCTGACGCCGGGCCTTCTCGACAAAACGAACGATCCGGTCCGCATCTATCTGCGCGAGATGGGTTTGGTTCCGTTGCTGACGCGCGAGGGCGAAGTCGCTCTCGCGAAGCGCATCGAGCGGGGCCGGCTTCTGGTTCTTAAAACAATTACACGTTCGCCCATCGTCATCAAAGAGCTTTTGGAAATTGCCAAGAATCTGCGCGAGGGGACCCGTTCGATCAAAGAGATCGTGCGGTTCGATGACGACGAATTGAAAGAAGAAGAGATCGAGAAAAAGACGCGGCAGACTCTAAAGACTCTGGGTAATATCGCCGCTCTCTACGACGTTGCGCTAAAACAAGCGGCGCGACTCCGGCGTACTCCGAAATCGAAGAAACGCTCCCATTTGCATGCCCGGTACACAATCTCTCGGACGCGCATTCAGATGTCCCGATGGGCACGCTCCATCGAATTCAACACACGTGAGCGGGACCGGCTGATCGCCAAGCTCCGCCAGACTGTCGAGCGTCTGCACTCGCTGGAACGGGAGGTGGGCAAACTCGAGCGCCGCGCCGACTTATCCAAGGGAGATGCGGCGGCTCGACGCGAGCTGGGGATGCGCCGCGCGGACCTAACGGAAATTTCCGAGGCGAGTGAGGTTGGACTGACGGAACTCAAACGCGCGCTACAGATCATTCTGCGCGGCGAGGCTGCCGCCCAACAGGCAAAAAGGGAGTTGACCCAAGCAAACCTGCGCTTGGTTGTGTCCATCGCCAAGAAGTACACCTACCATGGCCTGCAGTTCCTGGACTTGATCCAAGAGGGAAATATCGGCCTCATGAGGGGAGCAGAGAAGTTCGAGTGGCGGCGCGGTTACAAGTTTTCGACCTATGCTACATGGTGGATTCGCCAGGCTATTACGCGGGCTATCGCTGATCAGGCGCGCACGATACGCGTGCCAGTGCACATGATCGAATCCATCAACAAGATGATACGCGCCAGCCGCGAAATGGTGCAGGAACTCGGCCGCGAGCCCACCCTGGAAGAACTCGCCGAGCGCTTGGAGATTCCCGTCGACAACGTGCGGAAGGTAAAGAAGATCGCGCAGCACCCCATCTCGCTGGAAACGCCCATAGGCGAGGAGGAGAGTTCGCATCTGGGCGACTTCATTGAGGACAAAGCGATCGCGTCACCTTCAGATGCGGCCATCAAACTCAATCTGCAAGAGCAGACGGCGTCATTGTTGAAGACGCTGACCCCGCGCGAGGAGCGCATCATCAAGATGCGCTTTGGCATGGAAGACGGTTCCGAGCACACTCTGGAAGAGGTGGGGAATTCTTTTGCAGTTACGCGCGAGCGCATCCGCCAGATCGAAGCAAAAGCGCTGCGGAAACTGCGCCACCCCTCCCGATCGGGAAAGCTTCGCGCTTTCCTGGAAGCCTGATCCTGGGACCTGTGGTTGCTAAGGAGAGAAGATATGAAAAACCTGTTTGTCGGCAACATGAGTTTTCAGACTACGGAAAGCGACCTGCGCGCGCTGTTTGAGCCATTTGGACAGATCACGCGTATTCACATCGTGACGGACCGTGAAACCGGGCAGCCTCGGGGATTTGCGTTTGTGGAGATTGCCGATGATGCCGAAGCGACCAAGGCAATATCTGCCTTGAATGGGAAAGAAGTTGCCGGACGCGCCTTGAAGGTGAACGAAGCCACACCCAGACCGGAGCGCGGCGGTTCACGCGGCGGCGAAAATCGGAACAGCGGTAGAGGTGGACGCGACCGATTTTGAACTAAGGAAGCGAATCGGCCCGAAGGCCAAGCGAACCTCGCTGGTAGGCTCCAGGCGTGAGACAATCCTGCCGGACTTTCTCGTCCCGTATCTCGCACTTCTGTTCGCGCAGTTCAATCCCGATTTCAGGAGATCGTAATGAGCAGGATTACGTTCCAGAAGCGCCAAAAGGAAGTCAAGCGGCTGGAGAAGCAGCGTCTGAAGGCCGAGCGCCGCGCCCAGAAAAAAATAGCCAGGAACGCGGAAAACGAAGCGCAGGCGGAGACCATATCGATTCCCGCCAGGTCAGAGCCATGAGTAACTTACTGGATTTGGTTGAACCGGGGGGCGATAAGCCTCCGGGGCAGGCGCGCAGACCTATCTCGCATCTTCTTCAGGCTGAGGTGTACTTAGGGTTGGATCGCTTTCGGGGTTTTCATTGGCTGCTCGCTTGGCAACTTTCCTCTGCGCGCGTCGCTCCGCTTTGGCACGTTGCTTTTCCAATCGCTTCATCTCTTTTTGGCGCTTCTGGAAGGTGATGCTCATCGATTCTCCTCTAGCGGACAGGATTATGAAGCGTGCGGTTGCAGCTCGCGGCGCTTCACGAAGTTACCAGCGCGGTTCTTTGGGCTGGCGGGCGGCGCCACGATAATCCTCAGTCGAAAATCCGCCGCGACCCCGTGGGCCCCCTCCTCTTTTCTCCCCGCCGCCCCGTGAGCCAAAACCGCTGTTGCCCCGGGGACCGCTGTGTTCCGGCTTCGGAGTGGCCTCGTTGACCCGCAGGGCGCGGCCGGCCACTTCTTTTCCGTTAAGTTCACTCATCGCTTTAGCGGCCTCGTCGTCTTTGGCCATTTCGACGAAAGCGAATCCTCGTGGCTGGTGGGTTTCCCGATCACTCACGATGTGGATGCGCGTGACTTGCCCGAAAGGCTCGAAGAGGGCGCGTAGGTCGCTTTCCGTTGTTTGAAAACTCATATTGCCGACAAACAAGTTCTTCATTATTGCTTTCTCCTGAGGCGCGCTTATTCCCTGACGCGCGGTGGGCGTCAAAAGAGATCAAATGGCCGCCCCTTTTTCGCCCGGAGTGCAGCTTCTAAATTGTGTTTTCCATCCCCGGCTTTGCCGGGGATGGAAAACTTAGCAAGCCCGTTCGGACTAGAGGGCGGTGACGTTCGCTGCCTGCAGGCCCTTTGGACCCTTGGTGACATCGAATTCGACCGCTTGGCCCTCGGCGAGTGACCTGTACCCGTCTCCCTGAATCGCGGAGAAGTGCACGAAAACGTCCTCACCGGACTGGCGCTGGATGAATCCGAATCCTTTGCTGGCATTGAACCACTTTACTGTTCCTTGTTCTTTCACTTATTTGTTCCTTCTTTTTGTCTGAGCTATCTGGTGCGTCTCGAGCCGCCCTCAGCAGAAAACAAAAAGGGGCCGCAAGTTGTATTGGACTCGCAGCCCCTTTAAACAAATCTAAAGGTTTTACAAGAGCAACAAACGCAACCACATTATAGCACAGATTGCGGGCAAGGCGCCGTCAAACGAATGCAAATGCGTTCTCTCTCCCGGTGTCCTGCAAGGTGACACCATTACTGCCGCCAAGATATGGCGCGAACGATCAGGGTTGGAAATCGTAGAGAGTCGCCGGATTTTTGACCAAAAGTTTTTCCCTGAGCTCCTCGCTGGGCGCGATCAGCGGCAGGAGGTCGACCAGATCTCCGTCGTTCGGCATGTGGCGGCCGACGTTTGGGTGAGGCCAGTCGGTGCCCCACAGCACACGTCCGGGAGCGGCGTTCAGCAGCGCCTGAGCGAACGGAATTGCGTCCAGGAACGGGGGGCCCGTCGCCGAAACGCGCTCGGAGCCGCAGACCTTGACCCAGCAGTTCTCAAGTTTCAGCAGACCAAGAAGCGCCCGAAACGGCTCTTGTTCGATGCCCTCACCCGCCTTGACGCGCCCCATGTGGTCGATGACAAACGGGAGCGAAAGCTTGCGCAAAATCCCGGAAAGCTCGGTGATATCGGCGGCGTCGAGATGAACGACTAGATGCCATCTGAGCGGCTGAATCCGCTCGACAACATGGCGGAAGACATTCATGTCCGGCATGCCGCCCAGGTGCTTGACGAAATTGAAGCGCACGCCTCGGATCCCGCCCTCCTGCAACGCAGCATAATCCTGGTCGGTGAGCGTCTCATCGACGATGGCGATGCCGCGATAACGGCCGCCGCTTGTGGCGATGGCATCGAGCATGGCACGGTTGTCGGTGCCGTGACAGCTCGCCTGAACAATCACGCATCGCTCAATTCCGAGAGTTTTGTGCAGGGCCGCCAGGCTCTCCTTGGGGGCGTCGGGCGGCGTATAGGCGCGGTTCGGGGCGTAGGGAAATTTCGCCGCAGGACCGAAGACATGGCAGTGCGCGTCGCAGGCCAATGAAGGCATCTTGAACCGCGGAATTTTCGTGTGGGGATCGGGCCCCGTACAAGAATCGGTCCGAGAATCCACTTATCCTCCGTGTGATGAATGGAATGTGTTAAAAAACATTCGACAGAATGTAGAATCCGGACTCCAGCGCCGTCAATGCTCTCTCCGATGGCGAAGCAGCCGCCTTCTCGGATAAGACGGGCGGATCTCATAGGAAGAACCCGACCGTGACTCCCAAGAGCGAACCTTCCGATAGAAACACGCTGGCCGAGAGAAACACACTGGAAGCCAGCACGATGCGGCGGGTTGCCCTGCGAATCGTGCCCTTCTTGATGATCTGTTATTTCATCTCCTTTGTGGACCGGGTCAATCTTGGTTTCGCGGCGCTGCAGATGGTCCGGGACCTCCACCTGTCCGCCACGGTATTTGGCCTTGGGGGCGGTCTTTTTTTCGTTTCGTATTTCTTCTGTGAAGTGCCAAGCAACTTGCTCTTGCAAAAGGTCGGCGCGCGTCGCTGGATCGCCCGAATCATGATCACTTGGGGATTTCTGGCCGGCGGAATGGCCCTGGTGAAGGGGCCGCACTCGTTCTACGCGATGCGTCTGCTGCTAGGGGCGGCGGAGGCCGGCTTTTTCCCGGGAGTGATTCTCTACCTGACTTACTGGTTTCCTGCCCACTATCGGGCGCGAATCATCGGAATGTTTACGGTGGCCATTCCTGTCTCGAGTTTCCTCGGGTCGCCGATCTCGGCGGCTTTGCTTGGAATCGATGGATGGCTAGGGCTCCGCGGATGGCAGTGGATGTTCATCCTGGAAGCCGTTCCTGCTGTTGTATTGGGGTTCGCATGCCTGTTCGTGCTGAGCGATCGGCCTGCCGATGCGAAATGGCTCGGCGCCAATGAGCGAAACTGGCTGGAGAGCAGGCTCGATGCCGAGACGCGGCGGGAGCGGCTCGTTGGGCGTCTGAGTCTTTGGCAGGTATTGTGGAACAAGCATGTTCTCGTGCTCAGCTTGGTCTTGGCGGGAAGCACGGCCGTAAGCAGCGGGCTCCAGCTGTGGCAGCCGCAGATTATCAAATCTTACGGCCTCACCAACCTGCAGACCGGGCTGCTCAATTCCATTCCTTTTGGGCTGGCTTCGGTGATCATGGTCTGGTGGGGAAGACGATCGGACCAAAGTGGCGAGCGGATTTGGCACGCCGGGTTGCCGCTGATGCTGACGACATTCAGTCTTGCGGCAGCGCTCCTGTTCGACTCGCTATTCTGGATCCTCGTCATTCTGTGCCTGGCCGTGATCGGTATTTATGCGGGCAAAGGACCTGCGTGGGCGGTGTCGACCGAGTGGCTTTCAGCAAGCACAGCGGCTGTCGGCCTGGCGCAAATAAACGCCCTCAGCAATCTTGCTGGTTTCGGCACGACGTATCTGATGGGATTTATTAAGGACGTGACCGGGAGGTTTTCGCTGGCGCTGCTGCCACTGGTGGTGCTGGCAGCGGCGGCATCTCTGGCCATCCTCCTGCTCGGGCGCACCGAAATACCGAGCGCCGTCCCGGGCGAAAAAGCTGCCATAGTGGGTCGGTGAATTGACCGCGGCGTTTCCGTAGTTCTGGACTTCGTTAGTGCAGCAGCCTGATCCAGAAATAGGCAGCGTTTAAGGTTTGCAAGCCGGGAAACAGTAGGCGTAAGATGCCCCGCAGACGTTAACCTGAAACAATTTCGTAACCCTTTTACAATGGCGAATCGACGCGGATGCATCAACGCTTTAGTTGGCACCTTGATTTTACTGGCGGGATGTTCGGCCATTGCCCAGAATGGAGAATCGTTCAAGGCACGACTCTCCACGGTTCCGGTGGACGCGACGATGCTGCCTACCGTCGCCGGCTCAGGTTCCTTAAAGGCTGTTTTGGCAGGTAACAAGCTCACGATCACGGGGTCATTCCAGGGATTACGCTCACCTGCTATTCGCGCAAGCCTCCACATCGGACCACAAAAGGGTATTCGGGGGCCCGCGGTCCACGATCTCGCCGTTACCAAAGAGAGGACTGGCAGCATCAGTGGGTCGCTCGATCTAACGTCTTCAGAAGTTGAGGACCTCAGGAATGGCCGCCTCTACGTGCAAATTGATTCCGAACGCGCCCCAGAGGGGAACCTGTGGGGATGGATATTGCGTTGAAGGGGTACTGACATGACCAGAAAAAGAGCGCGCCTGTTTCTAACCGTGGTCGCGGTGATTGTGGTTCCAGTAAGCGCTGCCGGACAACAGGTGGTGAGATCAGACTCTTATACTGCCGAGCAGTTCACCGCCGGCCGAGCCGCCTACCTGGCCAACTGCGCGGCGTGCCACATGCCCGATTTGAAGGGCAGCAACGAGGCGCTGCCGCTGGCTGGACCGGACTTCATGAACACATGGCGTAGCCGCACAACCCGAGACCTGCTCAACCGCATTTCGACTAGCATGCCACCGGGCAAGGTAGGCTCAATTGGGGAACAGGACGTGGTTGCGATTGTCGCCTTCATTCTTCAGTCCAATGGTGCGACTCCGGGCACTAAGCCGCTCACGGCAACGACCGCTATAGGAATTGGCGAACTCGCCAACGGCGAAATGCCTGCGGCGCTATCGCAGGAAACTCCCGCGCAAAGCGCCGTACGACCGGCTGGTGCTGCAAGACCGGCCGGGCCGCCGGCGGGTGTTACGTTCAGCCGGGAAGTGAAGGACTATGTTCCTGTCACCGACGAAATGCTGCGTCGTCCCGATCCCAACGACTGGCTGATGATTCGCGGCAACTATCAGGCGTGGAATCACTCAGCCCTGACGCAGGTCACGCGCGAGAACGTACATGACCTGCGCCTCGCCTGGGTGTGGGCGATGAATGAGGGTAATGCGGCGAATGAGCCCTCGCCTTTAGTGCACAATGGAATCATCTATCTGGCGAATATAAACAACATCGTTCAGGCGCTCGACGCCCGCACTGGCGAGTTGATCTGGGAGAATCGCCTGAGTTCAGGAGGAGAGCAGAGCGGCGGCACCGGTGCGACGCGGAATCTCGCTATCTATCAGGACAAGGTGTTCGTCGCAACCACCAATGCGCGCCTGGTCGCACTTAACGCACGTACGGGCGAAACGGTGTGGGATGCCGTTATTGCAGACAACGCCAAGGGCTATGGCAACAGCAGCGGTCCGATTGTGATCGGCGGCAAGGTGCTGCAGGGGCTCGGCGGTTGCGATCGATACAAGTCTAAGGATAGCGAGCAAGGCTGCTTCATCACTGCGTTCGACCCCTCGAACGGAAAAGTGCTCTGGCGATTCAACACCGAGGCGCGATCCGGCGAGCCGGGCGGAGACAGCTGGGGCGACGTTCCCAACATGCTGCGAGTTGGCGCCGAGACTTGGATCACGGGAAGCTACGATCCGGAATTGAACCTCACTTACTGGGGCGTCGCACAGGCCAAGCCCTGGGTGCAGGCCAGCCGGGGAACCGGCGCGGCGGCGGCGCTTTACTCCAGCGCGACGCTGGCTTTGCGGCCAAACGACGGTACACTCGCCTGGTATTTCCAGCATGTTCCCGGTGAGTCCCTCGACCTCGACGAAGTTTACGAGCGAGTCTTGGTTGATGTCGGCGATCGAAAAGTCGCCTTCACGATCGGCAAAGCGGGCATCCTGTGGAAGCTTGACCGCAAGACCGGCGAGTTTATCGACGCGAAGGAAACGGTATTTCAGAACGTCTTCACCTGGCTTGATCGGAAAAAGGGGCTGCTCGCCTACCGGCCGGACATCATTGCGTCTAAAACTCAGCAATGGATCCCGTCATGTCCAAGCACCGAAGGTGGTCATAACTGGCAGGCCATGAGCTATGATCCTGGAAGCAAAGTGCTGATCATTCCCCTAAGCCAGAGCTGTATGGAGATGTCCGGACGCAAAGTCACCTTCACGGAGGGCTCAGGCGGCACGGCGGGTGACCGGCGTTTTTATGAGATGCCAGGTTCGGACGGCAACGTCGGCAAACTCGCCGCCTTCGACGTCAAAACCATGAAACAAGTTTGGACTCATGATCAAAGGCCGGCGTTTTTGACCGCAGTGCTCTCAACGAGTAGCGGTCTGGCTTTTGCCGGCGATTTAGATCGTAATTTCCGAGCCTTGGACGTGAACACAGGGGAAGTTCTGTGGCAGGTTCGACTCGGTACGTCGGTGCAAGGTTTTCCAGTGTCCTTCAGTGTCGGTGGCAAACAATACATCGCCGTCACCACGGGACTCGGCGGCGGTAGCCCGCGGAATGTTCCCCGGATGATCGAGCCTGACGTGCACCATCCTCAGACGGGCAATGCCCTTTACGTTTTCGCATTGCCAGATAAGAACACCAGCAAAGCGCCTGCAATCTCGCGCAATCTAGCCGCTCAGCCGGCTAACCACTAATCACACACATCGTGATGTCGCGGGTCTGGGGCGGACAGCAGACTTGCGCACCTCCTCAGGCGGCTCGCTTGCCGTTGAAAAGCCCCAAGCGATTTAGCATAAAATCTCTCGGCATGAAACCCTGGCTCATTTCCATCTTTCTTGCTCTCGTATCACTCGCCACCGCCTCTGCTCAGAATCAAAAGAGGCCTCGGGCGCTGAAGCCGTCTCAGCGATCATTTACCGTCATAGAAGCCTCTATCCCTGAGATGCAAGCGGCCATGAGGACGGGGCGCGTCACCTCGCGAGAGTTGGTCCTGCAATACCTCACCCGGATCGCGCTCTATGAAGACAAGCTGCACGCGGCCATTACCGTCAACCCAAACGCGCTGAAAGAAGCCGAGGCGCTCGATCGGGAACGCGCTCGCGGCAGAATACGCGGTCCCCTTCATGGAATACCGATCGCGCTCAAGGACAATATCCAAACCACGAACATGCCCACAACGGGCGGAGCTCTCGCTTTCGATGGTTTCACGCCGCCTTACGAGGCGACGCTCACGACAAATCTTCGGCGAGCGGGAGCGGTGATTATCGCCAAGACGAGCATGACCGAATTGGCGAATTGGGTCGCCGGCTCACCCACGCCCATGCCTGGGAACTACAGCGCCATTGCCGGATATGGGATGAACCCCTACGATCCGAGACGCGATCCGCGTGAAGCGAGCTTTGATGGCCGCCCCGCCCTTGCGGCCGGTGGGTCGAGTTCGGGTATTGGCACGGCGGCAAATTTCTGGGCTGCCAATGTTGGCACGGAGACCTCCGGCTCGATTCTCAATCCCGCAAATCAAAATATGCTCGCGGCTATCAAGCCAACCGTCGGACGTATCAGCCGGTACGGCGTCATTCCGATCACCGCGGATCAGGACACACCTGGTCCTCTTGCCAAAAGTGTGACCGATGCGGCGATACTGCTGGGAGCCATGGAAGGTGCTGCGCCCGACCCAAATGATCGGGCCACCGGCGCCTGCAAACCTCAGCCCAGACACGACTATAGGCGCTTTCTCAAACAGAGCGGTTTGAAAGGTGCGCGCATCGGCATTCCGCGAGCCTTCTACTACGACGAGGTGGTGCCGCCGGGCACGATTATTGCAGGCGGCGGCCTCAACCCGAACCAAAAGATCCTCATGGCTCAAGCGATTGAGATTCTCAAGAAACGTGGAGCAATCATCGTGGATCCGGCTGAC
>WNGN01002213.1_pt1 | contig 16967 bp, 13 predicted proteins | sample 5400561 | NCBI WGS metagenome assembly WNGN01 (sample SAMN13153379, study PRJNA577476) | soil metagenome | isolation source: 115 cm soil or saprolite under Garry oak tree replicate 2 | place: USA:California | collected 2016-06-15
GAGCACCTGCTCGTTGGCGCCGCCGTGCAGCGGGCCGTACAACGCCGCCGCGGCCGCCGCCATCGCCGAATACGGATCGGCGTGCGCCGAGCCGACGCCGCGCATCGCGCTCGTCGAGCAGTTCTGCTCGTGGTCGGCGTGGAGAATGAAGAGCACGTCGAGCGCCTTCTCGAGCACCGGATGCGGCGTGTACTTCACCTCGGTCGCCTTGAACATCATGTTCAGGAAGTTCCCGGTGTAGCTCAAGTCGTTGTCCGGATACGCGTACGGCATCCCGACGGTGTGGCGGTGCGCGAACGCGGCCAGGGTCGGCGTCTTGGCGATGAGACGGAAGATCTGGTCGCGACGCGACCGTTCGTCTTCGATGTGTTTGGCCTCGGGGTAGAACGTCGACAGCGCCGCCACCGTGCTCACGAATACGCCCATCGGATGCGCGTCGTGGTGGAATCCGTCGATGAACTTCTTGATGTTCTCGTGGATGATCGTGTGGTGCGTGATGTCGAACACCCACCGGTCCAACTCGCTCGCCGACGGTAGCTCGCCGTGCAGCAGCAGGTACGCGGTCTCGAGGAACGTGCTCTTCTCGGCGAGCTGCTCGATCGGGTAGCCGCGGTAGCGCAGGATCCCCTTGTCCCCGTCGATGAAGCTGATCGCGCTGCGGCACGCGGCCGTGTTCATGAACGCCGGGTCGTAGCTCAGCAGGCCGTGGTCGTCCGGGGCGACCTGGATCTGCCGCAGGTCGGTCGCGTGGATGGTGCCGTCCTGGATCGGGAGCTCGTACTGCTTCCCGGTGCGGTTGTCGATGACCGTCAGGGAGTCCTTAGGCACTGCGGGGTCCTGGAAAGTGGCTGGCGAAAGCTAATAGAGTCATCCTATTTTGGGGCGCGATGACCGGACCGGCGAAACCGCGCACGAGCCTCTACCCGACCAAGTCGGGGGCGGGGGCGATCCTCGGGCAGCAGCTCGCGACCCGGGGCTACCAGTCGTGCGTCCTGTTGGGGATCACCCCGGAGGGCGTCGAAGTCGCGGCGCACGCCGCCAAGGCAATGGGCGCGCAGTTCGACGTGATCGTGGCGGCGTTCATCCGCCTCGGCTCGAACCTCGCGCCGATCGGCGCCATGGCCGAAGCCGCCGACGCTGAGCTCGACCCCGACTTCCAGCCCGGCGGCGGCCTCATCGACAAGCTGTCGTCCGCGATCGACGAATCCCGCGCTCGCGTCAAGCAGGACCTGATCCTCTATCGGACCCAGCGTCCCCTCAAGAGCCTCGCGGGCCGCACCGCCGTGATCGTGGACGGCCAGGTCGTGTATCCGTGGAAGGTGCTCGCCGCCGCCAAGGCGGTGGAGCAGCAGGGCGCCCGCGAGGTGGTCGTGGCAACCCCTGTGGCCACGGAGAAGGCCGCCGAGCGCATCCGTGCCCGCCAGTACCCGCTCGTTTGCCCCTCCATTGTGATGGAGCCAGAGGGCCACCCGACGCCTTACGCCGATTCGGTAGGAGATGCCCCTGAACGGCTAAAGAGTATCATGATTGCGCACCAGGCGGCCTAAAGGCCGCGTTCCCAGACGCCAAGTCTGGAGTGGTCGTAAGACGAAAGTGGCCAGGGGGAATCCCTGGCCTCTTTCACTTGTAGCCACTGTTCGCTTGGCGTCTGGGAACTCTTCTGGAGCCTTAGAACTTGACGTCCACCGTCCCGCGTTCGAGCCACCGATGGCCGCCTGCGAGCACATCTTGAGCGACGCGATACGTATGCCCGTCTTCATTCCTCCACAATCCGCGGAATTTGGCATTGATCCGCCCCCGTGCCTGCCGGCAGAACAGGTCCGCGAGCTCGACCGCTCGCCGCCCCGTGTCGGGCTCGCGCTTGAGCAGCCACTGCGCCCGGCAGCATGCGGCCGCCATGGCGAACAGCTCGGCGCCCACGTCCACGAGCCGGAATAACACTGCCTGGCGGTACTCGAGCTTGGGGCCGAAGCGCACCATCGAGTGGAAGATCCCGCGGGCCAGCCGCCGCGCGCTCCGGGCGATGTACCGCAGGTGTGGCGCGAGGCGCCCGAACTCCGCGTACCGCGGCCAGAAACTCCAGCCCAGCCAGCGGGATGGATACCAGCGCGCATAGAACAGCCCCGCGCGCACCAGCCCCGCGAGCCGCTGGCCCAGCGTCTTACCCGGCATCACCACGTCGCCCGCGACCTCGAGGTGCTTGTCGAGCGCCTCCCGGGCGATGAACAGGTGCATGATCTCGCTCGAGCCCTCGAAGATCAGGTTGATGCGGAAGTCACGCATGATGCGCTCGACGGGGTAGGCCTTCTCCCCGCGCGCGCGCAGCGAGTCGGCGGTCTCGTAGCCGCGGCCGCCCCGGATCTGCACCGTGTCGTCGATGATCCGCCACCCGCCCTCGGAGTTGTACAGCTTGGCGATCGCCGCTTCGAGGCGGATGTCGTACCCGCCGCGGTCCGCCATGGCACCGCACAGGTCGGCGACCGCCTCCATCGCGAACGTGTTCGCGGCCATGGTGCCGATCTTCTGCGCGATCGCGTCGTGCTGGCCGATCTTGCGGCCCCACTGCACACGCTCGTTGGCCCAGTCGCGCACGATCTCGAGGCAGCGCTTGCCCACGGCCACGGCGCCGATGGGCAGCGTGAGCCGTCCTGTGTTGAGGGTGATCAGGGCCAGCTTCAACCCTTTGCCCTCGCCCCACAGCACGTTCTCCTTGGGGACGCGCACGTTGGTGAACCGGATCACCCCGTTGTACATCGCCTTGATGCCCATGAAGTGGCAGCGGTGGAGGACCTCGACCCCGGGGGTGTTCGCCTCGACGACGAACGCCGTGATCTGCCGCTTCTCCTTCCCATGGACGACCTTAGACGGCGTCCGCGCCATCACCACCAGGAGCTCGGCGATCGTGCCGTTGGTGCACCACAGCTTCTCGCCGTTGAGGATCCAGGCCTGCCCGTCCTCGCTCGGCACCGCGGTCGTTTCCATCGCCGCCGGATCCGACCCCACATTGGGCTCGGTCAGCGCGAAGGCCGACACCGCACCCTTGGCGAGGCGGGGCAGATACTTCTTTTTCTGCGCTTCGGTGCCGAACATCTTGAGCGGCTGCGGCACGCCGATGGACTGGTGCGCCGAGAGCAGGGCCGTCAGCGATCCATCCACGCTCGAGACCAGCTCCATCGCCTTCATGTAGGACAGCTGCGAGAGCCCCAGGCCTCCGTACTCGCGCGGAATCTTGATGCCGAACGCGCCCATCGTCCGGAGCGCCGCGATCACGTCGTCGGGGATCTCGCCTTCGCGGTCGATGCGGTCCGCGTCCACAGTGCGCAGCAGCCGCTCCAACTGGTCGAGGAACGGCTTGGCCCGGGCGACCTCGGCGGGATCCTGCTCGGGGTAGGGATGAATGAGGTCGAGGCGCAGGGAGCCGAGGAACAGGTCGCGGACGAAGCTGGGCGCGGCCCACTCCGCCTCGCGCGCCGCTTCGGCGACGTCGCGCGCCTCGGCGGCGCTCACGGGGCGCTGGGGTTCGGTGGCGGTCGTGGTCATGGGTTCAATCTAGCCCGGTGTCCCGCCATCGAGCAGCCGCGGTTTCATGCTGAGCGTCACCAGCGCGCCCCCCGCGATGCCCCCCAGGTGGGCGAAGTTGTCGATGAACGGGCTGGCCAGCCCCGTCAGCACCTGCCACGCGGCCCAGGCCGCCAGCACCACCGCGATGCGCTTGTCGCGGACGTAGAACTGACGCCGGTAGCGGACGAGCACCACCACCACCGAGGCGAGCACGCCGAAGATCGCCCCCGAGGCGCCCACCGACGGTCCGGGCCGAAACGCGATCGAGAGCCCGGCGCCCGCCAAGGCGCTGGCGAAGTACACCCCGGCCGTCTGGGCGAAGCCCAGGGCGTGCTCGCACGCCAGCCCCACGATATAGAGGACAAGGCAGTTGCCGAGGAGGTGTTCGGGGCCCGCGTGCAGGAACGGCGCGCTGATGAGCCGCCACCACTCGCCGGCGAGCACGCCGTCGCGGGTCAGCGCCCCCGCGGCCACGATGGTGTCCTTGTCGCCGAGCGCGCCGCTCGCGATCTCCCAGGCGAACATCGCGACGTTGCAGGCGATGAGCAGCAGCGTGAGCGGCGGGAGCATCCGCATCCCGCGCTCGAAATCCCGCGGGGCGCCGGCGCCCGCCAGCATCTCGGGGGTGATGAGCAGGGGCTCTTCGCGCCCGTCGCTCACACCCCTTACCGCCGCTCGCCGGTATCCAGCATCACGCCGAGCGCCAGCCCCACCCGGCGGTCCAGCGACCGCGTCCGATCGGCCTTCAGGTCGAGCACGTAGCGGTCGAGGATTGTGAACTTGCGGTTGAACTCGCCGATCACTTCGTCGCTGTCGCCGCGGCAGATGATGAAGTTCGTGCGCAGGAAGCCGAGCAGCGGGCCGACCAGGCGCCGCAGCAGCGACAGGATGATCGAGTCCTCCTTCGCCATGTACAGCACGGTCCCGTCCGGCGCCTTCACGTGCCAGCGTTTCCGGAAAAGGTTGTAGAGGTAATTCTTGGCGAAGTGCGCCAGGGGCTTGCCGCGCGGGTCCCGGACCGTGTAGGTCGCGACGATCGGCTGGAATTTCTTGTCCTGGAGGATCTCGAGCAGCCGCTCGCGCTTGGACTGATCGCGGTAGAAGGTGACGTGGCGCTTCGCGGAGAGGGGGACCGCCACCAGCAGCAGCACCGGCAGGAAGCCGATGACGCCGATCAGGCCGAAGACGGTCTCGCCGGCGGAGCCCTTCATCGCGTCGGATGCGGCGATGCAGAGCCCGGTGAACACGCTCGCGACGATCAGTCCGGCGAGGATGGCGCCGACGTTCCGCAGCAGGTGCGCGGGGCGCTCCACGTACACGATCTTCTGCCCTTGCTCGTCGCAGACATCGTACTTCTCGCTGATGCGCAGCATCTGCTGGCGCAGCAGGAAGACGTCCCGCTCGAAGGCGCGATCGGCCTGCGGCGCCGCGGCCACCGCCGCGGCGGTCCCGGGGGCCCGGTTCTCGCGGCCGCACTGCGGGCACTTCACCAGCCGCCCCGCGAATTCGTCCTTCAGCTCGTACGACGTCCCGCATTGGCACAAGACGCGAACGGACACGGTGGCCCTCCCTCGATCGGAGTTGAACGGCGTTCCAATCTATGGCTTGACAGCCGCGCCGTGAAAGGGAGATTCGCCGGGCCTCCAGGAGGAGTCGTGTCATGCGCTGCCCCGCACTCGTCGCCGGTCTCGCCTCCGCTGTCGTCGCCGCTTCGACCCTCGCGGCTCAAGCGACGCCCGCCCCGCGGACGCAGCCGACCTTGATCAAAGCCGGTCGCCTGATCGACGGCCGCACCGACCAGGTACAAACCAACGTCGGCATCCTCATCGACGGTGATCGCATCCGCGCCGTCGGTCCGCTGGCCCAGGTACAGGCGCAGGCGCAGAACGCGAAGGTCATCGATCTCTCGCAGATGACGGTGCTGCCGGGCTTCATCGACACGCACACCCACCTCCTGTTGCAGGGCGATCCCACCTCCGAGTCCTACGACGCGCAGCTGCTGTACCAGTCGATCCCCTACCGCGCGATTCTCGCGGCGCGCAACGCGCGCCTCGCCCTGGAGCACGGCTTCACCGCGCTGCGCGATCTCGAGACCGAAGGGGCGATGTACGCCGACGTGGACGTCAAGCGCGCCATCAACCGCGGCGAGATCCCGGGGCCGCGCCTCTTCGTCTCCACGCGCGCCATGGCGCCGACGGGGATGTACCCGATCGTGAGCGGCAACTGGGAGATCGAGATGCCGCACGGCGTTCAGCCGGTGGACGGCGTGGACGGCGCGCGTCTCGCCGTGCGCCAGCAGGTGGCCAACGGGGCCGACTGGATCAAGTACTACTCGGACCGTCGCTATTACTTCACCGCCGACAGCGTGCTGCACAGCTGGGTGAACTTCACCGACGACGAGGCGCGGGCGATCGTGGACGAGGCGCACCGCATCGGCCGGCGCGCCGCGGCCCACGCCATCGGATCGGACGGCATCGCGGCCGCGCTCCGCGCCGGCGTCAATACCATAGAGCACGGCGACGGGATGACCGACTCGCTCCTCGACGTGCTGAAGGCCCGGGGCGTCTACTGGGTGCCGACCGTCACCGTTGCCTGGTACGTCGCCGGGCCCCGCGGGGGCGTGTGGGGGCCGATGCTGCAGCACCAGAAGCGCGCCTTCCAGCGCGGCGTGCAGAAGGGGGTCAAGATCGCCCTCGGCACCGATGCCGGCGGCTTCCCGTGGACTGAGATCAACCAGGCCAAGGAGTTCGAGTACTACGTGCAGTACGGCATGACCCCGATGCAGGCCATCAAGTCGGGCACGTCGGTGGCGGCCGAGCTGCTGGGCGCGCAGGATGAGCTCGGCGCGGTGGCCCCGGGTTTCTACGCCGACCTCGTCGCCGTCAGCGGCGACCCGCTGCGCGACATCACGGAACTCCAACGCGTGCGGTTCGTTATGAAGGGTGGAACCGTCTATCTTTCGCCATAGTGCGCGCGCTCGGCGTCTCCCTCTTCCTTTGTATCGGCGCCGTCGGCTTCGCTCGGGGACAGGGGGGGGGCTCGCCCCTCGCCCCCCCGGGCACCGGCGGCGTCGCGGCGTTGGCGGACCTGCTCGAACAGCTCGGGGCGAACAAGCGCGTGCTCGTCATCGGCGCCCACCCCGATGACGAAGACACTCAGCTCCTCACCTACCTCTCCAAGGGCCTCGGCGCCCAGGCCGCCTATCTCTCCCTGAGCCGCGGCGAGGGCGGCCAGAACCTCATCGGCCCCGAGCTCGGCGCCGAGCTGGGCGTGATCCGCACCGAAGAGCTCCTCGCCGCCCGCCAGCTGGACGGCGCGCACCAGTTTTTTACGCGCGCCTACGACTTCGGCTTCTCCAAGACCGCCGCCGAGTCGTTCCGCTTCTGGCCCCGCGACGCCGTGCTCGCCGACGTCATCGCGGTGATGCGACGGTTCCGGCCGCAGGTCGTTGTCTCGATCTTCACCGGCACGACGCGCGACGGCCACGGCCAGCACCAGGTCGCCGGCGTCGTCGCCCAGCAGGCGTTTGAGCTCCTCAAGGACTCGACGTGGGGCCCGGCGAAGCTGTATCGCTCCGCGTTCTTCGATACCGCCGCGGCCACCCTGCGCATTCCGGCCGGCGCGATCGATCCCATCGTGGGACAGTCCTACTACCAGATCGCGATGGCCGGCCGCAGCCGCCACCGCTCCCAGGACATGGGCCAGCTGCAGCGCCCTGGCCCCAGCACCATCCGCCTGGCGTTGGTCGAAACGAAGTCGGGGGTGGGGGCGGGAAGCGAACTGTTCGCAGGCATCGATACCACGCTCCGGAATGGAGCCGCGTTCGCCGCGCTCGTCGACTCGGCGCGCCGCCAACTCAACCCGTGGCGTCCCGCTGCGGTTGTGCCGCTCCTCGCCCGCGCGGCGCGCACGCTGCCCCTCGTACCGGAGGCCGACGACCAGCGCCGTCTCCTCGAGCAGGCCCTCGCCGACGCGGCGGGCGTGGCCCTCGACGCCGTCGCCGACGACGACATCCTCGTGCCCGGCGAGCGCGTGCAGGTCGACGCCAGCGTCTGGAATGCGGGCGACGGTCCGGTGCAGGTGGACGCACTGGACGTGACGGCCCCGGCTGGATGGACGGTGCAGCGGCTCGACCTGACGGGGGGCCAGGCCGCCCCCGGCAGCCTGCTCGCGCGGCGCTTCGCCGCGGCGGTCGCGCCCGGCGCCGAGCGGTCCCAGCCGTACTTCCTGCTGCGGCCCCTGGCGGGCGCGCTGTACGACTGGACCGGCGTGCCCGACTCCGTGCGCGGAGAGCCGTTCGAGCCGCCGCCGCTCACACTCGTCGCGCGGCTCACCATCGCCGGCGTCCCGGTGACGTTGCGACGCGAGGTGGTGTACCGCATCCGCGACCAGGCGAGGGGCGAGATCCGCCGCCCGCTGTTTGTGACCAACGTCTTCGACGTAGCGATCTCGCCCGATCTCGTCGTGTGGCCGATCGACGGCGCCCCGGCGGCTCAGCGCCGCTTCACGATCGCTGTCACGAACCGCACCCGCGCGGCGAGCACCGCACGCGTGAGCGTGGCGGTGCCGCACGGGTGGGCCCCGGTCCCCCCGGAGACGTTGGTGTTCGCCCGCGAAGACGAGAGCCGGATGGTCTCCGTGACGACCACGCCGCCGGCCGGCATCCAGCCGGGGAGCTTCGCGCTGCGGGTAACGGCCACGGATCCCTCGGGCGTCCGCGCGGAGGGGGCGCTTGCGGTGATCGTCTATCCGCACATCCGTCCGCGTCCTGTCGTACATCCCTCCGTGGCCGAGGTCCGGGTCGCGCGCATCGCGCTCCCGCCGCTGGCGCGGGTCGGGTATGTGCGGGGCGCCTCCGATCGCGTTCCCGAAGCCCTCGCGGCGGTCGGTGTGCCGGTCGAGCTGTTGAACGGGGACTCGCTCGCCCGCGGCGACCTCTCGGGCTTCGACGCCGTGGTGATCGGCAGCCGGGCGTACGAGACCGATACCGCGCTGGTCGCGAACAACACGCGGGTGCTCGACTACGCGCGCGCCGGCGGGCTCCTGATCGTGCAGTATCAGCAGTACCCGTTCATCCAGGGCAACTACGCGCCCTATCCGCTCACCATCGCGCGGCCGCACGACCGCGTCACCGACGAAACGGCTCCCGTCGCAGTGCTCGATCCTCAGAGTCCCATCTTCCGGGTCCCCAACGAAATCGGCGCCGCCGATTGGCAGGGATGGGTCCAGGAGCGGGGCCTGTACTTCGCGCACGACTGGGATTCGACCTACGTCCCGCTGCTCGAGACGCACGACCCCGGCGAGGCACCGCTCAAGGGCGGGCTGCTCGTCGCCCCGCTCGGCAAGGGCCGGTACGTGTACACGGGTCTGAGCTTCTTCCGGCAGCTGCCGGCCGGCGTGCCCGGCGCCTACCGGCTGTTTGCGAACCTCCTCGGACTCGGAAGCCGGCGTGCCGGGACGTAGCCTGCGGCTGGCGTCGCTGGCGCTGGTCGTCATCGGGTGTTCCACCGGGGGTCGAACGCCGGTCGTCATCTACTCTCCCCACGGGCGCGACCTCCTGTCGCTGTTCGAGCGCCGCTTCGAGCAGCTCCATCCCGACGTGGACGTGCGGTGGCTCGACATGGGCTCGCAGGAAGTCTACGACCGCCTGCGCTCGGAGCGCGCCAATCCGCAGGCCGACGTGTGGTTCGGCGGGCCGGCGACGATCTTCGCGCGCGGCGCCGCCGACTCACTGCTCGAGGCGTTCCGTCCCTCGTGGGCCGACGCCATCGAGGCGCACGGCCGCGGCCCCGGCGATCGCTACTTCGCCGTCTACGAGACCCCCGCCGTCATCGTGTACGCCGATCAGGCGCTGCGGCCCGAGGAAGCGCCCCAGGACTGGGACGAGCTCCTCGCCCCCCGGTGGAAGGGCACGGTGTTGATCCGCGATCCGCTCGCGAGCGGTACGATGCGGGCCGTGTGGGGAATGATCATCGAGCGGGGCCTGAAGCAGACCGGCGACACGGCGGCCGGCTTCCAGTGGCTGCGGCGCCTCGACGCGCAGACCAAGGAGTACGTCCTCAACGGGCCGCTCCTCGATCAAAAGATCGTGCGCCAGGAAGGGCTGGTGACGGTGTGGGACCTGCCGGACATTCTCTTGAACCGGCGCGACGGCCTGCAGCTCGGCTATGTCTTCCCCAAGAGCGGCACGCCGGTGATCGAAGACGCCATCGCAGTGGTGCGCGGCGCGCGCCACGGCGCCGCCGCCCGCGCCTTCATCGAGTGGGTGGGGAGCACGGAGGCGCAGCTGCTCGCGGCGCGCGAGGTCTATCGCCTCCCCGCGCGACTCGATATCCCCGCCGACTCCCTCCCCGATTGGGTGCGCGACGTGCGGCGCCGGATGCGGCCGGCCGAAGTCGATTGGGATCTCCTCGCCGCGCGCGGCGCCGACTGGATGCGGTACTGGGACGAGCACGTGCGGGGGAGAGGGGAGGGCGGGCGGTGACGGCGTTTCTCGCCCTCGTGGGGCTCACGAAGCAGTGGGCGCACACGGTGACGGTCGGGCCGATCACGCTCGACATCGAGCGCGGCGAGATCGTCGCCCTGCTGGGTCCGTCGGGAAGCGGCAAGACCACGCTGCTGCGCTTGCTCGCCGGGTTCGAGACGCCGGACGCGGGGAGCATCCGGGTCGAGGGCGAAGAGGTCACGGGGCTGCCGCCGGCCCGCCGCCGCTTCGGCATGGTGTTCCAGCATTACGCGCTGTTTCCCCATCTCGACGTCGGCGAGAACGTGGCGTTTGGACTGCCGAAGGAAGGCGCCATGGGCAGGGTGGCGGCGGCGTTGGCGCTCGTGGACCTGGCGGGCTTCGAGCGGCGCCGCGTGCAGGAGCTGTCCGGCGGCCAGCAGCAGCGCGTGGCACTGGCCCGGGCGCTCGCGCCCGAGCCGCGGGTGCTGCTCCTGGACGAGCCGCTGTCCAACCTGGACCCCGGGCTGCGCGAGCGCACGCGCCGCGAGCTGCGGGCGCTGATCAAACGGGTGGGGATCACGACGCTGTTCGTCACGCACGAGCAGGACGAAGCGTTCGACCTCGGCGACCGCATCGCCGTGCTGCATCGCGGCCGGGTCGAGCAGGTGGGCACGGCCGACGCGCTCTACGAGCAGCCGGCAACGCTGTTCGTCGCGACGTTCGTCGGGCGGGCGAACGTGCTGCGCGGCGCCCCGGCACTCGCCCTCGGCGCGGTGAACGGCCACGTCGCGGTGGTGCGGCCGGAGCGGCTGCGCTTCGGGGCGCCCCCGCCCGGGCCGCCCGGTTCGCCCGGTTCGCGAGGATTGACGGGGATCGTGCAGGAGCGCCGCTACACCGGCGCGGCGGCCTTCTTCCAGATCGAGACCGACGGCGGGGAGCGGCTCGAGGTGCTGGCCGCTCCTGACGCCGCGCGGGTGGGCGAGCGAGTTCACCTGGAGGCGGTGAAGGTGCTGACCTTTCCCGAGCCGCCATGACGGGGCGGGGGCGGGGAAAGCTGTTGGCGGCGGCGGGGATGACGGTGCTGCTCGCGTGGCTGGTGCTGTATCCGATTCTCCTGGTCGCGATCGATGCGGCGCACGGCGACGCCATCGCGGCGTTCGCCCGCCGGCCCGGCGAATGGCGGGCGCTGTGGGCGAGCGTGTGGATCTCCCTCGCCAGCGTCGGGCTGGCGGCGGCCATCGGCATCCCGCTTGCGTTCCTGTTCGAGTGGCTCGAGTTCCCCGGGCGCAAGACGTTGGGCTCGCTGATCGCTCTCCCCGCGGTGCTGCCGCCGTTCGTCGGGGTGATCGCCTTCCTCTTTCTATATGGAGAGTCGGGGTTCGTGGCGCGCGCTGTGCAGCGCCTGCTGGGGCTCGCCGCCCCGCCGTGGCGGCTGCAGGGCGCGGGCGCGATCCTGCTGGTGCACGCCTACTCGATGTACGTCTACTTCTATCTCTTCACACGGGCGGGCCTGGCGAAGCTGGACGCGTCGATGCTCGAGGCCGCGCAGGCCCTGGGCGCGTCACCGTGGGCGACGCTGCGGCGCGTGACCCTGCCGCTGCTGCGCCCCTCGCTCGCCGGAGCGGCGCTGCTCGTCTTCATGACCGCCCTCGGCTCGTTCAGCGCGCCGTACGTGTTCGGGGGCGGCTTCCGCGTGATGACGACGCAGATCGTCGCCTCGAAGCTGAACGGTGAGCTGGCGCTCGCCACCGTCGAGACGGTCGCGCTCGCCCTCGTGGCCATCGTGGCGCTGGCGTTGATCCGCCGCACTGAGGGGAGCGACGTGCTGGTCGCCCTGGGGAAGGGCACCGCGCCGCGGCGTCGCGAGCTGCGGCGGCCCGCCTTGCGAACTCTGGCCGCTGTCGCCGGCTGGCTGTTCGCGTTCGTCTTGTTGCTGCCGCACCTCACGCTGCTCCTCGTTTCTCTAGTTCCGTACGGAACCTGGACGACGGAGACGTTGCCCCCGCAGGTGAGCCTCGTGAACTATCAGCGGCTTCTCGCCGAGCCCGACCGGTTGGCGCCGCTGCTCAATTCGCTGTGGATGGCCGCGGCGAGCACCGCGGCCGCGATCGCCGTCGCGCTCGCCGCCGGCGCGCTGGTCCGCCGGCGCCTGCCGTGGCAGTGGCGGTCGCCGATCGAGGCCTTGATCGCGCTCCCCTGGGCCCTGCCGGGCACCGTGTTCGCGATCGCGCTGGCCGCGACCTTCAGCGTGCACCAACCGCTCGCGCTGCGCTGGGTGCTGGTCGGCACCGTCGTCCTGCTGCCGCTGGCGTACGTGGTGCGCAACCTGCCGCTCACCGGCCGCGCGGTGCTGGCGGGGTTCCGCCAGATCGATCCGGTCCTCGAGGAAGCGGCGGCGAGCCTCGGCGCGGGGCGCTGGGCCGCGTTCCGGCGGGTCACCGTGCCCCTGCTGAAGCCGGCGCTGATGGCGGGCGGCAGCCTCGCCTTCGTGGCGGCGCTCGGCGATTTCGTGACGTCGATCGTGCTGTATACGTACGACAACCGGCCGATCTCCATCGAAATCATGTCGAGTCTCCGGGTCAACGAGATCGGCGTGGCGGCGGCCTTCGGGGTGATCCTGATGCTGGTGAGCGCAGCGGTGCTCGGCGTGGGGGCGCGGCGATGAAGCGGATGTGGGTGCTGATGGCCGTCTGCTTCGTGGACATGCTGGGGCTGATGCTCGTGGCGCCGCTGATGGCCTTCTACGCCATCCGCCTGCACGCCCCGGAATGGCTCGTGGGGCCGCTCATCGCCTCCTTCGCGGCGGCGCAGCTGCTGTCGTCCCCGGTATGGGGCAAGTTCTCGGATCGCTACGGCCGGCGCCCGGCGCTGCTGATCGGCCTCGGCGCCTCCCTGTTCGCGTATCTGATCTTCGGGTTCGCGACCAGCCTGTGGATGCTGTTCGCATCCCGCGTCGTGCAAGGATTGGGCGGCGGGACCACCGGCGTGGCACAGGCCTACGTCGCGGACACCATGGGGCCCTCCGACTGGAAATGGCTGCCGGAGTCGCGCGTGCCGCGTGCGCATGCCGCGACCCCGAGTGGGAGTCAGCTGGCGCTGGGACGCTCAATCAAGCAGGCGTTGTGGGAGATCATCGAACACCCGGCCGAGCCGGCGCACCGCGTCATCTGGATCTACGTCGTGGGGATGCTCGCGTTGAACGTCGTGATCGGCGTCCTGGCCCTGTATCTCAAGGACACGTTCGGGGTCACCGAGAACACGATCGGCTATTTCTTCCCGATCTTCGGGATCGTCGGCGTCATCATGCGAATTTCGCTCGTGGGCTGGTTCAACGATCGCTTCGGCGAGGTGCGCACGATGCAGATCGGCACCGTCCTGCTCGGCCTCGGCCTCGCGCTGATGCCGCTCCCGGCCGCCGTGCTCACCGGGACGCCCGCGATGGGGCTGTTCATCGCCTGCCTCGTCCTCGTGCCGGTCGGCACGGCGCTGCTGTTCCCGGCCTCCACCTCCCTCGTGAGCCAGCGGACCGATCGGCACGAGCTGGGACTGGTGATGGGCGCGCAGCAGACCTTCCGCGGCATTATGAGCATCGTGGGCCCTGTTGGGGGGACGGCCGCGTTCGCTGCCCTCGGGCACGGCGTGCCCTTCATCCTGGCCGCCGCCGTCGTGGCCGTCGCCGGCCTGCTGGCGGCGCGGGAGCCGCGCGTACGGCCTGAAGCCGCTAGTATTGAGGCATGATGCTGCTCGCGCTACTCATCGCCCTGGCCGGGGGAACCATGCCCGCGCCCCCGCGTCCCAAGCTGGTAGTGGTCATCACCATCGACCAGCTACGCCCCGACTACCTCGTCCGTTGGAAATCCCAGCTGAGCGGCGGGTTCGCCACGCTGCTGGCCGACGGCGCCGTGTTCGACTCGGCCTACCAGGACCACGGCGTCACCGAGACCGCGCCCGGGCACGCGACGATCCTCTCGGGTCGCTGGCCGGCGCACACCGGCATCGTGATCAACGCCGAAGGGGTCCAGGATTCGACCGCCCTGCTGCTTGGCTCCCGCGGGCCGGGCGCCTCGCCGCGCCGCTTCCGCGGCACCGCGCTGTTCGACTGGCTCAAGACGAGCGACCCCAACACCCGCGCGCTCTCGGTTTCGCGCAAGGATCGCGCGGCCATCCTCCCTGTCGGCCAGGCGAAGGAACAGGTCTACTGGTATGACTCTGGTCTCTTCACCACGAGCCGCTACTACGCCGACTCGCTCCCCTCGTGGGTGCAGGCCTTCAACGCGCAACGCTGGCCGTACAAGGGGGCGGGTTGGAAGTGGACGCTGCTGCTGCCGGATTCCGCGTACGCCGAGCCGGACGATCAGGCGTGGGAGAACCAGGGCCGCAACGTCACCTTCCCCCACACCCTGCCGTTCGACAGCGCGCAGGCCGCGGTGGCGATCGAGACCGCGCCGCTGATGGACTCGCTCACGCTCGCGTTCGCCCTGGCGGGCGCCGAGGCGATGAAGCTGGGGCGCGGCCGTTCCACCGACCTGCTCCTGGTGAGTCTCTCCACCACCGATGCGGTGGGCCACACGTTCGGACCCGATTCCCGGGAGCTGCATGACCAGGTCCTCCGGGTCGACCGGTATCTCGCCTGGTTCCTGGGCCGGTTGTTCGATCGCTACGGCCGGCAGAACATCCTCGTGGTGCTCACGGCGGATCACGGCGTCACGCCGTTCACGGCGTATGCCCGCGTTCACGGGCATCCCGACGCCCGGGCGGTGGCGCTGGACACACTCGTGAGCGCGGCGAATGCGGAACTAGACCGCGCCTTCGGGACGGGCACGCCCCGGACGTGGCTGCTCTTCGACACCGGCATCCTGTTCCTGCGCGACAACGGCCGGCTCTCGGCGGTGGGCGCGAACGTGGACAGCATCGGCCGGGCGCTGGCGGCGCGCGTGCGCCGCGTCGCCGGTGTCGCCCGCGCGGACGCCCCGGCGGATCTCGCCCGCGCGGATACCGCCGACGATGCGGTCGCCCGCCGCTGGCGCCATCAGCTCCCGGCGGACGCCGGCGCGCTGCTCACCGTGACGCTGCAGCCGTTTTCCGTCTGGACGCCCGACAGTATCGCCGAGCACGGGCAGCCCTCGGAGCTCGACAGCCACGTGCCGCTGATTCTGTGGGGACGCGGCGTCAAACCCGGGCGCTTCGCGCGGCGCGCCAACACGGTGGACATCGCCCCGACGCTGGCGCGGCTTCTCGGCATTTCGCCGCTGTCGCTGCTCGACGGGCGCGTGCTGGCCGAGGCGCTCGCGCCGGGGAACTGACATGGCCGGCAGGAAGGTGAGTCCCGCCCAGGCGGCGCGCATCGAGCAGGTCAACGCGTTCCTGCACGTCGCCAACCACGTCAAGGGCATGGTCGCCGAGCTCGACGCGAACCGCGCCGCCCGGTCTCAACTCATCGACAACCTCTGCGGGAGCATCGCGCGCGACCTGACGCACCTGCGCCAGCGCGCGCTCACCGCGAACATCGGCACCATCGCCGACGTCGCCGGCGCGCTCGCCGTGATGGCCGCGCGCGGCGGTGGGCTCAATATGAAGATCCGCGGCCTCACCGACGGTATGAACAATCTTCTGATCCAGCTCGACCACGCGCTCAAGCAGGCGATGGCAGGGGAGGACCCGGCCAAGCGGCCATCGGATCAGGGCCCCACGCCCGCCGCCTGACGTGCCGGCGATTCACTGCGCGGGACTGGTCAAGCGCTACGGCGACGTCGTGGCGGTCGCGGGGCTCGACCTCACCGTCGAGACCGGCGAGTGCTTCGGCCTGCTCGGCCCCAACGGCGCCGGCAAGACCACCACCATTGAGATCCTCGAAGGGCTCACGATCCCCGATGCCGGAGCGGTCGAGGTCCTGGGGATGCACTGGGACGACGGCGCCAGGGGCCGCGCGCTGCGCGAGCGCCTCGGCATCCAGCTCCAGGATACGCAGCTGGGGGACAAGCTCACCGTGGCGGAGACGGTCGCGCTGTTCCGCAGCTTCTACCGGCGCAAGCACTCGGTGGACGAGGTGCTCGGCCTCGTGCAACTCGAGGAAAAGCGCCGGGCCCGCATCGGCACGCTGTCCGGCGGGCAGAAGCAGCGGCTCGCGATCGCGTGCGCGCTGGTCAACCGTCCGGAGCTGCTCTTCCTCGACGAGCCGACCACCGGGCTCGACCCCCAGTCCCGCCGCCAGCTGTGGGAGATCATCGGGACGTTTCGGGCGGAAGGAAACACGGTTCTCCTGACCACGCATTACATGGAAGAGGCCGAGCGGCTCTGCGATCGCGTGGCGATCATGGACCATGGGCGCGTGATCGCGCTGGGCACGCCGCGCCAGCTCATCGCCTCGCTCGGCGCCGGCCACGTGGTCGAGTTCGCGCTCGCCGACGGCGTGGATACGGCCGCGTTGCTCCCCGAGCTTGAGGCCCTGGCGGGCGTGCGGTCGGTGCGCCCCGCCCCCGACCGTGTCAGCCTCACCGTGAACGAAGTGCACCGCACGCTGCCCGCGCTGATGGCGCTCGTGGAGCGCCGCGGCGCGGAGCTCTCGATGCTCGTCACGCACCACGCCACCCTCGACGACGTCTTCCTCGCCCTCACCGGGCGACAGCTCCGCGATGCGTGAGCATCCGCTGTTCCAGATCACCCTGGCGCGGTTGCGGGAGTTCTACCGGGAGCCCGACGCCGTTTTCTGGGTGTTCGGCTTCCCCATCGTGCTCGCGTTCGCCCTGGGCATCGCGTTCCGCAACCGCGGGCCGGGCGAGCTCAACGTCGGGGTGCAGCGCGGGCCGGGGGACAGCGCCGTCGTCAGCGCCCTTGCCGGCGGCCACGACCTGCGGGCGACGGTGCTCGACACCGCGGAAGGGCGCCAGCGGCTGCGGACGGGACGCATCGCCATCTTCGTGGTCCCGGGCGATCCGCTCGTGTATCGCTACGATTCGACGCG
>WNGN01001195.1_pt1 | contig 16961 bp, 17 predicted proteins | sample 5400561 | NCBI WGS metagenome assembly WNGN01 (sample SAMN13153379, study PRJNA577476) | soil metagenome | isolation source: 115 cm soil or saprolite under Garry oak tree replicate 2 | place: USA:California | collected 2016-06-15
CGTATCGGTCGTCAAGAATCGCGAGCAGATGTCGCAGGCGGTGGACGATGTCCTCCGTGTCACCGGATGAGACGAGGACGGCGAGGACGATCCCTCGGTCGCTGCACATGACGAAACGGTGATCCCCCAGCGTAACCTCGTGGACCTCTCCGTCTCTCTCCGTGAACGCCTCGCGCACGAACGACGAGATCGCGGAGATCATGCTCCCGACGACATCGCGATCCTTGTCGCTCATCAGGCTGCGCGACATGTGCTTAACCAGCAGGCTGTTCGAGCCGATCACGAAGACCTCTTCGATCACCGGCTCCGGGGCCGATGGGGCGAGCGCAGGAGGCGGTGGCGGGTTCGTCACCGACGGGATGCGCTTGATCGTCACCTCCATCTTCTTCGGAGTGAGCTTCTTCGACGAAACGAGATGCCAGACGTCAGATGACGCCCAAGCGAATGCTAAGCCCGCGCCGATCACGAGGAACCATGCCAGTTGGGGTGCCCAGCTTAGCGTGTAGGCTCCCACGGATTGGCCGGCGAATTGCGCCCCGCCGGGGATGCCCGGCCTCTGAAGGGCAGCTTTGGGTATTGTAAACACGATTGAGAATGATGCATAGAGCATCGAGGCGCAGGCACCTAGGAATGCGACCCCGGCGTATATTCCGCGGAGCTTTTTCCAGGCTGTCAGCATTGCCAGGGCGAATCCCACGAAACCGGCGATGGCCGCGAGGACGAAGAACTGGTCGAAGTCGGCGAAGGCATTCGCCATGTCTTGCTGGATCGGTCGGAGCTGCTCGTATCCGTAGTCGAGCCGCAAGTCGTCTTGTTTCGTCGTGTTGTTGTAGATCGTGTGGTGTGCCGCAAATGGGCTGTACGACCAGATTTCCGTGCGTTGAGAGTCTTCCTTTCGCCACTCCCAGAGCGGATTCGCGACAGCCGCGAAAACTAGCGCGAGGGCGATGCCGGCAGCGGCGACGCCGGACCAGATTGACATAGCGGGAAAAACCACTCGGCCTTGCGGTTAAGACCCCTCTCATGTGGTTATCGGCGCTGACAACAAAAAATCAAGTTTGAGAATGGTCTCCTCAGTGATCCTTCCAGTTCGCATCGCGTTTCTCGAGGAACGCGCGTACGCCTTCCTCCTTGTCTGCGGATTCCATCACGAGCGTGAAGAGGCTCTGCTCATACCGGAGCCCTTGATCGAGGGGCATGTGCGCAGACGCTCGGATGGCCGCTTTCGCAAGCCGCACCGCGAGCGCGCTCCGGGACGCGATTCGATCGGCGATTTCGAACGTCCGTTGCTCAAGGCGCGAGTGAGGGACGACTTCGTCCACGAGGCCCACACGGAGCGCCTCGGCCGCATCGACCCGATCGCCTGTCAACGTGAGCTTCAGCGCGTTTCCGAGCCCGACCAGCCGCGGGAGTCGCTGGCTTCCACCGCCGCCAGGAATGATGCCGATGTTGATCTCCGTCTGCCCGAGCGTGGCCCGATCGGACGCGATCCGGATGTCGCAGGCCATCGCCAGCTCGAGGCCACCTCCGAAGCAGTAGCCGTTGATCATCGCGAGGATCGGCTTCGCGGTCCGGTCGACCGCGTCGTACAGGGTCCCGTGCTCATACATTCGCCATTGCTCGATGGCGGTGCGACCTTGGAATTCGTGAATGTCGGCTCCCGCGGTGAACGCTTTGTCGCCCGAACCGGTGAGGACGATCGTCCGGGTTTCCTCGTGTTTGTCGAGGTCGGCAAGGGCGCGGACCAATTCGGCTTTCAGCATCATCGACATAGCATTGAGCTTGTCTGGGCGATTCAATGCGACGACCGCGGTCGGACCGCGGTGGGTCACGAGGATCGTATCGTAGTGCATGATATCGGCGCGGCAAGGCCGCCTGGCGACTTGAGGCCTCGCCCCGATGTGTCAACCTTGTTTAAGGTTGCATGGCGGCCAGGAGATGATTGCCTCGCGGCTGGTCAGATTCGGCGGTCCAAGATGTGGACGGTCGGCTCGAATCCCATTTTCTTCCAGAAGCGCAGGCCCATCTCGTTCCGCATGTGCGCGTACAAATCGACCTTTTCGACGCGACGCGACCGGAACCACGCGAGCGCCTCGTTCACGAGCGATTCCCCCGCTCCCCGATTCCGTTGGGCCGGATCGACAAACAGGTCGTAGATGTGTCCGTACGATCGGTGCTCGAAGACCCTCGGCCGTGCGAGGATCGCTCCCAGGAGGAAGCCGACCGCGGTCCCGTCGAGTTCCGCGACGAGGCAGAGGCGGTCCTTGTGCCCGATGTGGCCGCGCGTGAAGCGCCGCCAGTCTCCCTTCCACCCGGGCGCGAGGCGATACTCCGGTCCACCAAGATCGGCGTGGTAGTTCTCGAGCCTCTCCCACATCCGCGCGAGCGCATCGAGATCCGCGACCCGGGCGACCCGGATGCGCGGCTCACCGGATCCGATACCTGCCACCCGCCTTCCCTGCCAACGTCCGCCGGCCGCGATCCGAACGTCACTTCCTCTGAAATGCCGGCTTGCGCTTCTCCAGGAACGCGCGAAAGCCTTCTTTCGCATCGGCCATGGCGAAGAGGCGGTTCTGCAACTCCCGTTCGAGAGCCAAGCCTTCGTACATCGGCATCTCGGTCCCTTCCGTCACGGACCGTTTGATGAGTCCGACCGCGCGTCCGGAGTGCTCGGGATACGCGAGGCCTTTCGCGAAGGCCATCGCCTCCTCCCAGAATTTCGCCCGCGGAAAGACCCGGTTGAACAGGCCCCAATCAAGGGCCTCTTTCGGCGTGATCATGCGTCCCGTCGCCATGAGGTCGATCGCGCGGCTCTTTCCGACGAGCCGCGGAAGGCGCTGGGTCCCTCCCGTCCCAGGGAGGACTCCGAGCGTGACCTCGGGCAACCCCACCCGCCATGCGCCGTCGGAAGCGATCCGGAGATCCGTGGCCATCGCGATTTCGAGGCCTCCCCCCACGCAGTGGCCATCGATCGCCGCGATGAAGAGTTTCGGCGTGCTCTCCATCTTGTTGAGCGTCTCCTGACAGTTCAAGCAGAACATCGCTTTGTAGTCCGGCGTCGAGGAGGCGAGCAGGTTGATGTCCGCACCGGCGGACCAGATGCCGTCGAGTTTCGACGCGAGGACGCACACATCGATGTCGTCGTCGAAGCGGACGTCGTCGATCATCGTGCTCAGATCGCGCATCAGGTCGGCGTCGTACGTGTTCGCTTTCGGCTTGTTCATCCACGCGACGGCGACGCGGTCTTTCTTCTCGAGCGAAATGTAGGTCAGGTCCATCGCACTACCTCGAGCGAGAACATTGGCACTACTCGTAATAAAGGATGGGTTATCGTCGCGATCCGACCGGTTGGATGTCTCGCACGCCTCAACGTCTCGTGAACCGAATCCGCGAGAGTAGGGACGCCCACACGAGGAGACTGACCAGCCCGGCGCCGAGGACAACGATGCCGAACGCGTCCGACCCGCTGATGACTCGTCGAGAGTACAACCACAGGGAGACCGGCAGCGAGATGCCGAAAAGGGCGATTGTCGACGCAAGAACGTAGCCGAACGCTCGGGAGGATCGTGCTGCACCCGGGGCCTTGGAATCCAAGGCACTACCCCACGAGCTCGGGATTGCCCCATTTTTCGTTGAACAGGAAGTCTTCTTTGACGAAATCCCAGTGCCGGCTCTTCATGTACCGATCGGGAAGGACGGTCCGAAGATAGTCGACATAGGCAGCGCGCTCGATCGGTTTTCCTCGCTCCGTCAAGAGGTTTCCATGGACGTCGAAGGGCAGATACACGTAACCGACCCCGGCCGCGTCGGATCCCGGATTGCGATAGTCGCCGAACTCCGCGAGACCGCGAATCCGGAAGAACCGGCGATCCGGCAAGAAGAGGAGGTCCTCCTGTGTGAGTCCGTGCACGGTCTCCCCCTTCTGGGTGATCCTCCGGAGGGCGGCGTCCGCCTCGTCTCGGGAACACCGCGCTTTCGCCTGGATGACCGCGAGGTTCGCGTCCTTCACCTTGCCGAGGACCTCGTCGATGTAGATCATCTGGGCCTCGCGGTTCTTTAGCGTCTTGAACACGCCCTTCACGAGGTCGCCGCCCAGCTCGGAACCGAACATCTCGAGTCCCCGCGGGTACCACATGTTGAGGGTCTGCTGGAGATCCTCGATCCCGAAGTTCCCGCCGTGCAGGATGCCCGCGACCGCGATGGCCTTCATGAGGGTCTCCCCCGCGGCGAGGTGGTACGACTCCTCGAGGAACCGCATCCATGGCATGGAGAGCGCCATCGGCCCGTACAGGAAGTGGTGCTGCATCTCGAGCTGGAACTTCCCCACGCGGTCGATGAACGACATGAACGTCGCGGAGTCCATGAGGCTCTTGAATTCGATGTTGAACGCATCGAGGACGTGCTCGCCGGGTTTCATCGCGAAGAGCTCTTCCATCGTCTCCGTCGCCCAATGGCGTCCCCAGCGGGCCTTGTCGAACGTTGGATCGAGGGTCAGGACGCCGGCCATCTGCATGTGGTGCCGGAGCTCCTCGACGCAGACGCGCTTCTTCGAGAACGAGATCGACTCGAGGCGGTCCCCGTCCGGGTCCGTGCGATGGATCCCCTCGACGATTTCCTTGTCGAGTCCGGTGAGCGATCCGCCGTCGAGCTGCTCGTACACCATCCGGTGTTGCTGGATCGACCCGAGTTCCGTGGAGGCCTGCGCGCGGATGATCTTCAGCGCCGTCATGAACTGCGCGTCGGGCATCTTGTCCGCGCTCCACAGACGGTTGGTCAAGTCTCCGGTCGCGGCCGTCGCCCCGACGACCTTTTGCGCGAACCCGGCGAAGCCGTCCGGCTTCGCCATGATGACGCTGAGCCGGGGCATCGGCGTCTCCGGGTAGTGTCGCGACCAATTCGGCGTGTCGAAGACCTCGGGCATCTCCGGGAAGTACGTCTCCTGCCAGAGCTTCCCTTCGTCCGCCCACTTCTTCGGGAGGGCCTCGATGCGGAACTGGTCGAGGAAGGGCATGGTGTGCGGTTCGATGCACGTGGAGGGGGATGAACCTTTCTCGGAAGCGAGGGTCGATCCCCTGGCTCATCGGCGTTGGAGGACGCCGACGTAACTCGTCGGATCGTCTCGGGGTTCGTAGATGACCCGGACCAGGTCCCAGCCCGTCGCGTGCGCGAGGTCCGCGAGGTCGTCGGGCGAGAGCAGCAAAAGGTCGAACCAATCTCCCACGCGGCCTTTGTAGTGCCCGCGCAGGGAGAGCAATCCCGGCGGTCGGCCGCGGGCGATGTTCCATTTCACGTAGCTCAAGTGCTCCGGGATCCACGTGCCCGGGATCCGGGTGCTGCCGATGATCCGGCTGCGGCGCTTCGTGATCTCCCGGGCGTCGCGGAAGAATCGGCGCATGCGCGGGAGGTCTCCGGCGAGCCCGAGGTTGTTGCCCATCAGGATCATCGTGTCGAAGGTCCCGAGGCCGCGCGGCAGGTGCTGGACACTGCCCTGGTAGACCTCCTGAAGGCCCCGCACGCGCGCAAGCGCGACCTGGGTCGGCGACGCGTCGATCCCGACGACGCGGTGACCTTTCCGCTGGAGGTAGACGGCGTGCCGACCCGGGCCGCATCCGACATCGAGCACGCGACCCCGGACCTCTCGCATCGCCTCGCGCTCGATCTTTGACCACTTCGCGGGAGGCGTGAAGTACGCCTCGACGAGCGAGCGGCTGCGGTACCCGTCGTCCCGTTCGAATTCGAACACGACTTTCTTGCCGAGCCAGTGGTCCAGCATCGCCTGGGCGTACAGATCGAAGGACGAGGTGGTTCCCCGCTTCGTCGTCCGGCGAGACGGCATCGTTCCATCGGCATGCGCTCGGCTCGTCTTGAGACTTGTCTCATCGCCGAGTAGCTACAACATAATCGCGCTGAGCAAAGCTTATCCTTCGCGGACGCCTAGGCGGGAGGAGGTCCGGAGATGGCTCGCGTCCGGAGAGAATCGAAGTTCGAAGTCTTCGGTCAGGAAATGCTCGAGAAGGTCGTTGCGAAGAGCGGGAGCTCGGGTCGTGTGTACCTCCCGCCGGACTGGATCGGTAAACGGGTGAAGGTTATCCGCGTCGAGTGAGGCGCATCCGGTGCCGGGGCGTTTCGGGCCGTCGGATTTCGCCGCGTGCGCGCGGTGCGGGAGCGGTCAGGTCCATCCGAATCTGCTCGTGATGGGCCCGATCGCGGGCGTCGACAGCGACAGCCGCTCGTACGTGTGCCACACATGTGGCCACGTGGGCCTCCCGATCTTCTTCGACACGGAGTCGGCGCGCGCCCAATTCGAGCGGGAGAAGAAGGGCGTGTGGGAGCCGGAGCCGGCGTCCGCGAAGAAAGGTCCCGTGTCGATTCCGATCCTTCCGATCCAGACAGATCCGTTGATCGACATCAGGCTCTTGGATCTCCTGCCTGCACGTGTCGCGACGGTCACCGGGGTTCGGTGGGACGCGGGCGCGCTAACCCCGACCAAATACCGGGTCTCGTTCCAGGAATATTGGGATGCGATCGGTGGACCGCGGTACAATGCGTCCCGCATCTACATGCTCGACCTCGCGGGCATCAACCGCGCGAACCCGAACTTCGACGTCACGCGGCATCTGGGGAAGCGGTGCGACGTGTGGCTCGACTCCGGAGGCCGCGAGCCGGAGGAGGTCTTGGACGGCTACATGCTCGACGTGGAACGGGTCGTCGCGGGCTCGAAGACCCTCGCCTCGCTCGACTCCTTTGCCGCCCTCTATGCGTTGTCGTCCGAAGTGCTTCCTTGCCTCGATTGGGATGGAAAAGTGGTCTGGAGGGAGCCAAGCGAGACCCACGTCGACCTCTTGGATGTCGCGAAGGCGTTGCGCGGGATCGGCTTCTCGGCGGTGTGCGTGATGGACCTGCGGCGCCTCGGATCCGAACTCGGGCCGGACCCCGCACTCCTCTCGATGCTCGAGGGTCTCGACCTCGACGTGTACGTGGGCGGTGGCCTCCAGGAATCGGACGTCCTCCGGCTGGGGGAGCGAGGCTTCGCCGGCGGCCTCGTCGACCCGTACACACCCGTGATTCGGGATCTCCTCACGGCGCCAAGACCGGAGACGCCGACCGAGGCGATCGCCCCCGCTCCCGCTCCGCGGGCTGCGCCCGCACCTCGTTCGGTGCCGGACTCTACCGGACCGCCCTAGAACCGCAGGGACCTCGCATCGGACGAATGTCGTTCCTGCGCCCTGGATGTGCGGATTCTGAGAAAACTATAACTCCGTCCAAGCGGTCCGCCGGCCGGGGGAGGAAGCCGTGGCGCTGTTCGACACAAACTTCGACATCGCCGTGATTGTGGCCGCCATCGTTAGCTTCATCATCGGCGGAATTTGGTACTCGCGGCCCGTGTTCGGGAAGGTGTGGATGGCCGCGTTGGGCAAGACCGAGGCGGACATGGAAGCGATGCGAAAGCAGGCGCCGAAGGGAGCCGCTGGCGGGGTCATCGGCAGCTTCATCGCGTCCCTCGTCCTCGCGATCTTCCTCGAATACGGACGCTTGGCCGGCGTGGGCCTCCCGGGCGGCGTCGCGGGCGGACTGGTCGTCGGATTCCTGGCCTGGTTCGGATTCCTGATGACGACGACGGTCACGGGAGGGATCTTCGAGGGACGCCCGGGCAAACTCGTCGGGATCAACGTAGGCCACACGTTCGTGGCGTACCTGATCATGGGCCTGATCCTGGGGATCTGGATTTGATTAGACGCGTTCGACCTCGATACCGACTTTCCGGATGATGTCGAGTCCGTCATCCGATCGGTAGGTGGCCCGATAGTACACCTTGGAGACGCCCGAATTCACGATCGCCTTCGCGCATGTGATGCACGGCTGAGCAGTCACGAAGACGACCTTGCGGGGGTCGTTCGCTCGCACTTTGATGAGGGCGTTGACCTCGCTATGGACGCAGCCGCACCCCCCTGGTTGGTCGGCCTTGCAATCGTCATGCGAGAGACCTTTCGCCGTCCCGTTGTACCCGAAACCGTAGATTTGCGTCATGTCTTCGGACGTGATGACACATCCGACCTGGAAGCGCTTGCATGTCGCGCGGCGCGTGAGCGATATCGCAAAATCCATGACCAGGCTCTCGAGACTCGGGCGCTCGATCTTCCCCATGTCTGCCCACCGCGGATTAGGAGTCGAGCAACCCGCGGTCGGGCTTAAGGTTTCGGAGGAGGCTCGCGTCCGGAGCATCGGTCCGAAAAACCTTATCTGAGAAAGGAGGGGTCCCGAGTCTCCCAATGACTGATCGAACGGCGGTTGTCGATGCCCCCTCCGCATCTCCGAAACAGGTCTCGGCCTTTCGGCTCTCGCGTCATCATCTGAGCGACCGGGCACCGGCCTCGGGACTCGTCCAAGTCGCGGGCGACATGGGTGGCACCCAGGCTCAATTGCTGTCCGCCGCGCAGATCGCATTGTGGGCACGAACCCGCGGCCTTCGCATGTCCGACGTCGAGCAGGCGTTGTGGCGAGACCGAACGCTCGTGAAGTCTTGGTGCATTCGAGGCACGCTCCACCTCATCCCCTCCCGGGATTTCGCAGTGTTCCTGCGGGGCAGCGCCCGGCGGGACGCGCGGTGGATCGCCTGGATGACCCGCGCGAAGATCCCAACCGAATCGGTCGACCGACTCGTCGGCGCGATGCGGAAGGCTCTGGATCGACCCCGCACGCGCACCGAGATCGCCGAGCGGATTAGCACATCGCTCGGAGTCAAGATCGCCCAGAAGTCGGGCCGGGGATGGGGTAACCCGGCGAACGCGACCGGATTCCGGATCGGCCGCACGGTCTTTTCACTCGACGGGGTCATCTTCCTAGCGTGCATCCGGGGCCAGGCCTGTTTCGGTCCCGTCCGCGAGGGCGAGGCGACATTCGTCCGCCCAGAGAAATGGCTTCCCGACTGGCACGATTTGCCTCCGGAGAAAGCGGAGCTCGAACTTCTCCGGCGGTACCTGAGGGCGCACGGCCCCGCAACGTTAGCGGACTTCAACATCTGGATTGGACTGAGGGCCGCGGATGCCCGCGACGTCTGGACGCGCCTGGAGCCGGAGCTGGCGGAGGTCGATGTCGACGGACAAACCGGCTGGGTGCTTCGCAAAGACCTTTCGGCGTTGACGGAGGCGAAGCTCGACGCCTCGGTCGTCCGACTCCTGCCGTCCTTCGACTCCTTCCTCCTGGGCCAGAAGGACCACCGCCACCTCGTCGAACGTGCCCACCACGCGCGCGTGTATCGGCCGCAGGGATGGCTCTCCCCGGTTGTGCTCGTGGACGGCCGGGTGGCCGCCGTCTGGTCCTACGAGCGCACGAGCCGCCGACTTCAGGTTCGAGTCAAACCATTCGGTACGCTCCCCGCGGCCGTCCGGACCGCGGTGCGCGACGAGGCGGAGGACCTGCGACGATTCCTCGGTTCTCCGGAAATCGGAATCCGTTTCAGCTGAGCGATGCCCGCTATGGTGGGGCGTTGATGGTGCGTCCTCCTTTCGAGGCCACGATCAATGTGATCTGAATCACGGACGAAATCGTGCCGAAGATGAGGTACCACAGAGTCCCGACGGCGAACGCAAGCACGAGGCTGTCCCCCCACGGGCGGCGGAGGAGCAACATCGTGGCCGCCGCGACCTGCGCGACCCCGATGACGAGGAAGACCGGGCCCATGGAGAGCGGATCGATCCCCACGGCGCCGACCAACACCGCCCATGGTCCCAGCTGCCCGCCGATTCGGAGGAAGTCTCCCACGACGAATTGGTGGATTGCATCGATCACCAGGTAGCCGCCACTGATGATGGCGAGCGCCGCGGCAACGACTGCGGTCCTGAGCAAGGGCCGCGACATTGGTCTTCAGTCCGCTGCGCCCTTGGCCTTCGCGAGCTCTTGCTCTCGCAGCTGCCGTCGCAAGACCTTGCCGACGAGGGACATCGGAAGGGCGGTCGCGAACTCGACGGATTTCGGCACTTTGAACGCCGCCAGGCGCTCCTTGCAGAACGCGATGACCTCCTCCTGCGTCGCGGTCTTCCCGCTCTTCAGGACGACGAATGCTTTGACTGACTCGCCGCGGTACGTGTCCGGGACGCCGATGGCCGCGGCTTCTCCGACGGACGGATGCATGAAGAGGACCTCTTCGACCTCCCGAGGATACACGTTGTACCCGGAGCAGAGGATCATGTCCTTCTTGCGGTCGACGATGTAGAAGTAGCCGTCCTCATCCATCCGCGCGAGGTCGCCCGTGAGCAACCACCCGTCGCGGAGCACCATCGCCGTCTCCTCCGGCTTGCGCCAGTACCCTTTCATTACCTGAGGACCATGCACCGCAAGTTCGCCGACGTCGCCTTGCGGGAGTTCCCGCGACGGCTCGTCCGGATCGACGATTTTCGCGTCCGTGTCGGGGAACGGGATTCCGATGCACTCCTTCACCACGCCGTTCATCGGATTGCAATGGGTGACGGGCGATGCCTCCGTCAGGCCGTATCCCTCGACGAGTCGCCCTCCTGTCGCCGCTTCGAACTGCTTGCGCACCTCGTTCGGAAGGGGGGCGGCCCCGGAGATACAACCGCGGATCGAACGGAGGTCGTACTTCGCGAGCTTCGGGTGCCGCAGGATCGCGATGTACATCGTCGGAACGCCCGGGAAGAGGCTCGGCTTCGTCTTGTTGATCAACTTCAGGATCGCGCCGATCTCCCGCGGGTTCGGATGCAGGACGACCTCGATCCCCGCGACGACGGAGAAGAGCATCACGGCGGTCAAGCCGTAGACGTGGAACATCGGAATGGCCCCCAGCAGCTTCTCGGGCCTGCCGGAACCCGCGGAAAACCACGCCGCGACCTGCATCGCGTTGGCGATGAGATTGCGGTTCGTCAGCATCGCCCCCTTCGACGTGCCGGTCGTGCCGCCGGTGTACTGCAGAACCGCGACGTCGTCGGGGTTTGCGCGAGTCTCCGGATCCCGACTCGCCGGCGTCCGAGCGACATCTGCGAATCGGTGGATTCCACCTTCCCGGGGGATGGCGAGCGGCCAGTGGCCCTGCTTCTTCAGGTCCCGCCGTTTCTTGATGGGATAGAGCTGCTGCAAGGGGACCTTCAGGAACTCGCCGACGTCGCACACGACGATGTGCTTCACCGACGCGTTCATCCGGGCCTTCGATACGTTGTGCCAGAACAGGTCCAACGCGATGACCGTCTCCACACCCGCGTCGGTCCACAAGCTCTCTAGCTCCCGCGGCGTATACAGCGGATTCGTCTGTACGACGATAGCCCCTGCCCGGAGCACAGCAAAGAACGCAACGACGAAATGGGGCGTGTTCGGCAGGACGAGGGACACGCGATCCCCCGGTCGGACCCCGATCGCACGCAGCCCTGCCGCGAACCGATCGACCGCCGCGTCGAGGTCGCGGAAGGACGTGGACTTGCCGTAGAACGTGATCGCGGGACGGTCCCCGAATTCTTTCGCGGCCCGTCGGAGCAACTCATGGACCGAAATCTCCGGATAGTCGATCGACTTCGGAACGCCTTGTGGCCAACTGCCCAGCCAAGGCCGCTCGAGCGTCGCCTCCCCCTTCATGAGTGGAAGATAACAGGGCCAAGGGCTAAAACCTGATGGACCTGCGGCACGGCCGCGAAATGATTATCCGCCGCAGGAGCCCATGGCGGGCCCCGATGCCCAATCCGGCCCGCTTGCGGATCGCCCGCGAAGGGGCTGTCGCGGTGCTGTGGATCGAGAACCCCCCGCGCAACCTGCTGAGCCTCACGATGGTCGCCGACCTCGCCGCCCGGGTCGTGGACCTGGAGAAGGATGACTCCGTTCGCGCGGCGGTCCTTGCGGGAGCGGGGCACGCAAACTTCTGCGCAGGCCTGGACATGGCCGAATGGTCGCCCCTCTCGCAGAAGGCCGCGCAGGACGAGATGAGTCGAGGCCAGGACGCGTTCTGGGCGCTCGAGCACCTCACGAAGCCGACGATCGCCGCCATCGCCGGGGCGGCCCGCGGTGCGGGCGCGGAACTGGCCCTCGCGTGCGACTTGCGCATCGCCGACGAGAGTGCGATCTTCTCGCACCCGGAAGTGGACCTCGGATGGATGCCGAGTCACGGCGCGACCGCGAGGCTCTCGAAGATCGTCGGCCGCTCGAGGGCGCTCGAGATCCTCGTGGGCGGAAAAGAGGTGAAGGCGCTCGATGCGCTTCGACTCGGAATTGTCAACCACCTCGCCTCTCCGGGCGGCGCGTTCGACCAGGCGAAGGCCCTCGCGACCGCATTCGCCTCGAAGCCGCGGTCTGCGGTGAAGGCGATCAAGCGCGCGCTCACGGAGGGCGACGAGAAGCCCTACCGCAACCGCTTCCTCCTGGAGTCGCAACACGCGATCCAGCTCCTCTGGACGGACGAGCACAGAGCCGCGATGGAACGGCTCCGCGAGAAACGCGCGTGAGTTGGCAAAGGCGTCCGCGGCTCAGCCGTGCCGCAGGATCGTCTCTTTCAGCCCCCAGCGCTTCAGCTCGATGTCGACGCCCACATCGGTGGCGACAAACGATCCGTTTCTCAGGCGAGCCGCTTTCAAAATCTTATGGCGTTCCTCCTCGCTCGCAAAAGCGAGTTCGGACCGGAAGAACCCGAAGTCGATTTCGACGCGCGCGTTCACGCGAACGGCGCCGACCAGTCGGGAGCCGCTCTCGAGGACCGGTCCGACCATCGACGTGCGTCGGCCTCGGACTCGTTTCAGGAAGCCGAAGCAGACGACGCGACCTTCGGCCCATTCACCGGCTCGGACCTTCGCGTACGAATCCCGTGGATCGAGTCCGTAGATGTCCACGAACGTCGCGGCGAGTTTCGGATCATACCCCCATCCTTTCTGAGGGTCTCGCGCCACCCGCATGCGGATGTAGCCTTCCGCCTCGCAGTCCGAGCAGAGGACAGTCTCCAGGACTCGGCCTTTCACCGGAAATGAGGCTTCGAACTCGAGGCCGGACTTGATCGGTCGGGGCACTGCCGGGAGAACGGCCGCCGCGCCGATAAACCCCACCACGCGAGAGCTTCAAGTCGTGGCCGGGCCTTACACGAGCGAACAGCGGGGGAGCACCATCCCGGAGGAACACCTGGTCCACAACTATCTCGTCGAGGCGGGCCTGGCCGCGCGGATCCCGAAGGGCATCCGGATCTGGGAGGAGACTTTGCGGGACGGCGAGCAGACGCCCGGGGTCGCGTACACGCCGGAGGAGAAGGTCCGGATCGCCCGCGTCCTGGACGAGGTCCACGTCCCGATGATGGACGTCGGGATCCCGGTCGTCTCGAGCGAGGAGGCGCGAGGCGTGCGAATGATCGCGAACGCCGGCCTCGACGCGACGATCATGGCCGCGGCCCGGACCGTCCGGAAGGACGTGGAAGCGTGCATCGCCTGCGACGTCGATGAGATTGCGCTGTTCACCGCCGGATCCGACCTCCACATCAAGCACAAGCTCGCGATGACGCGCGAGCAGGTGAAGGAAGCCGCCGTCCGGGAGACGGAATATGCGGTCGCCCACGGCGTCGACGTCTCGTTCGTGACCGAGGACACGTTCCGCGCGGACCTTGACTTCGTCGTGGACCTGTACGACGCATGCACCGCGGCGGGAGCCCACCGCGCCGTCGTGTGCGATACGGTCGGCGTGATGACGCCGCCCGGCATCACGTGGTTCTTCGAGCAACTGAAGCGCCGCCTGAAGCCGACCGAGTTGTCGTTCCACGGACACAACGACTTCGGACTCGCGGTCGCGAACAGCCTCGCGGCGGTGGAGGCGGGCGTCGCCGTGCCCCACACGTGCGTGAATGGCCTCGGGGAACGGTCCGGGAACGCGAGCTTCGAGGAACTCGTCCTCTCGCTCGAGGCGTTGTACGGCTACGACACGGGGATCGACATCTCCAGGATCTACGAGCTGTCCCAACTCGTGGAGACGCTGAGCGGCATCCCGGTCGGGATGCACCAGCCGCTCGTCGGCCACAACGCGTTCGCCCACGAATCCGGCATCCATGCGCACGGCGTGATCAAGCACACCGCGACGTACGAGCCGATGCAGCCGGAGAAATTAGGGAGGGAACGCACTTTCGTCTTCGGAAAACACACCGGGTCTCTTGCGGTCTCCGAGAAGCTCCGCGGCCGCGGGGTCGAGGCGGCGCCGGAACAGGTCGCGGCCCTCGTGAAGCTGATCAAGGACTTCGCCGAGGCGCGATCGAAGGGAGACCAGCAGGCGTTCGTCATTTCGTTCCGCGACCGAGCCGAGCGGAGGCGCGGCGTTACGGACGATGAGTTCTGGACGCTCGCCCAGAAGGCCGGCCTCGGCCGGCCAAGGACCGCGGCGAAGTGAAGCGGCTCAGGTCTTCCGGGGCGGAGGGTCGACGGGGTCTGGCTCGGCGATCCCTTGCCCCATGGCTGCTCGGGCGAAGGCCGCCGCCCGCCGGGAGGTCGATACGTAGATTCCTAGGAGGACGATCCCCGCGCCGGCGAGGTCGATCACGTCGAGCGTCTCGTTGCCGAGGCTCGCCCCAAGCAGGACGGCCACGATCGGGATGACCAATGCGATGTACGAGAGGAACGTGGCTTGCATCTCCTTCAGGAGCCACTGCCACGCGACGAACGTGACGACGGAGCCCGCGATCGCGAGGTAGAGAATCGCTCCGAGGCCCTGGGGCCACGTCGGCACGGCCCAGGGCTCGCGGGCGATGAGGGAGACGCCAGCCAAGGCCCCTGCGCCAACCGCCATGGACGCGGCATTGAAGCTTATTGGTTCCGTGTCGTGGCCCCACCGTTTCACGGCCACCGTCGCAAACGCCGCGCACGTCGCGGCGAGGACGATCGAGAGCATGGGGAACACCTGCCCGGGTCCCGCGCTCCCGAGCTGGCTGCGAAAGATGAGGACGACCCCGCCGAATCCCACGCCGATGCCGAGCAGTCTCTGGACCGTGAAGCGTTCCGCCTTCAGGAATGCGTTGGCCACGAGGGCCGTCTGGAGCGGAAAGGTCGCGAAGAGGATTGCGGAGAGGCCGCTCGGCACCCCATTGTTCTCGCCCCAGTAGATGAGCCCGTAGTCGGCGGTGAAGAGGACGATCCCAACGAATCCGACGAGCGCCCATTCGGTCCGGTTCTGCGGCCACTTCGATCGGAAGACGACCGCGAGAAGCACGAGGACGATCGATGCGACCGCGAACCGCAGGGACGCGGACAAGAACGGCGGCGCGCCCTCGAGGCCGATTCGGATCGCGAGCCAGGTCGAGCCCCAGATGAGACACAGCATGGCGAATGCCGCGCTGCGCGTGGAACTCGTAGCCATCGGCCCGAGGATTGCGGCGGTCTGGTAAAGCGTTGGGGCCGTCCATGGCCATGTTTATAGGTGGCGCCGCACCTGTGCATCCGCCGGTTCCGATGACGGGCCAGACGATGTCGGAGAAGGTCCTCGCGCGCGCCAGCCACGCCGAGTCCGTGCGCCCTGGCCAGATCATCGACGGGGACGTCGACCTGCTGTACATGCACGAGATGCTGGCCCTGGCCCTGCTGCCCTTCAACGAGATCGGCACGATGAAGGTCTGGGATCCCGAGAAGATCGTCGTCACGCTGGACCACTGGGTCCCTCCGCCGACGCCGGAGATCGCGAAGATGCACCAGACGATCCGGGACTTCTGCCGGAAGCAAGGCATCCGGCGGTTCCACGACGTAGGCGACCACGGCATCGTTCACCAGCTGATCGCGGAACGCGGCTATGCGCATCCCTGGGACCTCGTCATCGGGAGCGACAGTCACACGAACATGGTCGGGGCGGTCGGGGCGTTCGCGGCAGGGATCGGCGCGACGGACACGGCGGCCGTGATGGCGAAAGGCCAGCTCTGGCTCCGCGTACCCGAGACGATGCGCGTCGACATCCACGGTACGCTCGGCGAACGCACGGGCGCGAAGGATGTCATCCTGAAGGTGATCGGCACGACGGGAGACGACGCGGCCCGGTACGCGGCCGTCGAGTTCACCGGTCCGACCGTCGATGCGTTCCCGATGAACGAGCGGTTCGTGCTGTGCAACATGACGACCGAGATGGGGGCGAAGGTCGGGATGATCGCGGCGGACGACGTGACGAAGGAGTACCTCGCCCACTCAGGTCACGAATTCGAGCCGATCCGGTCCGACGACGATGCGACGTTCCTGAGGACGTTCGCCTTCGATGTCGATGGGATGGGCCCGCAGGTCGCATGTCCGTCGAATCCCGCGAATCTCAAGCCCGTCGAGGACGTCGCGGGGACGAAGATCGACGTCGCGTTCCTCGGCTCCTGTACGAACGCCCGGATCGAGGATCTTCGAATCGCCGCGGAGCTGCTGAGGGGCGAGAGGGTCGCCCCCGGCGTGCGCTTCCAGATTACGCCCGCATCGCAGATCATCTACCGCCAGGCGCTCAAGGAGGGCCTCGTGGAAGTCTTCATGGACGCGGGGGCGACGTTCACCTCGTCCACGTGTGGCCCATGCTTTGGAGGCCACCTCGGCACCCTCGCGGGCGATGAGGTCTGCATCTCCTCGACGAATCGGAATTACCCCGGCCGAATGGGTTCGCCGACCGCGCAGGTGTATCTCGCGAGCCCGTGGACCGTGACCGCGTCGGCCATCCACGGGGAAATCACGGACCCGCGGAAGGTCTAGCCGTCATGCAAACGCGATATCAGGGGCGCGCGTGGATATTCGGAGACGACATCTCGACGGATCACATCATCGCGGGCAAGTATCTTGGGACGACTGATTCGAGGGTGTTCGCGGAACACGCGTTCGAGGCCGTCGATCCGACATGGGCGAAGAACGTCCGGCCCGGAGACCTGATCGTCGCGGGAGCGAACTTCGGCTGCGGTTCGAGCCGGGAGCAGGCACCGGTCGCCTTGAAGACCCTCGGCATCTCCGCGATCCTGGCGAACTCGTTCGCGCGCATCTTCTTCCGCAACGCGATTA
>WNGN01008929.1_pt1 | contig 16961 bp, 17 predicted proteins | sample 5400561 | NCBI WGS metagenome assembly WNGN01 (sample SAMN13153379, study PRJNA577476) | soil metagenome | isolation source: 115 cm soil or saprolite under Garry oak tree replicate 2 | place: USA:California | collected 2016-06-15
CGCGACCTCTGCTCATCTGATATCGAAGCAAAAAAAGGAGCATAAAAAATAGCGGGACGAAACCGAAGGCGTCGCTGCTAGCGAGTCTGGATTTTCCTTGCTGTTCTCTTTGCCTTCTTCTCCTTTCCAATCCCCGGTGGCGCCCAGCTCGGGGGCCAGCCGGAGAAAAGAAACTTCACGATCTCCTATACGCAGGCGAGCGGCGCATTCACTACATTGTGGGTTGCGCAGGAAGCCGGTCTTTTCAAAAAACACGGCCTCGAAGCAACCTTAAAAGTTCTCAACTCACAAGTCGCAGCCCAAGCGCTTGTCGCTGGTGAGGTTGATGTGATTTCCACGGGACCGGACCTTGTAAACATGCGGTTGCAAGGGGCACCGGTTAAATATATCGGAGGCACCTTGCAGCGGTTTATATTTCAACTGTGGGGAGCCAAGGGTCTCAACTCGCTCGCCGAGTTGAAGGGCAAGACCATCGCCGTGACGACGCCCCGCACCTCGACTGAAATCGCCACGCGCGAGTCGCTCAAGAAAACCGGCGTGATCTCCGACAAAGACGTGAGCTTCCTCTACTTGCAAACCATTCCGGCCATCCTGACGGCGGTGTTGGGCGGCAAGACCTCCGCGGGGACGCTCTCCGCTCCGAACACACTGAAGGCGCGCGACTCCGGGCTGAGTCTCTTGCTGGATATCGCCCAAACCAACGTCCCCGGCCTCCATCTCGCCTACGGCACGACGGAGAGGAGCATCAAATCCAATCCCAACTCGCTGTATGCTTTTCTCAAAGCCGTTGCGGAAGCCACGGTCCTATCGAAACTGAATCCCGCAGTGGCGAAAAGGGCGATCGGCAAATACACCGAGACCAACGACTCAAAAATGATCGACGGTACCTACGAACAGTTCGCGCCCTACTGGGACGCGATCCTCGCCGTGCGGAGTGAACCGATACAGGGGCAGCTCATGTATCTTGACGAAAAAGAGTTTCCACGGGCCAAAGATGCGCGCGCTTCGGACTTTATCGACAATTCCTTCGCGGAGAATCTAAAGACTTCCGGCTTCTTGCAGGCCCTAGGTCCGACAAAGTAGCAAAGCTCCCTGATCGGTGTCGCGACTGCATAATGCGGGCTAGGTGTCTCGCTCGCTGGTCGGCCCCACCTCGCCGGTGCACCAGCGGACGAATGCCTTCATTCTGCACGTTGCGCCGTTGGCAGCGAGCTCCTTTTCGAAGATCTGGTGGATCTCGCGGTCTTCGTCCTCGTACTCGATCTGCCAACCGCCCTCTTTCATACTTCGGTCGGCGAACTCCCCGCCACCACCCCGTGGCGAGTTGACACCCATATCGCCCGAACGGAGGGCCAGGTAGCGGGCCCGAGTGGTCCCGGAGTTGAAGTGCTGGTGGTAGCAGTTGTCACTGGGAACGATGACCATGGACCCGACCTGCCAATCGCATTTGATCATGTCGGAGCGGTCGTCCTTGGTCCAAACCAAGGAGAAACCACCGGTGCCGCTGAGCAGCACCAGATGCGCGCCCGGGCCATGGCGGTGAGCTTTCTTGTACGTGCCTATGGGGAACTCGGACATGTGGCTCTTCATGTTGTTGTCAGCCATCTCCAGCATGGCGTTAATGCCGCCGGCGCCTCGCTCCTTCCATCCATATAACAGCATGTCCGGGGCGTTGGCGATGAAGTTGGATTCCCAGATCCGTCGCTTGAAGAGCTTGCCCTTGCCGCTGAAGTAGTCTTCCTCGCCGGAATAGCGGCCGCGGAACGTGAAATCGCAATTGAATATGAATTCATTGTCCCGAAACAGGCGCATCATCGGAGGCGCATTGGTCACGGCGACGTAGCGGGCAGGCTCGTCGCCGCTGCCGTTGAAGTTCTGGTACCGCGCGTTGAGCGGAATGGAAAACAGGCTTCCGGCGGACCATTCGAAGCTCTGCTTGCGCTTCTCGTCTTTCTCATCTTGCCAGATCGTCGTTGCCCCGCGGCCCGAAACCACATAGATGGTGAGCTCGTACATGTGGTGCTCCGGCTCGGACTTGCCCCCGGGCTTGATCTCGACGACGTGGCAGTCGTTGGGCATGTGACGGTTGGCAATGTGGATGACTGCACCACGGCCGCCCTTGCGCTCCCAAGGGCCCAACTCGATCTGCGCTAAGCTCGGGAAGTAGAACTCCTCATGGACTTTCACGCCCTCCGCTTCCAACCACTCCTCGTAGGGGTCGGCTTTCGTGTAGTCTTTAAGGCCTTCCTTGGGGGTCTCGGCGACCTTCATGTCGGTGCCTAGCATTACCATGGTTCAAATCCTCCTCTAATGAAAATGATAGCGGGGCGATGGTGCGCCGTCTCGAATCGCTCTTATTGTGAATATCCGGTATGGAGCTAACTTGTCAACGAGCAGGATAAGGAGGTGAGAATAAAAATCCGTGCTCACGATGAACCAGCTCAAAATTTGGGACGACAAGCCCTGCCGTCATTCCAAGCAATCTTTGACCCGGACGGTCACTTGATGTTCAACTTCTTGTAATTCCCGATCGAAAGTGATGGTCTGAAGATTAGCGGATATTCACCTACCTTCATTTTTGGGAGGTACTCACAATGCCTGCGAAAATCACCCGACTGGATGCACGGCGCGATAATGAAGCCATGGCGTGGGCGAGAGAGCTACACGAGACGGAGACGTGGTTTCAAAGCCAAAGATTCAGCCACATTACGCGCCTGCACACTCCGTTCGAAGTAGTGTCGCTGCGTGGAAGCCTGCAGGAGGACTCTACAATCGCCAGAGAGTCGGCCACCAAGATGCACGATTATCTTCAACGGCTTTTCGTTGAAAAAAAGCAGGAGACGACCTACGGCCCATTCTCGCCGACAGGGGCAGTGCGAGCGGTGATGGAGGGCATCAAGGTTCTTTATCTCGGGGGCTGGGCGACTTCCGCGAAGGGATCGGAATCAGAGGATCCGGGGGCAGACCTAGCCAATTATGCGCTGGACCGGGTTCCCAAGGAAGGGGGATCGTGGGTCCGGGCTTTATTGCATCAAGATGAGGTGCAACGCTCCAACCGGATAAGGATGACGTCATTGCAACGGAAGAAAACTCCGGCGATCGAGTTCAACCCGCCAATGATTATTCCCGACGGGGATACAGGACACGGCGGTGAGCATCATATTCGTAATCTCGTCAAGAAATTTGTCGAGAACAAGATCGGCGCAATCCATATCGAAGACCAACGTCCAGGTTGTAAGGTCTGCGGACATCAAGGACAAAAGGTCCTTGTTTCTACAACCGAAATAATCTCACGCCTCAATACAGCGCGGCTCCAGTTTGACATCATGAAGGTCCCCGGGGTGATTGTTGCCAGGACGGATTCCCACGACGCGACGGCTATTGATAGCGTCGAGGACGAGCGAGACCATCCGTTCGTTTACGGGGCGACCAATCCTCATATCGTTCCGTTCAAGAATGTCAATCTCGCAGTAATCAGGAAATTTTATGAAGAAGGATTCAAGGAGATCAACGGACACCTGCTTCACGGGATTTCAGAAGAGGCCTACAAACACGCGGGGGAATGGCTCAAACAAGAACGTCTGACCAAGCGGATCGCCGAAGGCGTTGAAAAGATCAACAAGGAAGTGGCGACTCTTAAAAGGATACGTCAGCAGGCCCGTCGCCAACGAAACGGTCAACGCGACCTCCGCGAACAACTGGCGGCGCTGGAGATCACGGTCAAAAAGGTTACTGAAGAGACGGTCGATAGCGTGCTTGCCGCGGTCCGTCAGGTTTGGGCGGAAAAAGCCGGGCTCAAGACGTATGCCGATGCGGTTGCCGAAGTCATACAAGCGCGCCAGCAAGACAAGGCGAAGCTTCCGATGCCGGTCGACCGGTGGAAGAAATTTGCCAAGGGCGTATCGCATGAGGAAGCGCGAGCGCGGGCAAAGTCCATGGACGTCGATACTTTCTGGGATTGGGATTTGCCTAGAACCCCGGAAGGTCTTTATCAGGTTACCGGCGGGCGGGAAATGGCGATTGCTCGCGGGTTGGCGATGGCGCCTTTCGCCGACTTGGTGTGGCGTGAGACAGCTAAACCAGACTTGGACGATGACAAAGACTGGGCCGATGCTATTCATGCGGTGTTCCCGCACAAGATGCTGGCCTATAACCTCTCTCCGTCGTGGAACTGGGATGCCTGGGGATTTACGGATGACCAGATCCGAAGCTATGCCAATGAGTTGGGCAAGATGGGCTATGTCTATAACTTCATCACTTACGGTGGCCACCAAACGGAGGCGTTGATGAACGGCCGCTTGGCGCGGGCGCTACGGGAAGAAGGCGTGCTGGGCTTCGTCAGGTTGATCCAACGCGCTCTCCGTTTGGCCAATGATCCGGCACAGTACCCTCAGACATTTGTCGGTGGTGGTTGGGCGGACCGGTTCCGCCGCGCCGCTAGAGGACCCTCGCTCACGACCACGTCCATGGGCGGAAAATCCACCGAGACACAGCACCGAAAGACGGTTGAAGTCCCTACCAGCGTGCTTTTAGAGTCGATAAGGACAGAGCAGGGCGGAAATTCCTCGCGGTCAAGGACCAAAATACGGTTAAAAAATACCGCGCCCGGCGTCTGATGAGCCTAATGCACTTTTTCCTTCTGCATCGATACAAGACGGATCTCGTGCACTACTTAACCCCCACGGACGACAATCGGCTTTCCGTTCGGCGCATGATCCATAACGGAGTGTTCCGAGAGGCCCGGACGGACGATCCGAATGTTTTCGCTATTGAAGTCGATACGGCTCGCGCGCAGAAGATCTTCGCCAACGACGAATCCATCAAGCGGTTTATCGCTCGACAGTCAGAACCTTCGGCCAGCCGCGCGTTCAAGCCTGCGGTAGCCTAACGCAGGCGCCGAGGTTCCAACTCTGTCGGGGTGCCGAACAGATAAGGATCACATCCCGATCCGAATCAGCTCGTCAGAGCTTACACAACACGCACTCTTCTCGGCTTCCGATTGGAAAAGGCTTGGCGTTTGTACATGGAGAAAAAGCTATGGTTGTGTTAACTTATTTTCACGAAAACTTGGTGCGGGATCTCAACAAAAGGGCAGAAAAAATTCTGCTGAAGTTGAAGCAGATCCATTAGGCCTCCCGTGAGTATCCGGGCATGACTGGGTCATCCTCGACACCAATGTTTGGATATTCGGTCTAAGATCGTTTCAGACGTTCGAAATTGGCTGAAACGGAAAAATCATGCGGCTCGCCGAGATCAAGAAAAAATACCGAAATCAGTGGGTGCTGGTTGAGTTCTCCAAACTCGACAAGGATCTTCGAGTTAAAGACGGCAAGGTCCTCGCGCACGCTTCCAACAAAGAAGACATTTATAAAGCTCTGCTTCGAACTCGCGGCAAGAACGTGTCCATCGAATACTGCGGCGAACTACCTCAAGATTTGGTGGTGATGTTTTGCCTCGAAGTTACACGTTGACGCGCACTGGGCGTCTCTTGATCGCGAGAGCCGCCGTTACAGGTCCAGCCGGCACAAAAGTCATCAACTTGCTCGTCGACACAGGCTCCACCTTTACGATCCTGCCTGTGGAGGTTCTTGAGTCCATCGGTCTCAGCCCGGCAGAGAGCAAGGAGCACGAGCGAATAGCCACAGGGAGCGGCTATATTATCGCCCCGAAACTTAGAGTAAGAACTTTCAACACGCTGGGCAAAGAGTTTCGACGGGTTGTGGTGATAGCGCACACTCTGCCATTCGGTGGCCCAATTGATGACCTGTTGGGGATGGATATCCTCTGTCGGATGAAAGCAAAGATCGCAACCGCCGCAGGACTCATCGATGTAGAGTGACGGAGGAGCCAAGTCGTCAATCGCTCTAGCGGTCGGGGTTTCCGGTTTCGGCGGCAGCACTGCGCTTTCATGGCGACCATAATATTGACAGCCGGACTTGCCGCACTAACGTCATTCAGTCAAGCTCCGATATCCTCACAAGGAGTAAACCACATGCAAAACCATCTCACCGTCATCGATGCCGATGCTCATGTTATCGAAACCGAACACGTGGTATATGACGCGGCCTTTGATCAGCTGGTCGTAAGCTTGTAAAGACGGGTTCCATCACGCCGTGAATTTTAGGAGTTTCGCAGTTAGCTCTGCCACTGGGACAGTTCAGTTCAGTCGACAAACCCTCGCATGGCTTGCGGCGTAACAAGGATTGGGACGGTGTATGCATCTCTAAACTCGGCAACCGTCATGTCCAAATCTCTGATGCCTTTGCCGTACTTCCTGAGGTAAGTCTTAACTCGGCTAGCTGCCGGGGGATTGTCTAAAATTTTAGCATCGCCCACGAGGGCGGCGACATCGCCGCCCTCGTCGTCGGTGTTGAAGTTCAATGCGACTCTTGGATTGCGGGCGATATGGCGCAGCTTGGCCTTGTTCTTTTCACTGAAAATCAAGATCGTGCCGCCGTCCCAATGAAACCAGACCGGCCTCGGTTGAGGCGTGTCATGGGAATCGACGGTGGTGAGCCAGATGACCTTCTCTTGGCGAAGGCGACGATTGACGTGCCGGCCGAATCGGCTGCTGAAGTCTACCATCCAGACCTCCTTGGGACACTCAAAAAAGCTTGCTCAGATGTGTGGTTTCAGACTACCACGAGTCAATGATTCGGCAAGTCAATCGGCGGGCCAGTTTCCTGCTTGACAGTTGGTGAAGAGGTCACTTATGTTACGAAATAATCGGCTGCGACTTATCCCGTTGCAACAAAACCAAACTAGTTTTTTTGGAGGTAGCATGGCGCAAAGAAGAAAAAAGCGAAACCTGCTGTTCATTGCTCTATTGAGTGGCACGCCATTTTTCCTGACGGCTTGCGCTATGCAAGGCGACCAGGCGAAACCGCAAGTTTCCGCCCAAGGGCAGGAGTCAGGCGCCGCGATGATTCTCGGGGCGAAAAAGGAAACTCCTCCTCCGCCTCCGGCGGGCGCTCCGCCGCGCTCGCAGCACACGACACCGGCCTCTTATTATGAGCCGGTGGGTCCATTCTTTTTCTACGTGGAAACTTTGACCGGCGTCGGGCCCAGCAAGTACGGTCTGGCGCCGACCGTTTCATGCATCCAGAGCGGTGTATTCAAGCGCGGCATGCGGATCGTCGTTCGCTTCGAGATCCTCGATACCAAGACGGGCAAGCGCGTCACGGATAAGGACGGAGCCACCATTAAAATGAGATTGCCGCACGGCGAAGAGGTACCGGGGCGATGGACGATTCGCGGGAGCGCAGCCGCGCTGCCCGATTCCGCGTGGATGTGGGACACCACGTGGGACATTCCGCCGGATTACCCGGTGGGCTCGCTCGACTACAGCATCGTTATCACCGCCAAGGACGGCCGCACGGCGACTTTCACTCCTCCTATCCAGAAAACGCCAACCTCTGATACCCGCGTGAGGATTATTGATTAACCAGAATCACCGGAGAAAGTTCGTGAAGGGAATTCGGCGCGGGCTGCCGCTCGCTGGATTGGCGGTTGTATTAATCGTGGGGGTGCGCCTGCTGGTAGCCCATGCCTCCAACGCGCCCTCGAATCTGCCGGCTGATCCAACCGCGCCTACATATCCGATCATCGTCGCTCAGGACACCAAGCTCGCGACTGCGCCGCAGGCCACCAAATTACTCAGAGTCGAGCCCGTTAAAGGCTACGTGGGCGATTCTTTCACCATCTCCGGAGAGGGTCTCCCGGCGGGGAAGAAAGTTGAATTTTTTTGGACCACGGTCGAGGCCGCTTACGTAACCAAGGTGATGGAGGACAATGTCGAGTATCACGAGCGTAAATACACCGAGAAGCGAGTCCATTTAGGGGGCGCCCCGGTAAATGCTCACGGTCGAATTAGCGCAGCTTTCACGGCTCCGGAGGATTTCGGCGAGGTGCATGACCTCTACGCCGTAGTGGACGGTCAAGACGTGGCGCGCGGTGGTTTTCGCATTCTCCGCAGCGCGACGATAACGCCAACCGAAGGCCCAGTGGGTACGCCGATCACCATCACCGTCAAAGGACTGGGCTGGACAGGCTTCGAGCAATTCATGGCGCTCCGCTACGACAACAAGTACACCGGCGAGATCTCCGCGGTGGCGACCCGGGGCGCGGCCGTCTTTCAGATCCGCGCGTCGGGGCCTCCCGGCAAGCATATCATTCAACTCAATAACAGCACCGCCTACGCCCCCGGCGCCTATCTCAACACGCAGCAGTCGCCGCAGGCCTATATTTACTCTCACCTCGACAACCGACAGGAGTTTCGTTTCCCGTTCAACGTTAGCAAAGATACCGGCCCGCCCGGCGACGCTCTGCAGTGGCCGGAGACCGGCCGGGTTGCTGGGCTCAAAAGCGACACGCCTCGGACGACCATGAGCATGAAGCCGGCGTCATCGGGCTCCGCGACTTTGCATCCCGCCTCGGGACCGGTTAATTCGCAAGCTAGCTTGCGAGCCTATGGTCTCCCTGCCGACACCGAAATCGCGCTGTTTTTTGTTACGGCCAGGGGGAACCGCATGACCCCAAGCGGCTGGAACCTGGACAGCACGCCGCTTTCAACGGCGCGGACGAGACCGGACGGATCGCTGAGCACCACGATTCAGATTCCCGACGATCTCGGCGGCTGGCACATGGTCAAATTGGCGGCGCGCGATCGGGTCTTGATGGAAGTTCCCTATTACGTCGAACAGAGTCTGGTGGAGGTTTCACCAAGACGCGTCAAGGTCGGGGAAACTTTCACCGTGCGGATCAAAGGCAGCGGTTGGACGGAACTCGACAATACGGTTGCGGTAACTTACGACAACGCCGCCATGGGCTATGCCTGCGGTTTTAACAGCAACGGCGATATCACGATCAACCTGGTAGCTACCGGCCATCCAGGCACTCATTTGATCGATCTCTATCCGGCGATCTACAAAGGCAAAGACCGGGTGCCGTGGAATTACCAGACGCCGTTTTTGACCTACGCGCGTGATTTTCCCGCCTTGTCGCAGGGATATAGATTACCCGCCTATCGCCTGGCCATTGAGGTCGTCGAGTAGCAAGTCGCTGCAAAACGAACGGCAGTTTTTTTAGCAGCCGGCTAGATCTCAAACTCGCTCTGCGAATGACTTGATTGGCGAATGATCGATTCACAACCGCGGCGCTTTGACCACCACGGTGGAGTCGATGCTCGCAACGGTGGGCCGGCCGCACTTAGCCATGGTGATCTCGATCTCTTCGCGGAGAATGTTCAAGACTCGAATCACGCCTTGCTCACCGTCCACGGCGAGTCCCCAAAAGAGTGGACGACCGATGAAGACGGCCCTGGCCCCCAACGCCAGGGCTTTCACCACGTCGGCGCCGCGCCGAATGCCGCCATCGAGCAGAATCTCCATCTTCCCCTTCGCCGCCGCCACGGCCTCGGAGAGAACCTCGATCGTCGCCAAGGTGTTGTCGAGGTGCCGGCCGCCGTGGTTGGAGACGATCACGGCGTCGGCGCCAGCATCCGCGCATAACTCGACGTCCTCGCCCGTCATGATTCCTTTGGCGACGATGGGAAGATCGGCCGCCGACTTGATCCACTCCAAATCCTTCCAAGTGGCGGCGGGGTCTGATCCCTCTCCGGCCCGCCCGGCGGGTCTGGGCGTTTGCGCGCCGTCCTTCGGATAGTTGACGCCTCGGCTTCTCCGATAGTTGTTGCGGATATTGCGCTCGCGCTTGGGCGGCCATTGCGAATCCAACGTGACACACACCGCGTCGTATCCCGCTTCTTTCGCGCGCGTGAGCCACTCTTTCGTCATCTCGCGCTCGCGGAACGGGTACAGTTGAAGCCAAAGGTGGCCTCGCGCCGCTTTGGCCAATTCTTCAAAGGAAGTAGTTGAATTGGCGCTGACCGCGAGGATCGTGCCACAAGCCGCCGCGGCCCGGTAGGTGGCGAGTTCCCCGTCGGGATGGGCCCGCTTATGCCCGCCGCAGGGGGCGATGAGAACCGGAAGGCTCACTCTGGTTCCCAGCACGGTCGTGGAGAGATCGAGCGCGCTCACGTCGCGCAGCACCCGCGGGCGCAACGCCCAGGACTCGTAGGCGCGGCGGTTCCGTTCCACGCTGATCTCATCGGTCGCGCCTCCGGCGATATAATCGTATTCCGCTTTCGGCAGGCGCTCCTTGGCAATGGCCTCAAAATCGAAGAGATTGATCGGTGACGGGCTCGTGCTCATAAACAACCTCCGTGCGATGCTAACAACAGCATCGGGGTGAGCTTCCGTGTCGGTGCCGTCGTTGAGCAGCAAAGTCGATGGGACATCAATGCGCGCTGATCGAGAAAGTCAGGAATCTGCTGGGCGATGCGCGGAGCAAATCTTTATCAATTTATCAACCATAGAGTTGCCGGAAATAGCCGCTGTCGTCAATCTCTTTCACATAGTGGAGATCCCATAACGTCAACGGATTGAAGTCTTTGATCTCGGGATCGCGCTTTAGCGCCAGGGCGAAAACGTTCTGAATCGCCTCGATGGAGGGATAGGGTTTCTCCTCCAGCGACGCTGCCTGGGTATCGTAGAAACAATCCCACTCCTCGTCATCCTGCATCTTGAGCAGCTGCGTGCAGTGTTTTTTGATGATCGCCAGCGTCTCGGCTTTCTTTGTCTTGAAGAAATGAGTCGCGTCGATCATGGCGAGAATCAGCGCCCGCACTTCGTGCTCATGATTTTTCACGTAGGTCGTCGTGGTCGTGAGCGTCACCCCTTCGACCATCGCCATCGACGGCACTTCCATGATCCTCGCGCCGAACTTACGCGCGCGGAGCTGGTCCACCGCGCGGATGAAGGTGGCATCGTACGTCCCGGCCATGACTTCTTTGGCCCGCTCCCCTCCCTTTTTGTTGTCGGTCACCAACTCGACATCCCTGCCTTCCTCCAAACCATTCAACCGGAGATAGAGCCAGACGTTCAGTCCCGTGTGACCGTCGTAATCGTCCATCGCCACTGTTTTGCCTCTTAGGTCTTGAAGCCCGTTAATACCGTTACCCATGACGAGATAGTTTTCTCGCCACGCGTTGTTGCTCTGCGCGACGTGGACGTACGGATCGTTATTGAGAGCGCGCCGGGCATAGAGGTTGTGATGATTCCCCGAAACGATGTCAAGCTCGCCGGACTTCAGGCCCTCGGCCGCCCGCTTGCGCTGGCCCTCCAGCGAGCCCATTTCCATTTCCAGTCCGTGCTTCGCCAGAAAGCCGCCCTCTTCCATCACCTTCCACAGCGGCACGTGGCTGGGCGCGCGGTAATAAATGCGGATTTTTTTCTTAGCTGCCATGGCGTCTCCTTATCTTAAAAGCTGATTTGCGAACCAAACAAATAGGGGAATGCAGCTGGACCCTGTGTGTTATTCTGACCTATTCCTTTCTCCCGGTGATAACCCATTTCCAATCCGTGTCATCGAAATATTTCACGTTGACCTTGGGAACGATGCCGGGCTTGAGATAGGATTCGTCGATGTCTTTGCGCAGGGTCGCCGTGCCGTAACCCCGAGCATAAATCTCCAGTCCTTCCTTCGACAAGATCCAATTGACGAAAACCCGGGCGGCATTGGGATTGGGTCGCCTGTTCGCGACCGTCAACAGCCAGGGAGAGCCGTTGATCGTGCTGGACATACCGGACAATTCGAAGATCTCCATCAGTTTGAATCCTTCTTTTTCCAGAGGGCGGACGTCATCTTCACGGCAGTCAAGGCAAATCGGCTGCGTGCCCCGCGCGAGCCAGTCCGTCATCTGTCGCCGGTCCCGTGTGGGCACCGGCTGCTGGTCAATATACAGCTTGCGGACGAAATCTTCCCCGAGCTCGAAATAAAAGCGCGCCGCTTGATTCGAGCCCGCTCCGATGGTGGATGGATCTTCGGCGGAGATTTTTCCTTTCCATTTGGGATTCAGCAGATCTTTGGCCGCGCGCATCTCCTCCGGCTTGACCACGTCGGCGTTGATGAAAAAAAGGCTGGCGACGCTCGAGAAAGCGCGGACCACGTAACGTTCCTCAGGGTCGATAAACCAGAGCTTCCCTTGCTTCCATTTTGCGCCGTCAACGACTTCAGGCAGGATGAGCAACGGTTTCAGCGGGTCGATGAGTTTCTCACCGTAGAGCGTGTTCGCGGTCGTATCGGGACCTGAGAGATAGACGTCCACGTTAAAGATGCCGGCGGATCGTTCCGTCTGCACGCGCGAGACAATCTGACTCGACCGACCGGCGATAAACTCGATGGGAATGCCGTAGCGCGCGGTAAATTTTGGAATCACTTCATTGCGCATGACGGGATCCGGCGAGCCGGCGACTACGACCTTGCCCTCCTTCTTCGCCGCGTTGAGGATGTCCTGCCATTCCTTGTCGCTGCCTTTGGTCTGCGCCAACCCAGGCGCACACCAACCGAGCAGAAAAAGGACCATCCATGCTCGTTTCATGCCGTTTTACCTCATGATTTCTAAATGCAGACTTCGCCTGCCGTTAATCCGAGCCGGACAGTTGCAGGCCGAGCTTTCTTCCGACGATCATCATGGCGCCGATGATTAGCGTAATCAGCAACCCCAGGGCCGCGCCTCGTTCCAGCTCCCCGGTGAAACTATATTCCAGAAGAAGAATCGCCAGTGGTCTCGACTGGTGGCTGTAGAGTAGCACAGGCGCGCTGATGCTGGTCAAGGCGTTGCCGAAATTCATCAGCCCGACGGCGGCGGCGATGGGCGCCAACAGCGGCAATAGAATGCGGCGGTAGGTGGCCCGCCAGGAGGCCCCACTCACACGCGCCGCTTCTTCCAGATCGGAGCCAAGCTGCAGGAAGCCCGCCTTGAACGCCTGAGTCGTAACCGGGCTATCAGCGAGGATGAGCGCCAGCGCAATGCCCCACACCGTCCCGTAGAGGACCGTGCGCAACGGCGTCGAGAGAAAAAGCCATAGGACGCCGAGACTCAAGAGAATGCCCGGGAGAACGTGGGGAATCCAGCAAAAGCTTTCCAGCCATGGCGCGGTCACGGATCGGCGTGACACCAACAGATAGGCGGCGGCGGAATAGAGAAATATGCCGCCTAATGCGGTGACGGTCGCGATGATCAGACTGTTTTTAAGCGCTACGAAAAAAATCGGATCGGTGAACAGGCTCTTCCAGTGGCTCAGGGTAAACGGCGACGCGATGTGAAAAAAGCCGTAGCGGCGCATGAATGAGCCGATCACAAGAAAGAGCAGGGGCATGACGATCATGACCGCGACGTAAATTAGACAGCCGCCGAGGGCAAGGTAGCGCCATTTTCCGAGTGTCACGCGCAGAGTGGAATAGCCCTGCCCGGTGACGACGGTAAATTTTTTGCCGCCGCTCAGATATTTCCAATAGAAGAACAGCAGGGCCGCGAGCACCAGCAGAAAGACCGAGCCCAGCGCCGTCGCCTCGCCATACGCGCGCGGTTCACGCTGAAGGTAATCGTAAACCCGTGTCGAATAGACATAGATTCCCGCCGGCGTGCCGAGGAGCAGCTCCGTATTAAAGGATTGAAGTCCGCGGATGAAGCTCAGTACCGACACTGCCAATATCATCGGCGATAAAACGGGTAACGTGATCCGGCGCAGCATCGTCGCCGTGCTCGCGCCGGCGACGCGCGCGGCCTCTTCCAGCGACGCCCCCAAGCGGCGGAAGACCGGCGCCAGCAGCATGACTTTGAACCAAATGCCGCCAGTCGAAGTGTGCACCCAGACGATGCCCCAAAAGCTGTACGGGTTGAAAATAGGTCCATGGATAAACGGCAGGCCTTTGGCCAAGGCATTGAGAAAACCGAAGTTGGGATCCAGCAGGAGAATCCAGGCGAGGGTCAAGGGAAAATCCGGAATGAAATAGGCGATCCAGCACAAGGACTCGATCGTCCTCCCTCCGGGCATGTCGGTGCGCGCGATCAGCCAGGCGACGAGAACGGACAGGATCATGGCGGGAATCAAGCGCACGACGGAAAGGAGAAAGCCCATCCATAGGGCGCTGATCGTGCCGGGATCGCTGAAGGCTCGCACCCAATTATCCAAGCCATAAACTGCAGCCTTGCCGGGCGTTGCCAAGTTGAAGCTGCCCACCAAAAGAAACAGTAGCGGCAGGCCCATCGCTATGGCGAGAAACGCCAGCATCGAGAACTCGGCGACACGAATGGAACGAACACGAAATCTGAAGCCCGGCAAGGCCATCGTCGCTGGCGATATTTTCATCCCATTCTCAGACGGAGCGGATGGTGAGGCGCTCGCAGTCGAGCTTCAACCGGATGTCGGCGCCGACGGCGAATCGTTGCTTTTTCGAAGCCGATAGGACAAAGAAAGCTCCGGCAGCTTGGACGTGATAGTCGATGTGATCGCCCAGATAAGCGACCTGCTCGATCTTGGCGGCTACTTGATTAGCCGCGACTTCGGCGCTTGGCAGGATCTCAATGTCTTCCGGCCGCGTGAAAAGTCGTACCTTTTCGCCGCCGCTAAACGAACCGCTCTTTTTGCCGTCGAGGAGAATCCGCGCGCCGCCCGCACCGAGATCGACCCAGCAGCCGCCATGGTTTTTCGCGATCATACCCTCGAAGCTTATCGTCCGCCCCAAAAACTCGGCAACGAACGGCGTCGCAGGCTGTTCGTAAACCTCCGCCGGACTGCCGACTTGCTCGAACCGGCCGCGATGAACCACGGCCATGCGGTCCGACAGTGTCATCGCTTCGGCTTGGTCGTGAGTGACGTAAAGAACCGTGAGCTTGAATTTCAGCTGCAGCGCGCGGATTTCCAGGCGCATCTGCTCCCGCAGTTTCGCATCGAGGTTAGACAGCGGCTCATCCAGCAATAAAATCGCCGGCGCATAAACAAGCGCGCGGGCAAGCGCCACGCGCTGCTGCTGGCCGCCCGACAACTCCGTCGCCCCGCGCCCTTCGAGCCCCGCAAGACCCACGGTCTCTAACGCTTGGAGCACGCGTCGACTGAGGGTTGAAGAAGGTTCGCCGCGCACTCTCAATGGGAACGCGACGTTCTCAAAGACCGTTAAGTGCGGCCAGATGGCGTAAGATTGGAAAACCATTCCCATCTGCCGCTTGTCCGGCGCAACGAAGATGCCGCGGCGTGGCGCGGTGAGCGGTGTACCGTTGACCAAAATCTCACCGTCATCCGGCTCTTCCAATCCCGCCACAAGCCTGAGAGTCGTTGTTTTGCCGCAGCCCGATGGGCCGAGCAAAGTGAAGATTTCACCCGGCTGAATGGAAAAGCTGACCCCGTCGACCGCCGGGACCGTCCCGAAGCGCTTGACGACATCGCGAAACTCGAGGACCGGTTGCGCCATACTCAGAGCTAGGTCAGCGACCGCTTATTCATCGAGCAGCTTGCAGTAATAACGCCACGAGGATGCCGAGTAAACGGCCTTGGTGCCGCCGCGCGTCTTGCCCACCATGATGTCAATGTCTTCTTGAGGAATCGCTTCCGGGGTGCCGAGAAGATGGGCTCGATAGTTGATCTCCGCGAGATCGTTCAACTTGATCGCCGTCAGGGACGCCTCTTCGACGCTTTCCCCCGCGGTGGTAATGCCATGGCCTCTCATGAGACAAGCCGACTTATCGCCCATCGCCGCGGCAAATTCTTCGCCCAGCTTTTCGTTGGAAACGGTGATGCTCCGGCGATAGGTGGATAGTCCACTCACGGCGAGACGCAATCCGGAAGGATCATAAGCGCCGAAAAGCGGTTGCAGGGGCTTGTTGCAGATGGTGAAGAGCACGACGGTCAAAGGGTGAACGTGTACGACACAGTGGACGCCGGGGCGCGTTCGGTAAAGCCAGGTGTGAATAAAAACTTCCTGCGGTGATTCAAGACCATCCTCTCCCTGGACTTTCTTTCCCGCGAAATCGACCGTGATAATGTCGCGCGCGGTCACAAACCGAAGTCCCGACTCTTCCGGCCCGCGCGCCTTGATGAAAATTCGATCCTGTCCGGGAACCCGCGCGCTCACGTGCCCGCTGGGTTCCTTGGTCAAATTGAGCTTCCCGAGAACTCGACACGACTGCGCGACTAGCTCACGCAGTTGAGAATGATCGCTCATGGCATTTTACCTCGCGGAACAATAAAAATACGTGTTTGCAGAACTGCCAAACGGCGAGAGAATCATATTCTCGCCCCAATGCTAAGGCAAGCGAAGATTTTTCCGGGCAGAAACTTCTCCGCCTCGCTTTCGACGGCGAGAGCAAGGCGAAGTTTGGATTTACTCGTTCACGGCGCGCGACGCGCGGGATTGAGAAACTTGCGCGATGGATTCCATGAGATGGGTATCCACCATTAGCATATTCTGGCGTGGATCCCGCACGACTCCCATGGGATCATGCCCCTGCTGGACGCGATCTATTTCGCGCATCATGACTTCTCGTAGCATGACGATGCCACGGTCCGAAGAGGTCAAGCGTTCGCGGGTGCGGTCGGCAATCGGTCCTTGGGTTTCCCACGCCATGTGATCTTGCGCCTGCACCGCATCCATGCGGAACTTTGTGTAAGGGTGCAGCGCGTCGGGCGGGTTCTTGTACGGCTGAATATACTCCACCGGCGGTTCGTCGTTCTCGACTATGGAACTATCTTCGGTCGGGAAAAATCGCACGAAATAGATTTTCGTGTGGGTATCGTCCATAGGAACGCGGATCTGCCCCACGTTTCCCTGCCGCAAAATGTTGGGGAAAATCACCGGATGCTCATCCACCATGCCGTTTCTGTAAGCCCGCCGCTTCATGAGCCCGTACGATACTTCGTAGAACTCAAATTTTTCGACATCGTCGGTTAGCCCCCGCGTGCTGTTCTGGATCGGTTGCCCGCGGCCGGCCGTGTCTTGATGAAGAATCTGCAGATGGGCGGGGTCCATCGAATTTTCCATCGCCTGAAACCAGTTACAGTCGAGCTGCGGCTGGATGAAGATTTTTCTGTGGCCATCCTTCCTGAACCAGATATCCAAATTCG
>WNGN01002127.1_pt1 | contig 16959 bp, 18 predicted proteins | sample 5400561 | NCBI WGS metagenome assembly WNGN01 (sample SAMN13153379, study PRJNA577476) | soil metagenome | isolation source: 115 cm soil or saprolite under Garry oak tree replicate 2 | place: USA:California | collected 2016-06-15
GGCAGCGAATCCTAAGATGTAGGTGCGACCGCAAGGGTCGCCCGGTAGGCATCAACCGAAGAAACAGCCTACCAACATCCGTAGGGGCGGGAGTGGGGATGATGCGGGGTGGGGGCCTTTATGGCCGCCCGCCTTCGCCCGATGGTCTTCGGTGGTCCAGCAGAATCACAGGCCAGCACCAGGCGACCATAAAGGCCCTCCCTGCATCCACCCAACCACTCTCGCCCCTACGGAATCCTGGATACGCGCCTTAGGTTGATATCCATTAGGCGACCCTTGCGGTCGCCCGGTAGGCATCAACACAGAAGGAGAACATCATGGCTACAGAAATGGACGTTCGAGCGACCTGGGCCACGGAGTGGCAGTTCGAGGTCGATGATGACACCGGGCACCACGTCACGCTCGATGTAGAGGAACAGGAAGGCGGGCACAACGAAGGATTTCGCCCGATGGGCATGCTGCTGGTGGCGCTTGCTGGCTGCATGGGCATGAGCGTCCTGCCTATCCTGCTCAAGAAGCGCCAGCAGATCACAGGATATGAGCTACATGTCCATGGCGTGCCCGAAGGTGTTCACAGAGATCAGCATCGAGCACGTCGTCAGCGGCCATAACGTACAGCCGGAAGCAATGTCACGCTCAATCGAACTGGCCGAGACAAAATACTGTGGGGTGAGCGCCATGCTCGGCAAAACGGCGCGCATCACCAACACCTTTCGCCTGCTGCAGGCGGAGTAGAAGGATTTTAATATTGAAGCAATCCTACCTGCGCATGGGGATCGCTTTCTTTGGCTTTGCGTTGATTGGCGCAAATGGTGGCGCGGCCGGTGTAGTCCTCCCAGGCTTGAGCAGTTACTACCAGGTGGATAAATCAGTGGTGGGATTGCTATTCCTCGCCAGTTCCACCGGCTACTTTCTCTCGGCATTCAGCAGCAGCCTCCTGTTGGAGAAGCTGGGCCCGCGTAGATTTCTGATGATGGGCGCCCTCACATTTCTCCTGGGGACGCTCACAATAGGCCTCAAACCGCCTTTTGTCGCTATCCTGGCGACGAGGCTTTTCCTGGGGTTTGGCATAGCGATCATCGAGACCGGCTTAAACGCGTATGTCGTAGCGCTCCCGCGTAACACTTCGCTGCTGAACTCCCTTCACGCCTTCTATGGGGCAGGCGCCCTGTTCGGCCCGGTCGTGGCAGCCGCAATTATAGCGATGAACTGGGGATGGAATAGTGTCTACCTTACCTGGACGCTGCTGAGCCTGCCACTGCTGCTCGGCTTTGCGATCGTCTTCAGTCACCAGCTCCCCGCCGCTTCTACGCGCAAAGAGGAAGAAGCCGCCACCGGGAATGTACTGACCGCGGCGCTCAGGCTGCCGGTGGTCTGGTGGGCATCGCTGTTTCTCTTGCTCTATGTCGGCATAGAGGTGAGCCTGGGCAACTGGAGCTATAGCTTCCTGGTCGAGGGCCGACACCAGCAGGTATTGCTATCGAGTTTGACCGTGAGCGGGTACTGGCTGGGCCTGACGCTTGGGCGCTTCACGCTGAGCAATTTCACCGAATGGCTCGGTATAGGCAATGTCGGCCTGATCTACAGCTGCATGGCTGGCATTGTCATCGGCGTGCTGATCATCTGGCTGTTTCCCTTCGAGGTCGCAGCCGCCATTGGTTTTTGCTTTATCGGTTACAGCCTGGGTCCGATCTACCCGACCACCGTCGCCTTGATGCCGGCCCTTGTGTCCAGCCGTCTCGTATCCAGCGCCATAGGCTTCCTGGTCAGCATGAGCATCCTGGGCATCGCTGTGTTCCCCTGGTTGGCCGGTATCCTGGCACAGCGCATCGGCATCTGGTCCCTTTTACCCTATACGATCGTGCTTACCCTCTCGATGCTGCTGTTCTGGTGGATCATATTTCGTGGTTCGACAAAACCACGCCCGGTGCAGGAGTAAACGCGGCAGCCTCTGCTTCCTCCATCTCCTGTAACTTTTGGATTTGCAATGCAGCGGCAGGCGAAAAATGTTGCCTTTGCATTACATCAGTACAGGCTTTGCTGTGCAGCATGACAAAAGTGCCGTCAAAGTAAGCTGCTGTAATATACCACCACACAGACAAAAGCGGTACAACCCCACACTAAGGGGGGCTACCTGATAAGTCACGTGAGACTTTAAAATGAGTTATTTCGCATAGGTATCAAGAAATTGACCAACTCCCTGAAAAGCAATCTGACTACTTATCCCGCCTGGCCTGAACACAAAAAAGTGATCATTAAATGGGATGGAAATAAATTCATGAGGCACTCCCATTTTTGTCAGGTCATCGACGAATTGCACTTGACTCTCATAAGGTATCGCGTGATCATGTTGGCCGGCGATAACAATGGTTGGAGGGCTGTGCCTGGTAATGTGATGCGAGACATCGACCGTGGCATACGCCTGCGGATAGGCTTGCGGGGATCCTCCAATATACTCCTCGCCCACTTGGTGATTGTCAATCCCCAAAAAACTTGTGGTTGAATTCCAAATAGCAGTCATGTCTTGTGCCGGGAAGATAGCCACCACCGCTTTCGCCTGGGCAAGAAGATCAGGCTCATATGCCTTTAAGGTCCCATCTTGAATCCCGTAGGCCACCTGCAAAGCCAGACCTCCTCCCGCGGATGCTCCCGCGATAATCAGTTTGCTCATATCCACATGGTAGTCGGCTGCATGGTTTCCAATCCACACGATCGCAGTGGCAATATCTGGAGCTGCTTTATCCCAGGTATGATACGTCGCGGTAGCCAGGCGGTAATCCACATCGAAGACCACATATCCCCTGTCATTATAGAATTGGGTCCATGCAGGTTCTTCATTCCGAGTACCACCTGTAAAGCCGCCTCCATGGATCAAGACCACCGGAGTCAATGCTTCTTGACTGTTGAAGTTGTTAGGCTTGGAGATATCCATGTACAAAGCTTTCCCATCTGGCGTCGTCGTAAATTGAACCGATTTTGACACATCGGCGCTACCCGTTGAAAACCCACCTGTCAAGTGTTGACTCCAGGAAATATTCGTATGATAGACTCTGGCTGTGTAAATTAAAGCAGCAAGCGGGATGCAAAACCCGATCACGTTGATGAGGGCTAAAGATAATCCAACAATCGCTACTCGCTTTCCGCCTAATCGTAAACCTACGTATGCTAAAAGGCCACAAATCAAACCGGCAATCAACAGGTGAAGAGAGAAAAAGGATTCAAGGAGCGTTCCAATCACTCCCAAAAAAGGAAGAGAAGGTATGAATACCCCTAAAAGCAAAAGTATGATAGAAAAGAGGAGAGAAATACCTGCCAGTATTCTTCCTATCCATCGAAGCAGTGCCTTATGAAGAGGTTTCGCAGCCGTAGCGGCGGTGTTTTTTCCTATCCTAGAATCCATGAAAATGTCCTCCATTGTTTCGGTGGCGAGCCACGTCGAGGGCTCTGGTCCCCAAAAGCGTGGGATGCGCAACCAATTGCCTCGAAGCTCGTCCATACTTTTCAGGGCCTATCAAGCAAAATACTCGCGCATACCTGATTGCTTCATCAGCGCATCACTCCTGCGTTGGCGGATGTGACCTCGTCCTCTGGTTGCGTCGTGGTGACGCTGATGCCCTACGTCAACGTGGCGATGACGACTGCCAGCAAGCCACAACCACACACAAGGTGCAGGCCATGGTGAATGCGAGTGGAGAGACGCAGAGCGGATAGCCGCCCACAACGACGCAACTCGTTTCGTCGTAGCAGCCCCAGACCACCCACGGCCAGCAGCAGTCAAAAGCCGAGCAGGGGTGTGATTTCTCTCAATTGCATTCCTTCCCTTTTCCTGTTATAATCAAACGGAGAACTCTCCGAATACTGAGAGTATAACGGAGAACTCTCCGTTTGTCAAGAGCACACACTGTTGTGCCGGTGCCGATGAGAGAAAGAAGGTTTGTGATGAAAGATGTGACGAGCGATCAACCGGTGTTTCAGCGGCGGAAGCGCCGTGATGCTGTCGAGAACCGGGAGCGCATTCTCCATGTGGCCAGGCACCTCTTTGCCACCCAGGGAGTGGATGCCACGAGTATGAATGAGATTGCCCAGGTCGCCCAGGTCGGTCCAGGAACGCTCTACCGCTGCTTTGAGCACAAGGGAGCGCTGGGTGAGGCGTTGTTGACAGAGGAGATCGCAGCTTTTTGGAGGCGGGTTGATGCCACCCTCTTGCCTGATGCTCCAGGCTCAGCCCTGAGCCAATTGGACTGGTTTCTCGCTGCATTGCTTCGCATGACCGAGTCCAATATGCCGTTGTTTGCTGTGCTCTTGGAGGTGGTGAAACCACGCCACCAAGCATACCAGAACCCCTTTTATTCCGCTGTGCACCAGCGCATCAGCCATCTACTCACCAAAGCGGTGGCGCAGAATGAGACCGTGGATCTGGATGTCTCGTTCGCTGCCGACGCCATCTTAGCAGCCATCACGCCGACACTCTATGACTTCCAACGGCAGTCCCGCAACTTCAGCCATGAGCGCATCCTGGCGGGCATGCGCCGCCTGTTCATCGATGGACTACGGGTTCATTACCAACAGGCAACTGACCCTGGTGGCAAATGTTGAGAAGGGTCGAGTCTTGACCTGGAAGGCGGCGAGACGTTTCACTGTGGCTCCTTTTCTGGTACGAGCTGCGAAATTCGCACCTTGTTGACGGTTTGTCGGGGTGGAGTTAAGGTTACTTTGTCGGCAAAATCAGAAAGTGAATCTTACGCACCTCGCTGATGAATGAGGTGAGAGAGTAAGTGTCGGTTGGTTCATTTTGTCGCCGCTTCGCAGGGTTATGGGTCATAAAGTCGAATGTATGCACTCACCGCCTGCTCTATCGCTGTTATTCGTAGAAAATGCCACTTTTTGACTTTGATACTCGACACTGTCGAGTGACATAGCGCGAGATGCTGAGTTCCAGTTATCGAAAAAGTGCTTTCGCATCATGCAAAAAGTGTCGATGAGACGATTACACCAAAAAAGCTGACGCATCTTTTTCCTATCCTCGCCGAATTGGCTCATATCTTCGCCTAAAAAGAGGCGTCGAGAAAGATTTTTAGGAGGAAATCGACTCGTTTTTGCGCTCGACTTTTCGCGGCGAGGTTTCGTTGGGGATGTCATGTTGGGACGACTGGTGAACGAAACGCTCAGGAAGATGCTGGACTGACTACCCCCGGCCAGTGAATTAGACCGATTGGTTGAAGTGTGCCTTCCGCTTCTCTAAGAAAGCACGCATGCCTTCCTGGGCGTCAGGTATCTGGGATGCTGCGGCCATGACCTCCTGTGCATAGGCATAAGCTTGAGGTTGAGCAAGATCGATCTGTGCATAGTACGCTTGTTTGCCAATCCCTTTTGAGATCAGGCTGCCCTGGGTTGCTGCATCAAGCAAACGCTGTGCTTCTTCCACGAGTTGTTCTGGAGGAACGGCCCGATTGATCAATCCCCAGTCTGCTGCTGTCTGTGCATCGATCGGCTCACCCGTCAGCAGCATCTCGAGCGCTCGTTTGCGTCCAACGTTGCGGCTGACGGCCACCATCGGTGTGGTACAAAACCAGCCCCCCTTCCCACCAGGTGTCGCAAAAGCCGCTTCTGTAGAGGCAACGGCCAGGTCGCACGTAGCGACCAGTTGACAGCCAGCAGCAGTGGCGAGTCCCTGGACACGTGCGAGTACTGGTTGTGGAATCTCCTGAATTGTGTTCATTAAGGTGGTGCAAACTTTCAGTAGCTTGCGCATGGCGATGAGGTCTTGCCCCACCATGTCAGCGAAATCGTGGCCGGCGGAAAAGACCGGGCCGTTGGCAGCTAAGATTACCCCAAGAACGCCGCTCTCACTCACTTTACGGAAGGCATCAGTAAGTTCAAGCATATGCTTGAGCGAAAGAGCATTTCGACGTTGCGGATAGTTCATGGTGATGGTGGCAAAATCGCCGCTATATTCCAACTGAATCAATTCATTTGCCATTGACTACCTCCTTTGCTTTTGAGCGTTCTTGTACTATTGTACTCCATTCTATAGTATCGTAGTAGTGCGTATCAATACAGGTGAGGGTAGCTACATGCCCCAAACATCCACCAGAGAGCGGTTCTGTGTCGCTTTTGAACGGACTGCTAGGTATGGTCGGCGGCTATAGCTTGTTCCGGTGTCTTGGTGCGGCCCTCGGCCCAGGCTGTGGCAAAGTCCTCGTTGCCAAGCTGGGCGCGGGCTTTCGCCACTGCCCGCTCATAATCGAGTCGGTAGATCGGTGGAATGGGGGTGCCAATAGCTTCACGCAGCGCCTCGGCTGCTCCCCACAGCTGCGCCGCCCATACCAGTTCGCTTCTTTCTGCTCTCACGCTGGCCAGTCCCTCCAGGCAGACAGGGATCAATTCTTGATGTTGGATCCTTTGGAGGATCGGAAAGCTCTCCTGGTAGAGGTCACGGGCCGCCGCGAAGTAGTTCTGCATCCTCGCTATACTCGCCGCTCCTATGAGCGCTTCGGCCATGCCTGCCTGATCACCTACTTCTTTGAAAGATCTTCTTCCCTCCTCGAAGAGGGTATGCGCCTGTGCCTGGTTGTCCTGCTGGAGGCTGAGCTGCCCTAACAAGACGAGCGGGTAAGCTCTTTCCCAGGGATTGTCGATCTCCTGCAACAGCGTGAGGCTCTGCGCGGTCAGGCTGCGAGCGGCAGCGCTATCGCGTCCTGAGAGAAAGAGCAGGCGGGCCTGCAGGTAGAGCACCCATCCGAGTCGCTCTTTGTCGCCCAGGGCACGGTAGAGCGACAGGCTCTGCTCCAGGAGTCCCTGTGCCTGGTCATACTCGCCCTGCACCGTGCTGATGCGGGCCAATTGTGTGAAGCAGCGGCCACGCTTCCAGTTCTCCCCCATCTCCTGGTAGAGGCTCGCGGCCTCCTCCAACTGAGGTCGGGCGAGCGTATACCGTCCCCTTGCCCAGGCACTCGTTCCCAGGAGAAAGAGAGCGTCCGCTATGCCAACTTTGTCTCCCAGTTCCCGAAAGAGGTGTAAGCTCTCGCTGCCCAGTTTCTCTGTTCGCTCCAGGTTATCCAGGAGAAAGGCCAGATCTGCTGCCGTATAGAGCGCACTGGCCCTCACAGGTACTGCCACGCTCTCACGAAGCGCCAGGGCCTGTTCCAGAAAGTTCTGCCCTTCTCTGCTATACCCACGAATGGACCAGAACCAGCACAGGGCGATACATAAGCGCAAGGCGTGCTCCGCCTGCTGCTTGCTTTGCTCCCTTCCCACCCGTGCTTGTGCTAACAGCCAGAAGAGGGCCGCCCGCAGGTTCTCATGCTCCTGCTCCAGGCGCGCCAGCCACCTGCCCTGCTCGGTTGCTTGTAGAGAAGGCTGTGCTTCCTCGGCCAGCCGCAGGTAGTACTCGGCATGGGCCTGGCGCGTGGCCTCCAACTCTCCGCTCCTGGCGAGTTGCTCTAGCCCGAACTCGCGCAGCGTCTGCAACATCCAGAAGCGTGTCTCCCCTGCGGCCTGCTCCTCTTGTCGCAGCAGGCTCTTATCCACCAGAGAAGCCATCCCTTCCAGCATATCTTCTGCCAATCCCCCTCGCGCCATGCAGATTGCTTCGGAGGCTTCCAGACTCCAACCATCCACAAAGACAGCGAGGTGGCGGAAGAGTTTTTGTTCCTCGGGCGAGAGCAGGTCATAGCTCCAGGCAAGCGCGCCACGCAACGTCTGCTGCCGGGCCGGCAAATCGCGAGCGCCTCCTGAGAGGACAGAGAGACCCTGCTCTAGGCGGGCGAGCAGCGTCTGCGGCGAGAAATGCTTCACGCGGGCGGCGGCCAGTTCGATGGCGAGCGGCAGCCCATCCAGGTGAGCACAGATGGCGGCTACTGCGGGCGCATTGGCGTTGGTCACCGAGAAATCTGGCTTCATGGCCTGCGCTCGCTCGATGAAAAGGGCCACTGCCTCGTAGTGCGAGAGGGCTTTGAGATCAGGCAGGAGCTTCAGGGTGGGCACAGACAGGGGTGGCACGATGAACTCATGCTCGGCTCGCACATGGAGCCCCATGCGGCTGGTCACCACTACCTTCAGTCGGGGGCAGGCAGCCAGCAGGTCGGCAAGCATCACCGCGGCCTCACCGACTTGCTCGAAATTGTCCAGCAGCAGGAGTATCTGTTTCTCTTTCAGGAAGGCTTGCAGCAGCGTGAACAGGGGGCGTTCGCTGGCTTCGCTGATGGCCAGCGTCTGAGCAATGGCCGGTATGACCAGTGTGGGATCGTTCACCGGAGCCAGAGCGACGACGAACACGCCATCAGTGAAATCGTCCGAGAGTTCGGCGGCCACGTGCAGGCCCAGGCGCGTTTTGCCCACACCGCCCGTTCCAGTAAGAGTGATTAGTCGCACGTCTGGCCGCCGGAGCAACCGTGTGACCGCCGCTACTTCTTTCTCGCGCCCGATGAAAGGCGTCGGTTGGATGGGCAGGTTGTTGCGGTGAGTATCGAGGGTCTTGAGCGGCGGGAACGTGGCAGTCAGGTCCTCCAAACTCAATTGAAAGAGGTGGCTGGGTCGTTGTAAGTCCTTGAGGCGATGCTCTCCGAGGTCCTGTAAGTAGGTGTCGGCTGGCAGGTGCTGCTCCACCAGCTGGCGAGTCGTTGGAGAGAGGAGAATCTGGCCGCCATGCCCGGCACTCATGATGCGGGAAGCGTGATGCACGTCCATCCCAATATACCCATCAGCAGTTAACCTCGGTTCGCCGGTATGCAGACCAATGCGTACCCGCACAGAGGCGCCTTCGGGCCAGGCATGCTCTGCGAGGGCTCGTTGTATGGCTGCGGCAGCCGCAACCGCATCGGTGGCACGGGCAAAGGCGACGAAGAAGGCATCTCCCTGGGTGTCAACTTCGTGGCCGTTGTACTGGACGAACATTTGCCGCAGCAGGTGTCGGCAATCGGTCAGCACGTCGGCATAATGCTCACCCAACTGCTGCAGGAGGCTCGTCGATCCTTCGATATCGGTGAAGAGCAGCGTCACGGTTCCAGTGGGTAGATCGGGCATGAATGGCTCCTCATCTAGCATCATCCTGCGTATTCTGATAAGTATATTTTTTCACTGCTCACGCCCACTTCATCTGCGAGGTGCAAGCTGATGATATTTTGCTTATTATACGGCATAGTCAGAATTGCTGCTAAGCAGAGGTTTGAGAGGGAGATTCAAGTCAGTACAACTTATCATGGAACGAATATCCCACGTAGCCAGCACAGCGGAGAGTCGTTTAATTTGGCAATTTACACTCTTTGGCCAAGAAACGTTGTGTTATAATGTGCTTGCGTATTTGGTATAACCGTCACTCTCTAAGAATGAAAGGAATATGTAATGAAGTTGAACGCCGCCGGCTTGAGTCATCTTGGTCTCAGAGTCACCAATCTAGCGCGGGCGAAACACTTCTATATGGACATACTGGGATGCCAATTGGTGAGGGAAACAGATGGAGGGGTGGTAGTCAACGTATCTGGAATGCTTGTTGCCTTGTATGAGACCGATTCATACTCTTCAAGCTATGATCACTTCAATCCGTTTCGAGTTGGTCTGGATCATCTCGCTCTAGCCGTGGAAGATCCAAGCTTTCTAGAAGACCTGAAGCGGGATTTAGACGCAGCAGGGGTACCCAACAATGGGGTTGAGGAAGATCCTGAGACCTATGACAAGTACATCAGCTTCCATGACCCAGATGGCATTGCGTGGGAGCTCTATTCAATTTCGACTCGTTCCGATGTGTAAGCCATTACCTATCTGCTACCGATTGCTATTGAGACTATCAAGTAAAATCGGGGAGTGTGCTAATAGCTAACCGTTGTTTGAAGGCCTCTCTCAGTTCCCAGAAAAGATCGTCGATGATTTCAGACTCCCGGTATATCGTCACATCCTGACACTCCAGCACATGATTTCTCCAACCATGATAGCCATTATCCTGGCTATAGTTGCGGGTGAGGAGCTTTCTTAGTACGATGCAGTCAGGGATCTCAAGAGCTGGGTTGCTCCACCGTGTCAAGTACGCTGATCCCGGTCTTCTCTGCCGTTGCCATGGGCGGGATGGTCTCACTCATCTTAGATGGTCTGGCGGGGATCTATGGCAACTTTTAACTGATCTGTTCGCTGACAAACAGCTCGTAGACGGTTTCGTCGCGCTGGACGCCAACTTTAAGGGAGAGGAGGCGACGGCATGGGTAGCTACTACCAGCCGCACGTCAGGTCCGGTTGGTGTCAAAGGGACACGCTCGCAATCGTAGAGCGCACGTGTCATCCCACTTTCCGGATGGCGGTGGGAAGCACAAGCTTGGTCGCATAGTTGGTGAGAACCTGGGAGGCTTTCTCGTCATCTCTGGGGCCTTGCAGTCCCCCTTCTTAGCAGCAGATCTCTATAATGTGGCCTGGCACGATGCGGCCTATGGGATACATCTCGCTCTGCTCCTGCTTGTCGTCGTCTCCAGTAGCGTGAATAGTATTGTGCTTGGCTCCTGGCTGCGGCAAAGCAGGAAGCTCCGTTGATGCCCTTCGGTCAACAAAGCAAAACACAAAAAAGATCACAGGAGTATGGAGAAGAGCAAGCGAGCTTCACTTAAAGTGTGCAAGATCCCTTATTGGACTATCAAAAACACATATCCGCAACTGTGGTCCAATTTAGGAACTATCACCTGTCCTTTGGTCCCGTGCTCGCGTGAGTTGTACATTACAACGATGAGGTGATAGATGGTGGGAAGAGCATTCTGGTCGAGACTGTTGTGCAAGAAGAATATAGCTTGCAGGCGCTGGATGCAAAGACCGGCACACTGCGCTGGCAGATATCATTGGGTGTGCTGGCCTGCAACATCCCTGGACCGTGTTCCCCCCAGATAGGAGCTTCCGAGAGTCATCTGTATGTGCTCACCTGCAAGCAGCCATATACGCTGCAGGTCTTTGATGCGCATACTGGCAAGCCAATGGGGCAGCATCCCATCGCTATTCCAGTGAAAGAGGGTCTTGATCTGAGCGTGTTGAGTAACGATGTACTCTATGTACGCTCCTCTGTACATGAAGGTGATCCATATTCCTCCGGCAGTAGTACCTCGTTCACCCATTACTTCATCTACGCCATTCGTCTCGCAAACGGCGCGACGAACTGGAAATATGATATCGGCTCCCTCTTAGATGTTCAGGTGCCAATTACAGAACTGCTGCTTGCTCCATAGGGAAAGGTGCAAGCAGCAAGAGAGGTTAGAGAAAGAGCGGATCTGCGTCAAAACGGGCACTTTATGGAACTCCATCACTTTCGGTGATACATTCTGGCTGAGAGATGGCAAGCACTTGAGGAAGTGGATGTTCAGCCCAGTCCTTTCCGCAAAAAGACTCGGTGATAGCCATCTTCTACTCGCCGACCTTCTTCCTCAAACCCAAGCTTCTGATAGAAGCGGAGAGTTTCTGTCATTACTTCATTGGTGTACAAGTGGATCTCATGCAACTGCTCTTTTCGCGCCTGCTGTTCCACAAAGGCCATGAGCAACTGCCCCAAACCTTGCCCTTGAAAGCGTGGATCGACGGCAACGTTCTCGACAAACATCCTCCTCTGCTGTGGCATCATCACCAGGACTCCTCGCACCTCTTCTTCGGTTACAAGGACATAGACCACTCCTTGCGCAATAAGCGCTTTGTAATCAGCATGCAGAGGGGCTGGTTCTCTGTCCATGCGAACCAGATATTTGGAGTAGGCTGCACGGACACAAGCCACCACAGCCCGGTGATGTGCCGCTTGAGCCTGTCGAATGTGCATGTTCTCCATGCGGAACCTCTCGAAGAGATTAGGCGACATGCAGAACTCGTTGACGAAGTAACGGAAATTCCGCATGGCCATACATCATGCGTTTGATCAACTTGAGTCGGTTGACATGGCCCTCGACGACCCCATTGCTGCAGGGGAGGGTCAGAGCCGCCGAAACTGCCGCTTTGTCCTGCTCAATGCCCCTGCCACAGCTCCGTACAGCCGTTAGCCACGTATCCAGCAACTCGGCTTGGTGCTGCTTCAGGATGGACATGAATCCTTGGGTGAACTGGTAGACGACTTCCACATGAGGATGCATCTGGCGGAGCATCTGCAAGGTTTCTTGTTCGACGGGAGTCAATTCTGTGGGACCTCGCAGCAGCAACCGGACGACGCGTTTTGCCAACAACTGGTCAGAAGGCCCAGAACGAACTACGGCTTTTCTCCGCTTACTTTTCAAGCCGTGCTTATCGTCCCTTCTGACAACAGGGGCAAGACCACATTCTTCCGATGCAAGAGAAGGTTGATTTTACTTTCTGGTAGGGCTGCTGTAAAATGCCATCCGCCCGCGCTGCATTGCAACGTCAGCAATTACATCTCCTGAAGCCGCTGGTCCTTGATTTTTTGCCGCTCCTCCATCTGCGCCAGCCAGCGGATAAATAGCGGCGACATCACCAGCAGGTCAACTAGGCCCGGGATCAACAAAAAGGCTCCTCCAACGGCTTGATCGCTAAAGGCTGGGATGCCTAACTGCGGCGGGATGGCATAGTAGGGATAGATCACGACCCCGGAAAAGACCAGCAAAAAGGCATAAATATCGACGGGCTGCCCATCCAAGAACGCGTAGAGCATCTGTAAAGGATAGCTTAACTTGCGGAACTCCCGCACCGGCCCGATCAGAGGCCACCAGTTGAGCAAAGAGGTAAACCACAAGCTCAACATCGCAACATGATAAAGCGCTTCTTGCTTCACGGCTATATGAAGCAAAACGGGCGCGTGCCATGCCAGGAACGTGATATTGAAGATGAGCGAAGCTACCACCGGCTGGGTAAGCGCCCGAGCCACGGGTCGTACAACAGGAAGCTCTAGAAATGGCCGCAAAAACCACCCGGGGAAAGCCAGCAGCAGCAGCGGCGTGCATAGTGTAGTCAACGTCACTACCTGCACCATGTGCATAAGAAACAATTGCGTCCTGGCGATCGTATCGACCGGTGTCAGCAGTACCAGGGTCATCGCCACGATTGCCACCACGAAGGCCACTACTCGCCATATAGTAAGAGGGCTCGCCATGCTTTGGGGTGATGTACGAGGCTGGGCCGATACATCGGCGGTGGCCACGATCAATCGGGCCCTACGGTTCATCCGGATAGCCAGGCCAAAGAGCAGGCACAAAACGATAATTACAATCAGCACTCCTGGGTTCGAGGGCCAGAAGAGGTCCAGACCATTCATGTATAAGAGCTCCAGATTCCACGTAGATTTAACGAGGACATTTAACCAGTATTGCTCCTTCCAGAGTATAGTGCAGTACGGCTCAACACGCAAATGGGAAGAGCGGAGTCTGGCCACACAGCCCCCAGGGTGCGTCCGCAAGGGTCGACCTCACGATAAATCGGGGGTCTACAACGCTCGCTGAAGCGGCAGAGCAACTGGGTCGAGCGTAGTGGCAGGGCTTGCCCCTGCTCAGCGCAAAAATTGCATCACACCCAGCACGAGGTCACGTGTTCTTGGAGCCGATCACCACTAAGCGGGGACTGGTAAGCCTCAACTGGCTGCCGTCCAGGCTGCCATAGTATGCTTGTACATGTAGCCCCACCATTGCCAGCATACGCGCCAATTCTGTCAGCGTGTAGAGGCGCTCCGAATGAGCGTACTCGCGACGATGAGGCCGTCTGCATGCCGGGAGACCTCACTGGCGGCAAAGTTTCGTAGCAGGAACTCTCGATGCATGGTCTCAAGCAGGAAGAGGCCATGAGGTTTGAGTGCTTTGTGTACCTGCTGGAGCACCTGCTGATCTTCATCTTCGTTTTCCAGGTAGCCGAAGGCTGTGAAGATGTTAATAACAGCGTCGAACTCGCTCTCGAAAGGAATCATTCTCATGTCGCTTTGCAGCCAGCGCACCTGGACACCCTGCGCCTCCGCCTCAGCTTGAGCGCGTTGTAAGAACACCTCGCTCAAGTCCTGGCCCGTGACCCGGTAGCCTCGTTTAGCAAGGGCGAGAGCATGTCGTCCATGCCCGCAGCATAGGTCGAGGATTGCACTACCGGGGGGCAGGTCCAGTAGGCGGACAATACCATCCACCTCACGCCCTGTCCTTTCAGGTGTCAAAAAACTGTAGATGCGCAAGTAATCTTCGGCGAAGAACGTCTTGTACCACGGAGTTTCATCCATTGTTATCTCCTCCAGCTAATAAGAAATAGGCTATCACGTCATATGATATCTTGACAAGGCAGAAATTATCAGACCCTGGCATATTACCGTTTGGAAGGGATTAAATAAGAAGGTATACTTTTAGGAGATAATATCAGTATCTTTTTGCTCAGGTAGAAACTATATGACACACTCGTTTAGGAGACAACCTACCGGCAATCCGTGCTTAGTCAGATAGAAACCTTCTCATATCAGGCAAACGGTGTTATTTTAAAATTACCTTGAATCATGCAATGTATTTGCAAGCTTTCGTCCTCTAATCGCTATGGAATCGACAGCGGGCCGGAAACAAAGTAGAATGAATATACGGACCAGTATATACCATGTCTTCCATCCTAATGGAGGTGTACGCATGCGTATCGTCATTGCTCCTCAATCGCTTAAAGGCAGCCTCACGGCAGCACAGGCCGGAGAGGCCATCGCACAGGGTGTGCGAACTGTCTATCCTGAAGCAGAGATCGAGATTGTGCCTGTTGCCGATGGAGGCGAGGGTACGGTCCAGGCACTGGTAGATGCTACAGGTGGGGAAATTGTGCAGCAAAAGGTGACAGGTCCACTCGGTGAGCCCGTTTTAGCTTTCTTTGGCCTGCTTGGCGATGGACGCACTGCGGCGATCGAGATGGCAGCGAGTTCTGGCTTACCCCTTGTCCCCCCCGACCAGCGCGACCCGCGTATCACCACGACCTATGGCGTGGGAGAGTTGATCCTGGCCGCGCTGGAGCGCGGCCGCCGTCGCTTCATCATCGGCATTGGCGGCAGCGCGACCAACGACGGCGGCGCGGGCATGGCGCAAGCATTGGGGGTTTCGCTTCTCACCGGAGATGGACAAGAGATCGCGCCTGGAGGGGCAGCACTCGCTGCCCTCTCCCGTATCTCAACTACAACCATGGATCCACGTTTGCATGCATGCACCTTCGAAGTCGCTTGCGACGTCAACAACCCCCTGTGTGGCCCCATGGGAGCCTCGGCAGTCTATGGCCCGCAAAAAGGCGCAACCCCTGAGATGGTCGTACAACTGGACGAGGCGCTCGCTCATTACGCGCAGATCATCGAACGCGACCTCGGGTGCTCTGTACGTGATGTACCCGGAGCAGGCGCCGCTGGTGGCCTGGGCGCGGGTTTGATCGCTTTCCTTGGAGCAACGCTGCGTCCCGGCGCGCAGATCGTACTGGAAGCAGTGAGACTTGAAGAACGAGTGCGCTCTGCGAACCTGGTCATAACAGCCGAGGGACAACTCGATAGCCAGACCGCTTACGGCAAGAGCGTTGGAGCCGTAGCAGCAGTTGCAAAGCGTCACAGTCTTCCCGTCCTGGCGCTGGCTGGCAGCCTGGGCGACAACTACCAATCCATATATACGCTTGGCGTCGATGCCGTGGCAGTCCTTCCTCCTGGTCCCGTAACATTGGCATACGCGATGGAGCACGCAGCCCCTCTGATGAGCGACGCCGCCGAACGCATGCTCAGGACATTGCATGTGGGCACTGGTATCAGAGAAGCTCCATAGGAGGTCCATTCGATATATAATGATGGGAGCTTCCTTTGTCTTCGAGAAAGAAGGCTCTATTTTCACATTGAAAGGCAGCTAACAACATGCCACATCTGACGGGAGCACAGGCAGTCATTGCCACTCTACGCGCGCACGGCGTCGATACAATCTTTGGTATCCCAGGCGTACACACGCTATCCCTCTACGACGCCATGCGCGGTGAAACAGGCCTGCGTCATATCCTTGCTCGTCATGAGCAGGGGGCAGGCTTCATGGCCGATGGCTACGCGCGCCTCTCAGGCCGTGCTGGAGTAGCCTGCACCACTGCGGATTTCTGTCGTGTAAGACTAATCCGTGTTCCTCTGCATACAACCCGTCGCGGTAACAGACATTCCAGAAGTTTTGGTATCCTGCGCTCTTCTGTTCGTCTCCTTTCTTTCTATGCAAATGTAAAAGCGACGCCATTTGTTTGATACCTTGCCAGGTTCTATTCGGTAACGCCTGTACTAACTCCTTTGCTGTGACAGTTGCATAGAGCGTTTGCAAGGTCGCCTTTTCTTCCTCAGTCCACAATCCGGCATTTGAGTCTATTCTAATATGTGCTATATCATCGTCCCAATCACTACGCTTCCATTCCAGTTCTACCACTGCCCAACCAGGGGTAGGGCGGCGTAACACTGCGCGGCGTACCAGGGAACCAATGAAACGCAGCCGCTCGGTAAATGGAATACTATCCCAATAATCAAGAAGGTCAGGAAGAAGCGTATAGATACGGTATTGTATTCTCTGATCTTCTTCCTCCTCGCTTGCTGGCTGATTGAGGTCTTTTTCCAAATCAGCTATTTTTCCCTCAAGTCCTGCACATGTTTTGGCAAGATCAATTTGCATCTGCTCTGTTTTTGGTATGCGTGGGTTCTTGAGGGTAGACATGCTTTCTTGCCATTGACTTTGCGCTTGTGCAATCAGGTTACGAATAGTTTGTTTTCTTTGTTCGATGCTCTTCTCTAGCTGCTCTTGTTGTTCTTCCCAATCGTCGTATCCTTTCCACGCTCGTAAGTGTTCAAAGAATTTCTCACGAAACGCTCTGTCTATAATCTTTACCGGTAAGGCAAAGCTACTCGCTTTTGCAACTTTTGTATATTCTGTGTAGCGGTACATGTCGCTGTCGTTTCTTCCTTCGCAGGAGGCATACATGCGGTACCCGTTTGGAGCAAACACAACTTTTTTCAGCATGGCTTGAGACTGCCCGTTTCGGACAGTGTGCAGGGGTTTCTGCCTTTGT
>WNGN01001455.1_pt1 | contig 16948 bp, 10 predicted proteins | sample 5400561 | NCBI WGS metagenome assembly WNGN01 (sample SAMN13153379, study PRJNA577476) | soil metagenome | isolation source: 115 cm soil or saprolite under Garry oak tree replicate 2 | place: USA:California | collected 2016-06-15
GCCGGGACGACCCGATCGTCCCGCCGGCCCAGGCCCACGCCCTGGCCGCCCAGCTCACCCACAAGGGCGTCCCGCACGCCCTGCTGGAGTTCAAGGAAGAGTCCCACGGCTTCCGCCGCCCCGAAACGATCATCGCCGCCATCGAGGCCGAACTCTCCCTCTACGCCCAGGCCCTCAACTTCCCCCACCCCGACACCCCCATGCTCCGCCTCCACACCACCGCCCCCGACCTAGACCCCGCTCCCCCTTCAGCCCTGGAACCACCTCTCGCTTCCCCCTCCCCGAAGCAGGCGTCACCAGCCCCGCCAGCTCCCCGTGAGGCGGTCACCCAAGAGCGGGCTTCGCGCGCGTAATCCGGGCCGGCCAGGCGCGGGCGCGCTCATCTCAGCGGTGCCGGGGTTGCTCTGGACAGCGTTTTTCTCCGCTGTCCAGAGCAATCCCGGTGCCGCCCCAACCCCGCGGCGGCAGCGAATCGGAGCCACCCGCGCGTCAGCGCGCGAACTCGGTAGCGCGCGACTCCCGCACGACCGTGACCCGGATCTGCCCCGGATAAGTCAGCTCCTCTTCGACCTGCTTGGCCACATCCCGCGCAATGACCTGCGCCTGAATGTCATCGACCCGGTCCGGCTTGACCATGACCCGGATCTCCCGCCCGGCCTGCATCGCGAACACCTTGTCCACGCCGTCGTGCGCCGTGGCGATCTCCTCGAGCCGCTCCAGCCGCTTGACGTAGGCCTCCAACGACTCGCGCCGGGCGCCTGGCCTGCTGCCGCTGATCGCGTCCGCGGCCTGGGTGAGCACCGCCTCGACGGTACGGACCTCGACCTCGTTGTGGTGTGCCTCGATGGCGTGGACCACGTCGGCGGGCTCGCCGTACTTGTGCGCGATCTCGGCGCCGATGAGGGCGTGGCTGCCTTCGACCTCGTGGGTCAGCGCCTTGCCGATGTCGTGCAGCACGGTGCACCGCTTGAGCAGCGCCGGGTCGAGGCCCAGCTCGCTGGCCATCATGCCGGCGATGTGCGCGGACTCGATCAGGTGGGCGAGCACGTTCTGGCCGTAGGAGGTGCGGTAGCGGAGCTGGCCGAGCAGCGTCACCAGTTCCGGGTGCATGTCGGTGATGGCCAGTTCGACCATGGCGTCCTCACCGGCGCGCACGCACAGCTGCTCCACCTCGGCCTTGCTGCGGTCGTAGGCCTCCTCGATCCGCTGCGGGTGGATCCGCCCGTCGAGCACCAGCTTCTCCAGGGCGAGCCTGCCCACCTCCCGGCGGACCGGGTCGAAGCAGGACAGCAGGACCGCCTCGGGGGTGTCGTCGATGATCAGGTTGACCCCGGTCACCGATTCGAAGGCGCGGATGTTGCGCCCTTCCCGGCCGATGATCCGGCCCTTCATCTCCTCGCCGGGCAGGTGCAGCACGGAGACCACGGACTCGCTGGTCTGCTCGCTCGCGACCCGCTGGATGGCGAGCGTCATGGCCTGGTTCTCGATGGAGGCGACGAGCTCGGTCTTGGCCTGTTCCGCGGTCAGCCCGGCGGCCCGTTCCAGCACCTCGCGGCGCTCGTCGTCGAGGCGCGCCAGCTCGGCACGCTGGGCGTCGAGCTCGGCCCGGGCCTCCTCCAGCACCGAGGATCGCCGTTCCAGCTTGCGCAGCTCGTCGTCCAGCCTGCCTTCGCGCTCGGCGAGCCGCGCCTCCCTGCGCTCGAGGTCGGCGCGCAGCTGGCCGGCTTCCTCCCGGGTGGCCTGGATCTGCTCCTCGGCCGCCCGCTGTGCCTGGGTGACCTGGCGCGCCGATTCCTCGGCCCGGCGCATGACGGCCGCGGCGTCGGATTCCGCGCTGGCCCTGATCTGGTCGGCGGCCCGGCCGGCCTGTTCCAGGCGCCGTTCCGCGGCGCGGACGGCTTCGGCGGTCCGCCGTCCCGCCTCGGCGGACGGTTCCGGGCTGGACGATGCGTGGGCGGCGGTTTCCTGGGGTGCCGGAACCGCCCGGTTCCCGGCCTTGCGCAAGACGGCGAACATCGCGCCGGCGGCGGCGAACAGCGCAAGGATCCCGATCACCGCGATCGCTACAGCGATTGTGTTGCTCATCGCGCACCCCAATCCTGCTCGCGGGCCCGGGCTCCGGGGTACGGCGCCAGGGCTGATCCCTGTGGCGAGGGGTTAGGCGCGCCATGCGCGGCGTGCTGTCGCGCGGATGACGGCCGCCGGTGAACCGGCCAGCCGAGCCCGCACGGCCGCCGGTGGTTCCGGCAGCCGTACCGGCCACTCGTGGCCTGGCCACGCGGCCAGCGGCTGCACCGCCGCCCGCAAGACCGTGCCCGGAGGCCGCACCCACGGGACCGCCGCCCGCAGGATTACTACCCGCTGAGGCGCCGCCTATGGGGCGCCGCCCGCGGGACCGGGTGTGCCAGTGGGCCTCGGGCCCGGTGGCACCCGGCACCTGACTGGGACAACGACAGGCACCCAGGCACCGGCCTGCCGCCGGTGACCCGCACCGGCGACCGATGCCACCGCCAGCCTTCCGGCGTGAACGCCGTCCCCCGCGGCCGCTGGCAGCCCAGCTGCTGCCTGCGGGGCGGCATAATGCCGCCGCCGCGGGCCCGGCCGCGGCCAGAGCCCGCTAGGCGCGATGCCGCGCACCCGGCGCCCGGGCCGGCTGTCCCGCGCAGGCTCGCATCGCGAGCCCCGCGGGCCGGTCTCCAGGCACCGCGTCAAGCCCTGTCCGCCCCCTATCGGCCACCGCTCGCGCGGGGCCGTGGCCACTGCCTAGCCAGCCCCGGCCGAGTGCTGGCCTGGCTGGTCAGCCACTCGACGGAACCGGCTACGGGCCGGATCTGTGTCGTTTACCGGCAACCGGGCGCAACCGGTTGCCGAGCATGTCGTATGTTCCCAATCGCCTGTTATGGACTAACACCTCGCTGCCGTGAGGTTAAGCGCTGATAACAATTTGGGCAAGTTCGGCTTAGTGACGCTTCCGTTACTCCACGCACCGTGGCCCGCTCACGCCCAATCGTCACCAGTGGTGTCTTCGCAAATCCAGGCCAGATCCTCGCCGTGGCCCGCGCCGTCCTGCTGGTCTTGTTCCAGCGCTTCCCGCACCACCTGCGCGGCCAGGCCCGCCGGGTATCCCCTGCGGGCCAGCATGCCCATGAGCTGCCGGGCCCGGGCCGGCATCGGCTTCCCCCGGCTGGCCGCTACCCGCTTGGCGACCAGCCGCCGGGCGGTGGCCAGTTCGTCCTGCGGCCCCAGCAGGCCGACCGCTGAGCGCACCTCTCCGTCGGGGATCCCGCGCTGCCGCAGTTCCGCGCTGAGCGCGCGGCGGGCGAGGCCGCGGCCGTGGTGCCGGCTCTCCACCCACGCCCGGGCGAAGGCCGCGTCGTCGATCAGGCCCACCTCGGTGAACCGGCTCAGCACCGATTCCGCGACCTCGTCCGGCACCTTTCGCTTGCGCAGGGCGGTGGCCAGTTGCGCGCGGGTGCGTGGCCCGCTGGTGAGCAGCCGCAGGCAGATCGCCCGCGCCGCCTCCTCGCTACCAGGATCCGGGTCAGCACTGCCAGGATCCGCGTCAGCAGGGCTCACGCCGCCCGAACTCGCGGCACCGGGGCCCGCATCGCCGGGGGCCACGGCGCCGCCACGGCGCTCACCCCGGCCCGGGCCGCCAGGCTCCGCAGCGGGGCCCTCCCCGGCGGAACCCGCGGCGGTGGGGCTCTCGCTGGAATGCTCATCATCGGGATCAGGCACCACGGTCAGGTGCCCGATGCCCCGCTTCCGTCCGGATGCCCCGCCCCGGCCTCTCCGGCTGCCCCGGCCGGATGCGCCGCGCGGCCCGGGCAGGCCGCTATCCCGGGCCACGAAGACTAGCCCGCACCACCGGGCCCTCCAGCGAGCCTGGCGACACCCCGGCCGCCGGCCGCGCCCGCCGCGTCCGCGGCCGGGACCGCGCGCAGGCCGCCCGCGCCCGCCGCCGGCTCCTTGTCCGCCGAGTCCGCGTCCAGGCGGGCGCCGACACCGAGCTTCTCCTTGATCTTCTTCTCGATCTCGTTGGCGAGGTCGGGGTTGTCCTTCAGGAAGTTACGCGCGTTCTCCTTGCCCTGGCCGAGCTGATCGCCCTCGTAGGTGTACCAGGCACCGGACTTGCGCACGATGCTCTGCTCCACCCCAAGGTCGATCAGGCCGCCCTCCCGGCTGATGCCGAACCCAAAAAGGATGTCAAACTCCGCGGTTTTGAAAGGAGGCGCCACTTTGTTCTTGACGACCTTCACCCTGGTGCGGTTGCCGACGGCATCGGTGCCGTCCTTGAGCGTTTCGATCCGGCGCACGTCGAGCCGCACAGAGGAGTAGAACTTCAGCGCCCGCCCACCGGAGGTGGTCTCGGGCGAGCCAAAAAGAACACCTACCTTTTCCCGTAGCTGGTTGATGAAGATCGCCGTGGTCTTGGTCTGGTTCAGCGCGCCCGCGAGCTTGCGCAGTGCCTGGGACATGAGCCGGGCCTGCAGGCCGACGTGGCTGTCCCCCATCTCGCCCTCGATCTCGGCCCGTGGCACCAGCGCGGCGACCGAGTCGATGATGACGACGTCGATGGCACTGGAGCGGATCAGCATGTCCGCGATCTCCAGCGCCTGCTCGCCCGTGTCCGGCTGGGAGACCAGCAGCGCGTCAGTGTCCACCCCGAGCTTCTTGGCGTAGTCCGGGTCGAGGGCGTGCTCGGCGTCGATGAACGCCGCGATCCCGCCGCCCTTCTGCGCGTTGGCGGCCGCATGCAAGGCCACGGTCGTGTTGTGTGTCGGGATGCATTCATGCCCGGCCAGGTAAGTGTGACCGGGATGATCCACTTGAATACAACGGACGGGCACCGGTGCGACAGGCTCGATAGCCGTCACGTAACGGAGCTTTGCCCGGCGTGTGCGCAGCGGCGCTAGCCGCGCGGCCTTACGGGGCAACCGGAACACCGGCAGATCCGTCTGGAAGCCCAGCCGGTACCTGGTCCCAGTCACGCGCCCGTAAAGAACTGCAGGGCTCTCCCGAAGGGTGACCTTGATGCCAAGGCCGAGCAGCAGTTCATGCACGTCCTTGGCCAGCCGCTCGCTCACTACGGAGAACTCACATGCAGCAACGCCTGAGCCGCGCCCGGTACCCGATCCGCCGGCGCTCACGGTCCCATCTGTGTCCATCAGCCCCTGGAGGAGCGCGAGCCGCTGCGCGACGGAGGCATGCAGGTACCGTTCCGGGATGTGCTTGCCTCCGAGAACGCCCAGCTCACGCAACTGCGTGTGCAGCGAAACCGGGGGGCGCGCCGGCCATTCACTGGTCCGGCCGTTCCGCCGCTCACTCTCGTAGTGGTTCTTGCACAAGCCTCGGGCAAGGACGGCCCCACCAGTCGAGCAGCGCGGGCCGGCCAGCAGGCACACCGGCTTCTCTGGCAGCCTGGCGATACGGTATCGGGGAGCACGGTCGGGCTGCCCTGCATTGTTGCGGTGGACCACGTACCCGTCACGCCGGATCTCGTCCAGGATCTCTGGATCCACACAGGTGATGGATGCGGCATCCGTCGTCCCGTCACCCAGCCAGGCGCCCAGGGTGTACGGCGACACCGGGAGTTCCTGCGCAGGGTATTCGAGCGGCCCGCAGACCTGGATAGCGTGATTGAGCGTATGACCGTCCCGCGTCCGGAGAGTGGCCTCCATGTCCCGGGTGGTCACCACGGCGGGAGACCACCGGTCGGTGCGCCCCCACAGTGTGGTCGTCACCCACTGATGGTCCGCGTCGGCGATGACCTCAGCACCGTCGGAGAACTTGACCCGGAAGCACTCATGGTCTGCCATGACCGGGGTGGCGAAGGTCACGCTAGTCGGTGAACCGTCACCGGCGAACACCTCTTGGCCGGGCGACAGTTCACCCATGGTGGTCCAGCCCTTGGGTGTCGGGATGGGCGTGTCCAGCGCAAGCGCCTTGCCCGATCCCTCGGGACCGAAGATCTCCACGACCCGGCCGCGGGGAAAGCCGCCGATGCCCAGCGCGACGTCCAGCGAGATCGCCCCGGTCGGGATCACCCCGATCGGCGGGCGGGCCTCGTCGCCGAGCCGCATGATGGAGCCTCTGCCGAACTGCCGCTCGATCTGGGCGAGGGCGGTTTCCAGGGCCTTGTCCCTGTCGCCGGCTTTCCCGCCCGGCCTGTCGATGCCTGCCATGAGTACTCCCATTGGATAAAGGGCTTCTTGTCCGCGCCGACGCTACGCGCCGCCACCGACAAAACTCTCCCGCGCGGTGAACACCATCGAGATCGCGCCGCAGCCACCGTGGCGGCCACCCACGCAGGTTCCCACTCTAGGCGAACAACTGTTCGATCAGAGGCAGGACACGCACACGTTCGAAAGAAACATCCGGCCGTCCCGCCGGCTGCCGGGCCGGGCCGTCCGGGGCGCTGGGAATGGCGTCAGCGCGCTTCTTCCGGTATCTCGAAGGCCTCGCACACCGCGAGCCACACGGTCTTCGGTTCCTTCCCCGCGGCCAGGGCCTGGTTCACCGTGGCGCCGCCCAGCCCGGTCAGCACAAAGTCCTTGGCAACGCTGGCGGCGTAGGCCTCGCCGAACTGCCCGCGCATCTTTTCCCAGAACACCGTGAGCCGCACGGCGCCAGGGTACCGGCGGCGCGGGCCCGCGCGGCCCCAGGACACCTGCCACCCGTCCCGGCAGGCTCGTAACGGCCAGGGCGGACACCGCGCGGCTGGCCGGTGCGGTTCGCGGGGCCCGGTGCGGGGCGCCGGGGGTACAGGCCGCCAGCGCCAAGGCCAGCACCGCGGCGGCGATGGCGGGGCGCCAGGTGAGCCTCACGGACCGACGCTATTCCCCGGCGTTCCGGCCGCGCAGCGGAGTTTCAGGCGCGGCACAGGCCCGGCCAAGAAATGTCCGCGAATGTCTGATGCATGGCCGGGTACGACATATCAGGGGGAAGTTTCTCGGACAGAAGCTTCCGGGACGGGGGCGCGATGATCGAGACGCCGGAATCCGGCGCGGGCGGCACGGGCGTGGCGGACAAGGCCCGGGCAGCCCCGCCGCCCTCCCCCGGGCCGCCGCACTCCCCGGGGCCGGCGCCCTCGCCCGCCCCGGCGGCCACGGCCACGCCGCCCGGCGGCGGGGCTCCAGCCGGCCGGTCCCCCGGCGGTCCTCGCCGGCGCGGGAAGCGCCTGCTCGTCATCCTGTTCGCGGTCTCCTGCGCGGTGGCGGTCGCCGCCGCGGCGGTGACCGCCGTACTGCTGACGCACCGCCCGCACCGCGCCCGCGCCGCCGCCCATCCGCTGCGCGCCACGGTGTTTCTGTTGCGGCCAGGCCAGTGCTTCGATTCTTTGCCAAACGGAATCGCCGGGGCTCATGCGGTGCCCTGCGCGCAACCGCATGACGCGGAGATCTACGGCGCATTCTCCGTGGCGGGCCACCGCTGGCCGGGCGCCGCCGCGCTCGGCAACCAGGCCCGGCTGGGCTGTCAGCGCAGGCTGGCCGGTTACCTGAACCCGCAACTGGACACCAGCGGCCTGGCGGAGTCCTACGCCTATCCCAACGCGGGGGCCTGGGCGGCGGGCGAGCACACGGTCATCTGCGAGATCCGTGGCACCGGGGGCAAGCTCACCGGTTCTGTCCGCGCCTTCGGCAGCTAACGGGGCCGGACCGAGGGCGATCCGGCCGTCCCAGGTTGCGCTGCCGGGATGCCCGGCCGCGCTCCTTAGATGGTGTTTCCCGGTGCCTCCCGGGCAACGGCTGACAGCCCCTCGCCGAGGGGCTGTCCTCCGGGACCGGGACTCATGGCCGCTAGAGCCCGCCGAGCAGGTCGCGCAGCGCCTGGGTGTAGCTATCGAGCGCGGCGCGGCCGTGGCTGGTCAGGGCCACCGTGGTTTGGGGTGCGGCCCCGTTCCTGGTCTTCTCGCTACTGATGTAATCGGCTTCTTCGAGCTTGCGCAGGTGGATGATCAGGTTGCCGGGGGTTAGCCCGATCATGTCCTGCAGCCGGGTGAAGGACAGCGTGTCGCCGTCGGGCAGTGCCGCCAGTGTCGCGACGATCTTCAGCCGGGTGGGGACGTGGATCAGCGGGTCAAGTCCGTCGTCGTTCATGGCGTACCGTCAGGCGCGCTGCTGCCAGGCGATGGCGGCGGCGCTGCCCAGGAGCATGACGCACAGGCCCACGGCGGCGACCGCCCACGCCCCGGCCGGTCCGGCGAACGCGCCCACGATGCCGATGACGACGATCGCGAGGCCGGTAGCGAACTCGCGCCAGTTTGCCCGTGCCGCCATGAGGACCGCCCAGGCCAGGCCGGGGATTACCAGCACCGAGGTCGGGTAATAGGCGAAGCTCACTCCGGCGGCACCCAGCCCCACCATGGCCACGACCGTGGCGGCAAAGGCCAGCACCAGCACGGTGATCTCGCCCCGACTAAACCGGGATCGCCCGCTTAGCCCGGCGGTCGCGCGCCTGCGGACAGCGACCGTTGCGGCGAAGTTGACGACAATGAACGCAACCAGGACGGGGATGTCCGCGGCGGTCGGGCCCCGGTAGGGGTGCTGTCCGCGCACCGAGAGCCAGATCGCGCCGAGGGCAGCCAGGACCATGACCGCCCTGGTCACCAGCAGCCACGGCGGCGAGGGCTGAAACTTGCGGCGGGCCTGCTGAGTGGTCTGGTCCAGCAGGGCGGCGGCCTGCTCGGGGCCGAAGGTGCCGCCGTTGCCGGCGGCCGTGGTGTCAGATGTGTGGTTCATGGCGTCTCCCTCAATCGACTTTATGCCATAAAGTAGACTCTGCTTTATGGCGTAAAGTCAAGGGCTTGGACCCAAGAACTTTATGACGTAAAGTTCGCGGGCAGGGCCACGGCGCGGCGAGGCCGGTGTGGGCAGGGCACCGCATGCGATCACGGGCAGCGGGCGGAAATGTCCGTGGGGCAGGGCAGGATGGAGGGATGCCCGCCAGGACCTCAGCCAGGAGCGGAGCGCCGCCACGGGCGCGCGCGGCCGGCGGCGCCGGCACGCCCAGCGGCCCTGCGGCAGAGGCGAGCGCGGGCAACGATCCCCTGGCCGGGTTCAGCGCGCTCACCAGGGAGTGGTTCACCGGCGCGTTCGCCGAGCCCACCGCGGCGCAGGCGGGCGCCTGGGCGTCCATCGCGGGCGGCGACAACACCCTGGTCATCGCGCCCACCGGATCCGGCAAGACGCTGGCGGCGTTCCTGTGGGCACTGGACCGGCTGGCCGGCGGCCCGCTGCCGGCCGACCCGAAGCTGCGCTGCCGGGTGCTGTACATCTCCCCGCTCAAGGCCCTGGCCGTGGACATCGAGCGGAACCTGCGCGCCCCGCTGGCCGGGATCCGCCAGATCGCGCAGCGCCGCGGGCTGCCCGAGCCGGACATCCGGGTGGCGGTGCGCACCGGCGACACCGGCGCCGACGAGCGGCGGCGGCTGTCCACCAAGCCGCCGGACATCCTGATCACGACCCCGGAGTCGCTGTTCCTCATTCTGACCTCCAAGGCGCGCGACTCGCTGCGCGGCGTGGACACCGTCATCGTGGACGAGGTGCACGCCCTGGCCGGCAACAAGCGCGGCGCGCACCTGGCCATCTCGCTGGAACGGCTGGACGCGCTGCGGGACGCCGCCGGGCCGGACGAGCCCGGCCAGGACGGCGGCGGTTCCGCCGGGCCGGCCCAGCGGATCGGGCTGTCGGCCACGGTCCGGCCGCCGGAGGAGGTGGCCACGTTCCTCGGCGGCGCCCGGCCGGTGACGATCGCGGCGCCGCCCTACGTCAAGCAGATGGAATTGCGGATCGTCGTCCCGGTCGAGGACATGACCGACCCGGATCCGCCGCCTGCCAGCCTCCGCCCGGCGTCCGGTGCGCCCGGCGATGGCGCGCCAGCCGGGGAACCCGGCCTGCGCGAGGCCGCGCAGGGCCAGCGGTCCATTTGGCCGCACGTCGAGGAACGGGTGCTCGACCTGATCGAGGCGCACCGGTCGACGATCGTGTTCGCCAACTCGCGCCGGCTGGCGGAGCGGCTGTGCGGCCGGCTGAACGAACTGGCCGCCGACCGGGCGCAGGCCCGCGACGAGGCCGCCGCCGGCCTGGACGGGCCGGGCGGGCCCGGGCCGGGCGGGCCGCCGGCCCAGATCATGGCGCAGTCCGGCGCCTCGGCGGGCGCCCCGGCCGAGGTGGCCCGCGCGCATCACGGCTCGGTGTCCAGGCAGGAGCGGGCGCAGATCGAGGAGGCGCTGAAGGCGGGACGGCTGCCCGCCGTGGTGGCCACTTCCAGCCTGGAACTCGGCATCGACATGGGCGCCGTGGACCTGGTGATCCAGGTCGAGTCCGCGCCATCGGTGGCCAGCGGGCTGCAGCGCACCGGCCGGGCCGGGCACCGGGTGGGCGACGTGTCCCGCAGCGTGATCTTCCCGAAGTACCCGGGAGACCTGGTCGAGGCGACCGTGGTCACGCAGCGGATGCGGGACGGCGAGATCGAGGAGCTGCGGGTGCCGCGCAACCCGCTCGACGTGCTCGCCCAGCAGATCGTCGCCATGGTGGCGATGGACGACTGGCAGGTCGGGGACGTGGAGCGACTGGTCCGGCGGGCGGCCCCGTTCAGCGGGCTGACCAGGGGCGTGCTGGACGCAGTGCTCGACATGCTGGCCGGCCGGTACCCGAGCGAGGAGTTCGCGGAGCTGCGCCCCCGGCTGATCTGGGACCGCACCTCGGGCACCCTGCGCGGCCGGCCCGGCGCGCAGCGGCTCGCCGTCACCAGCGGGGGCACCATTCCCGACCGGGGCCTGTTCGGGGTGTTCCTGGCCGGCCCGCAGCGCCAGGGCAAGAACTCGCACCGCGTCGGCGAACTCGACGAGGAGATGGTCTACGAGTCGCGGGTCGGTGACGTGTTCGTGCTCGGCGCCAGTTCCTGGCGGATCGAGGACATCACCGCAGACCAGGTGCTCGTCTCCCCCGCGCCCGGGCAGCCGGGCAGGCTCCCGTTCTGGCACGGGGACACGATGGGCCGCCCCGCGGAGCTGGGCCGGGCGGTAGGCGCGTTCTGCCGGGAAATTTCCGCCGCGGGCCGGGACGAGGCTGCCACGAGGCTGCGTAACTCAGGATTGGACGATCTGGCCGCGCAGAACCTGATCCGGTACCTGGAGGGGCAGCGCGAGGCCACCGGCTACCTGCCCGACGACCGCACGCTGGTGATGGAGCGGTTCCGCGACGAACTCGGCGACTGGCGGCTGGTGCTGCACAGCCCGTACGGGGCCCGGGTGCACGCGCCGTGGGCGCTGGCGATCGCCGCGCGGCTGCGGGACCGTTACGAGGGCATGGACGTGCAGGCGCTGCACACCGACGACGGGATCGTGCTGCGGGTACCGGACACCGACGAGCCGCCGCCGGCCGGCATCGCGGAGCTGGCGGCCGAAGAGGTGGAACAGATCGTCACCGCGGAGCTGGGCGGGTCGGCGCTGTTCGCGTCCCGATTCCGCGAGTGCGCGGCCCGTGCGCTACTGCTGCCCCGCCGCCGGCCGGGCCACCGGTCGCCGCTGTGGCAGCAGCGGCAGCGCTCCGCGCAACTGCTCGCCGTGGCGTCCAAGTACGGCACGTTCCCCGTCGTGCTGGAGACGGTCAGGGAGTGCCTGCAGGACACCTTCGACGTCCCGGCCCTGGCCGGCCTGATGCGCGACCTGGCCAGCCGCAAGGTCCGGCTGGTCGAGGTGGAGACCCCGGCACCGTCGCCCTTCGCCAAGTCGCTGCTGTTCAGCTACGTCGGCGCGTTCATGTACGAGGGCGACTCGCCGCTCGCCGAGCGCCGGGCCCAGGCGCTGGCCCTCGACTCCTCCCTGCTCGCCGAGCTGCTCGGCCAGGCGGACCTACGGGAACTGCTCGACCCGGCGGTGGTCGCCCAGGTGGAGGCGGAACTACAACGGCTCACCGCCGGCCGCGCCTGCCGCGGCCTGGAGGGCGTGGCCGACCTGCTCCGGGTGATCGGGCCGCTGTCCGCGGCCGAGGTCGCGGAGCGCTGCGCCGAGCCGGGCGCGGCGGCGGCCTGGCTGACGGAACTGGACGCCTCCAGGCGGGCCATCGAGGTGCGGGTCGGCGGCGAGGCCCGGTGGGCGGCCATCGAGGACGCGGGCCGGCTGCGGGACGCGCTCGGCGTGCCGCTGCCACCCGGGGTGCCGGTGGCGTTCACCGAGCCGGTGCCCGACCCGCTCGGTGACCTGGTAGCCCGGTACGCGCGCGGCCACGGGCCGTTCACCGCGCAGGCGGTGGCCAGGCGCTACGGGCTGGGCGTGGCCGTGATCACCGGGACGCTGCAGCGGCTGGCCGCGGAGCACCGCGTGGTCGAGGGCGAGTTCGTGCCCGGCGGCCGGGGCACCGAATGGTGCGACGCCGAGGTGCTGCGCATGCTGCGCCGCCGCTGCCTGGCCAAGCTCCGCAAGGAGGTCGAGCCCGCACCGCCGGAGGCGCTGGCGGCATTCCTGCCCGCCTGGCAGAACGCGGGCCAGCCCGCCGACGGCCCCCGCCGCGGCACGGCCGGGCGGACCGCCCGGGGCTGGCGCCCGGCCAGCGCGGACGCGGTCTTCGACGCGGTCGATCAGCTCGCCGGGGCGGCGCTGCCTGCCTCGGCGCTGGAGACGCTGGTGCTCCCGGGCCGGGTTCCCGGGTACCAGCCCGCCGTGCTCGACGAGCTGACCGCGGCCGGGGAGGTCGTCTGGTCCGGTGCGGGCGGGCTGCCCGGCGGGGACGGCTGGGTGGTGCTCGCGCCCGCGCAGGCGGTGCCGTTGCTGCTGCCCCCGCCGGCCGAGATCACCATGACTCCGGTGCACGACGCGATCCTGGAGATCCTGGCGGGCGGCGGCGCGCTGTTCTTCCGGATGCTGGCCGACCGGGTCGCCGGGATGCTCAAGGACCATGACTGGCGCGGGCTGTCCGACACCGCCGTGGCGGCGGCGATCTGGGACCTCGTCTGGGCCGGACGGCTGACCAACGACACGCTGGCGCCGCTGCGCACGGTCCTGGGCACGGGCCGGCCGGTGTTCGACGGGGTTCCGCCGGGGCGGCAGGCGATCCCGGCGGCGCCGGATCCGATGGCCGGAACGGGTTCCGGGATGAACGGCGGGGCCCGTGGTCACGGCCCGGGTGCCGCGGGGCTGGGCGGCCGCAGTGCGGGCCCGGGCGGCCCCGGCGCGGTCCCGGGCGGCCCCGGCGCGGTCCCGGGCGGCCCCGGCGCGGTCCCGGGCGGACCGCGCATGGCCGGGCGCGGCCGGATGGGTGCCCGCCGGGGCCGTTACGGCCGGCCGGTGGTGCCGACGAGGACCGGCCCGCCGACCGTGACCGGGCGGTGGTCGCTGCTGCCCGACCGGGATGCCGACCTCACCCGGCGCTCGCACGCGACCGCCCAGGCGCTGCTCGACCGGCATGGCATCGTGACCCGCGGCACCGTGGTGGCCGAGCGGATACCCGGCGGGTTCGGGGCGCTGTACCCGGTGCTGCGGGCGATGGAGGAGGCCGGGCAGTGCCGTCGCGGGTACTTCGTGGAGGGGCTCGGCGCGGCGCAGTTCGCCCTGCCCGGTGCGGTGGACCGGATGCGCGCGATCGCCGCCGCGCAGGAGGCGGCAGCGGCCGGTCCCCCTAACGAGAGTGAACGGCCGCGCTGGCCCGGCCAGCCACCGCCGGCCGGGCCACGGCCGGCTGGCGCGCTTCCGGCGGGCCGGCCGGCGGCCGGCCAGCCGCGGGCCGGTGCCGGCCCGTGGCCGGACGGTGTCGCCTGGCCCGAGGGCGCCATCTGGGCCGAGGAGGGAGCCGGGGCCGGCGAGGGAGCCGGGGCCGAGGAGGGAGCCGGGGCCGGCGAGGGCACCAGGGCTGATGACGGAACCCGGGTCGACAGCGCCGGAACCGGCCGGGCGGCCCGGGGCTCTGCCGCACAGGATGCGGCGGCCTGGCGCGGCGCGAGTTCCGGGAGCCCGGGTGGGGGTGCTGGGAACCTGGCTGGCGGAGCGGCCGGCACCGGGGGCGCCGGAACGACAGCGGCCGGGCCGCAGATCACCGTGCTGGCGGCGGCGGATCCGGCGAACGCGTTCGGCGCGGCCCTGCCGTGGCCGCCGCGCCCGGGCGAGGTCCCCGGGGCGCACCGGCCCGGCCGCAAGGCGGGCGCGCTGGTGGTGTTGTCCGGCGGGAAGCTCGTGCTCTACGTGGAGCGCGGTGGCAAGACCCTGCTGTCCTGGACCAGCAACCCCGAGATCCTCGTCCCGGCGGCCGCTGGGCTGGCCGAGGCGGTCCGCGGCGGCGCGCTGGGCCGCCTCACCGTGGAGCGGGCCGACGGCACCGGCGTATACGACACACCGCTGGCGCAGGCCCTGGCCGACGCGGGGTTTCGCCCCACCCCCCGCGGCCTGCGGCTGCGCGGCTGAGCCAGGGCCCGCACGCCAACGGCGGCCCTCACTCCGGAGCGTCCCGAAGGGACGGCAGCTACGGCGCGCCTGGCACTCGGGCTCTTGACCCGCGCAGGATTCCGCCTCACTCCTAGCAGCCTGCCCTCCTCCCCACGGCCCGGCGGCTGGCACTCGACTGGCCGCGGCCGTGATCAGGTGTCCCACAGCACGCGCAACGACGGCGGCTTGCGGAACACCAGGCCACGGGGCGCGGCCGGGTGCCCGGGATCGAGGCGCAGGCCCGGCAGGGTCAGCATGGCGCGGACGGCCGCCTGCGCCTCCTGCCTGGCCAGGTGAGCGCCCAGGCAGAAGTGCGGGCCGTGGGCGAAGGCGAGGTTGAGCCGGGCGTTGGGCCTGCGCACGTCGAACCTGCCGGGCTCCGCGAACACGGCCGGGTCGCGGCCCGCGCCCGCGAGCGAGACGGTGACCAGGTCACCCGCCCGGATCGTGGCCCCGCCGAGCGCGACGTCGCGGGTGGCGTAACGGTCCACCACGGCGGCCGCGGGCTCCAGCCGCAACGATTCTTCCACTGCGTTAGGCACCAGGCCGGGCTCCTCACGGACCAGGGCCAGCTGGGCCGGATCGCGGAGCAGGTGGAGGATGACGTTGCTGATCATGCCCTCGGTGGTCTCGATGCCGCCGAACATGATCACTGCCGCGTTGGAGATGGCCTCGCCAGTGCTCAGCCCCGCCGCTGCATCGTCCTGGCTGGTCCGCGCGGCGGCGGCCAGGAGCGAGGGCGGGTCGTCCGCCGAGCCGATCACTGCCGAGAGCCGGGCGCTCAGCGATCCGAATGCCCCGGCCCCCGCCGTGACGGCCCGATCGAGGCCGCCCGCCCCGGCCCCGGCCGAGCCATGCTCACCCGTCAGGGCCGACACGGAGCCGACGATCGCGGCGTACCAGCCGAGCACGGCCGCGGGATCGGTGTCACCCAGGCCGAGGGCCTCGGCGACGACCGCGACGGCCAGCGGGCCGGACAGGCCACGCCGCACATCAGCGGCGCCGGCGGGCCGCATGGCCGCCACCAGGCGATCGGCCTCCGCCACCACGAACGGGGCCAGCCGGGCCTGGATCTCGCCACGCCCGAAGCCCTTGGTGAACGCGGCCCGGTGGCGGCCGTGCGCGGCACCGTCCAGGGAGAGCATGCTCGGCCCGACGACGCGGGCCGTGGAGAACCTCGGGTCGTCCACGGTGAACGCGGCGCTGTCCCGCATGACCGCGATCGCGAGGTCGTGCCGGGTGACCAGCCAGCCGTTCAGGGCGGGCAGCCAGGAGACCGGTTCGCTGTCCCGCAGGCGGGCCAGCCAGGGATGCGGGTCATGGTCGAGATCCGCCAGGGTGATGGCCGCACCCAGCGGGAACTCGCCCGGGCCGGAAGCGGGTCGAGCCCCCCGATTCTGGTCACGGAAGGTCACTTTGACCACGCTATCCGACCGTTCCCAGCCGCCCGCCGACGGCGTGCCGGACCGCCCAGTGCACCATCCACCCCGTCATAAGGGCCATAATGCTGGTCATGAGACTGTCTGCCCGCGCTGACTACGCTCTGCGTGCAGCCGTGGAGCTTGCCGCGTCGACCGGCGATCACACCACGGCCGAGCAGCTGGCACGGGCGCAGCACATCCCGGCGAAGTTCCTGGAAGCGATCCTCACCCAGTTGCGGCGTGCGGGACTGGTGCGCAGCCAGCGCGGCCCCGAGGGAGGTTTCTGGCTGGCGAAGCCCGCCAACGAGATCTCGCTCGCCGACATCATCCGCGCCGTGGACGGCCAGCTCGTCGGGGTGCGCGGTGAGCGCCCGGAGAACCTCGGCTACATCGGCGCGGCGGAGCCCCTGCAAAGCGTCTGGATCGCGCTGCGCGCCAACGAGCGGGCCATCCTCGACGAAGTCACCCTGGAGCACATCGTCACCGGCGAACTCCCCGCCCGGGTCCGCGAGCTGACCAACGACCCCCGCGCCTGGGCCTGACCCCGGCACCACATCCGATCGGCTCCCACTGCTCCACCCCATGATCATGTGAGTCTGTTCATCCATACGATGGAGAAGTCCCCGTGATCATGCAGGAGCCGACCGGGCGGAGGAATGAGGTCTGGGGGGTCCTGAGCCTGAGGCGGGGCAAGTCCTGGGCTGCCGTACGTCAGCGGCTGATGCGATCACGGGACCGTAACAGCCAATGGTAACCGTCAATCGTGGGGGTTCCGGGGGGCTCGGCCCCCCGGGGTCAACACTGCGGGCTTCGGCGCAGTTGGCCAACGGCCAACAAGCAGCAGCAACCGCCCCGCCCGAAAGGCCGATGAGCACACCTAGCCCGTCGCGCCTACACCGGCACCATGTCCGTGATGTCGCGGATCCGCCTGGCCACGTCGTCATAGCCAGCCTGGTGGCCGGCCGGCAACTTGATGGTGCCGATGACCTGGTCCGCGCCGTCGCCGAGCTTGGCCCCGTCGCCCAGCTTGGCGCCATCGCCGAGTTCGGGCGCGGCGGCCAGGTTGAGCGCCGCGGGCACGGCACCGCCGAACGAGTGCACCACGGGC
>WNGN01001196.1_pt1 | contig 16946 bp, 19 predicted proteins | sample 5400561 | NCBI WGS metagenome assembly WNGN01 (sample SAMN13153379, study PRJNA577476) | soil metagenome | isolation source: 115 cm soil or saprolite under Garry oak tree replicate 2 | place: USA:California | collected 2016-06-15
AACGGAGGGAGGACCGGTATGATTGCCGACGGGATGGTAATTCGCGTTCTTCAAGAGGTGGATCGGCTGGTGATTCTGCCATTCGGAGTAGATGTTCGAGTCCGCCACAAAAGGTCCCGTTCCGATTGGGTTCGGGTTGTCGAACGTTTTTTGGGCGGCGTTCGGCTGGATGCCTTGCCATTGCGCCTTCTGGATGATGGGGATGAACAGGGACTTCCCGGGGGCGAAGGACCGGTCGAAGAACACCGTGACATTCCAGGGGGAAGTCACGATCGCCCCGCAGTGGTTGAGATTGCCCAACTTCGAATCGCACTGCACGATGCGGTTAATGTATGGCTCGAAAGCCCAGAGGTGGAAGATGTCCTTGATGTTGTAGTTCACCGAGAAGTTGACGTCTTCCGCCGTGAAGGGCGTGTTATCGTGCCACTTCACATTTTGGCGGATCCAATAGGTCCAGTTCTGACAGCTCGCGTCGGAACAGACCGCGTTCGTCGCGAGGTTGGGAACGAACTTGCCGTCTTGGTCGAAGGAGAACAGGTAGTCGTAAATGGCTCCATACAAGAGATACGACGGATCGTTCAGGCCACGGAACGGATTGAGATAGTCGATGGACTCCAGGAATCCGATACGAAGGTCGGCCGGGATCGGCGGGGCGGCGCTCGCGACACCATAGAGCGCGGGGGAGACGAGCGGCCCGAAGCCTGTCAAGACCATTGTCACGACCAGACAACCGACAAACGCAACGCGACGCGGATTCGTCCGAACCCCTCCCGACCACGCCGACGCGCCTTGTGGGCCATCGACGCACCGAAGAGATTGAAAAGAAGCGTTAAATAGATTCCCCAGAGCCGACCCTGTGAATCATGGCTTCTGCCCAGAAAGGAGCAATCGAGTCCGTTGTTGGTTCGATAGCTGTCCTCTCGCGGAGGAAACCAGACACAGACGTACAACAAGCGCTGTCGCGATTCGGAGCTTCGCGCGATTTATCGTAGTTGGTTCCCAACATTTCGTTCCGAACCGAAGATTACCGCTCGTCCTCGTGGCCGACTCGAATTATTTTGCCCGGAATCTTTAAGAAAACCTCGGCGTAGGGGTCCGCATAGATCGCGCGAGGCCAACGCCTCGCGAGAGGTCTACCGCGAATGAACGATCGCGACCCAGACAATCGAAACGAGGCGAGGCGAGATGGAGCTCTGGCTCGTCTGCGCCCTGCTCACGGTCGTCTGCTACGGCGTGGGCGAGGGCCTGTCCAAAGAGCCGACAGTCCGGCTCGGGTCAGCTCGAATGCTCGTCCTGTACGCGTTGGGTAGCGCCCCGATTTACGCTCTGTGGTTTTTCGTCGGATCCGGTTGGGAGCGCCTGACGCCGATCGGCATGGCGTTGGCGACCGCGAGCGCGGTCTGCGGGTGCTTCGGGACCATCTTCTGGTTCCGGGCGATGGAATCCGGCACGGCCAGCGTCGTCAGCGGATTCACCGCCGCGTACCCGGTCATCACGGTCGCAGCGGCCGTCGTCATCCTCGGCGTCTCCCTCGTCCCCATCCAGATCGTCGCGATCGCGTTCCTGTTGATTGGAGCGGTCGTCCTCGGGCTGCACGACACCCCCGGCGACGCCGCGGTCGGGAGGGCCTGGCTCGCCCCGATGCTACTTGCGATCGTGCTCTGGGGCGCGTGGGGAATCCTCGAGCGCATGTCGATCGACTCGCTCGGCTTCGCGGGGAATGCCGGGATCTACGTGCTTGTGTCGACGCCCATCTACTTGGCCGTGGCCTCCCAAGGCATTCGCGGCAGCGGCTCCTGGGATCGAGCCGGGATCCGCGAGGCGATTCCGTCTCTGTTCCTCTTCAGCATCGCCGGGATCACGATCTTCCTGGCGATTGGACTCGGGCCGATCGCGATCGTCGTCCCCTTGACGACCGCGTACCCGATCGTTGCGATCCTGGTGCGGCGGTTCTGGATGGACGAGCGTCTCACGCTCCCACAGAAGTTTGCGGTTGGTCTCGCCATGGTCGGGGCCTTCCTCGCGACCCTGTGATGCGGCAGGCTTTTCAACGGGCGTCCGTCTCCGGCCGACGTGTTTCGTCCGTGGCGCAGCTTCCCGACGATGGTCGCCTCGGGCCTCGTGGTCGGCTTCGCGACGGGCGGTTTTCCGGAGTACTCGAAGGAGATTTCGCAAGTCGCCCTCGTGCTCGGGATGACGTTCTCCCTGACCGAGATTTCGATCCTCGGGATCTCGCCTCGGACTGAGGTGCGACGATTTGTCGTCGCGTTCGCGATGAGCTACCTCGTCCTGAGCGGCCTCATCCTCTCCTTCGCGGTCTTGAGTCCGGACCCTCAGATCCGGAACGGCTGGGTCCTCATGGCGGCGGTTCCGCCGGCGATCGCGGTCGTGCCGATCACCTCGATCCTGAAAGGGGACACCCGACGGTCGCTCGTCTCGCTCGCCCTCCTCTACCTGGCCGGCCTCGGCCTTGTGCCCGCGATCACACTCGTCTTCACGAACCAGGCCGCGCCGTTCGAGGAACTCGTCTTGCAGACGGTCCTCCTGATTGGCGTGCCCCTCGTCGCGTCGCGGTTCCTGCGGCGGTGGTCCCGCGTGGCCGATTTTCGCGGCAGCGCCGTGAGCCTTTCGTTCTTCTTTCTCGTCGTCGCGATTGCCGGCTCGACGCGAGCCCCCTTGCTGGCCCATCGGGAGCTCATCGCCTCGCTCGCCGTCCTCGCATTCGGGAGGACCTTCCTCCTAGGCGGGGTCGTGTTCGTCCTCACGCGGGCCCTCCGCGTCCCGTGGGCTGAACGCGTGGCCGTCACCGCGTTTTCGTCGTTCAAGAATCTTGGCCTGACGGTCGTCCTGGCATTCGCGGTGTTTGGGCCCGTGGCCACGTTGCCCTCGATCGTCTCGCTCGTCTTCGAGATCCTCTGGCTCGCAGCCCTGCCGCTCCTGTTTCGAGCGGACATGGCGACCGCCGCGTCCGCCGCCTAGAGGTCCGGGCGGGTCACGACGGCGTTGGACGAGTCGAGAGGGCGCGCGAAACCGCCCCCTTGACCGAATTGTAGTCCCCGGGGTTCCGGAAGACCTCGCGGCCATCCACGATGACCGCGAACCCTTTGCCGACCCGATGCCGGAGGCCGAGCCATACGCCCCTCGGTGAATCCAGTCCGACGACCTCGATCCGGACCTGGTCCCCGAAATCCCGGAATAGGTCTTCCGCGAGGCGATGCGCCCGATCTGCATTCTCGCGCACGAAGCCCGGCGTCTCGTGCCACTCCTCATCCCGCAAATCCGCGACGCTTCGGTTCGTGAACGGCTGGGCACACGCGGGCCCGCAGGGCTTCAAGATCGCCGGGAGCAGGCCGAGGAGCTGGATCCTCGGGGGTCTCATCACCACGTTCTCGAAAGGCCGAACAAGCCTATTTGCCTTCCGCGGCGTCCTGCGTGGCCAGCCTCGGTGTCCAAGGGCGCCCCGGTTTCGCCGGCCAGGGCCGGTAAACGTGAACCTTAAAGCAGCCTGACAACGATACCCGTGGTAGTTCCTCGCAAGGGGTTCGGGGAGCTGGGAGGAGGTACCGTGGTCGACATTCTGTCAACTCCGTTTCTGTGGGTCGTCGTGACGATGGGACTGTATGCGGTCGCGTACTGGGGATATGGGAAGTGGATCGACCGGAACGTTTGGCGCTCCAACGCAAAAAAGGCTACGCCGGCACACATGTACATGGACGGCGTCGAGTACTTTCCTGTGAGTCGGTACGTGCTTTGGGGTTACCAGTTCAAGAGCGTCGCGGCGCTCGGGCCCATTTTGGGCCCATTCATTGGAGTCACATTTGGCTGGCTTCCCGCGCTCCTGTGGATTATCGGCGGGAACTTCTTCATCGGATGGCTTCAGGACTACGGCTCGATGATGCTGTCGGTCCGGAAGGAGGGCCGCTCGTTCGGCCCAATTACGTACGAGTTTACCGGCGCCCGAGGACGGACGAACCTCCTGGCGTTCGTTTTGTTCTATCTCGTCATCATCTCGGCCGCGTTCATCGCCCTCATCGCAACGTTCTGGAATTCGTTCAAGGGCACCACTTTCGTCCCAACCATCGGCATTCTCCTGGCCGGGCTCCTCTGTGGTCAATTACTGTACCGCGTGAAGATGAACGTCTTCGCGGTCACGGCAATCGGACTGGCTCTCGTCGGACTCAGCTTGTACCTCGGCCCGATATTTCCGGTCATACTCCCATTCGGAACATGGAACATCGCGGCCTGGGCGGGAGTCTGCGTGCTCATCTTGTATCTGGCCGCGGTTCTTCCCACTCCGACCTTCATCCAGCCGACGAACTACCTCGCATTCTACCCCGCCTACGCTGCGATCATCCTGATCCTGATCGGTGCCCTCGCCACCCCGTTCACATTGGGCGCGAGTCCCCCCGTAGGCATCCAGCTGGACATGGGCCCGTTCCTGACGGATCCTCAAGGCATCCTCGGGCCAATCTGGCCCATCCTGTTCGTCGCGATCGCCTGCGGCGCAATTTCCGGATGGCACAGCCTTGTGAGCAGTTCGTCCTCCGCAAAGCAGCTCGACATCGAGACGGACGCCCTCCCCGTCGGCGGCGGCGCGATGCTTTCGGAGGGGATGCTGGCCTTGGCGTCGCTCATCGCGTACATGGTCCTCAGCAAGGCATTCGTCTTTGGCGTCGTGGGTGACCCCACCAATCCTCCGCATACCAACATTGCGTCATGGCCGGTCGGCGCGGCGCTCCTCGTTTCCCGAGTCATCGGAGTGAGCGCCACGAATGTACTCTTGACAACCTTCTTCGGCTTGGTCCTCGTCATTTACGCGCTCACGGTCCAAGCGCTCGTCACTCGGTTCTTCCGCCTCGTCGCCGCAGAGACCTGGAGTGAGGGTCGGTTCCGGGTGTTCGGGAACAAGCACGTGTCCACCGTCGTCGGCCTGGGTGTGCCCTGGGCATTCGCGGTCACGGGGAGCTGGTGGGCCCTGTGGTTGTACTTCGGCGGCGCGAATCAGCTCCTCGCCGGCCTCGCGATCATGCTCATTACCATCCATCTGGCGCGAGTGCGCGCACCGACGAGGTACTCGCTGATCCCGGGGATCTTCATGGTCGTGACCACGCTGGCGGCTCTCGTCTGGCAGACCTGGACGTTCCTCTACTCCGTCTGGCTCTACATTCAAGGAGACAATTCGTGGATCATCCGGAATGTCCGAGGTCCGATCCAGACCGATTCGAACCTGATCCTGATCGCGGTTGGGATCAATGCGGTGTTCGTCCTCGTTGGCGTCGTGCTGTTCGGCATCGGCCTCTCGATGGCGATCCGCCTGTTCCAGAGCTACCGCACCAGCATGACGGAAGCCCGAGCGCGCGCTCCCGCAGCGGCCGACGGCGGGACGCGCGAGAAGTAATCTTCGCGAAACGTCAAGCTATTGAGGCCCTGGCGCATCCGTCCTGGGAGGAGCGAAGCCCGATGGCCGACTCGAAGGACCCCGCGACACCGAAGTCCCGTGGGAAGAAGGTCAAGGAAGCCGCGAAGGGCGTCCTTTACGGCATGGCCGCTCACGGCCACGTCACGGCGGCGCTTCGCACGCGGATGTACCTGGAGCATCTCTTCATGTTCATCACCCTCGGCGACATGCTTGGCGTGCCTATCATTCCGCCGTACTACTCCCTCAAGATCCTGCCGTACGCAGTCCCGAACATCAAGAGCTGGAAGCAGAGGGTGTTCCGGGAGCGGGATTTCACCGATCAGGTCTTCTGAGGGAATCCATGGGCCTTGCCTCCTATTTCGAGACGAAAGGCGACAAGGGGATCGTCATCTTCGCAGGGAAAGGCGGCCTCGGCAAGACGACATGCAGCGCAGGCCTGAGCCACTACATGGCATCGAAGAGGAAGAGGAACGTCCTCTGTTTTTCGACGGACCCGCAGGCGAGCCTCAGCGACATCTTTGACCGGGACATCTTCGGGAAGGGGCTCGTCTCCGTCATTCCGAACCTGGACGTCGTTGAGATTGATGCGGACCGACGTGTAGCCGACTACCAGGGCGAGGTCAAACAAAAGATCCTCACGATGTACGGGTTGTCGGAACTGCCGGCGGAGATCGAGGAATACATCGACTCGACGTCCGCCGAACCGGCGATGTACGAGTCCGCCACGTACGACGCGATGGCGGACCTAGTGGCGACGAGCGGCCACGACTTGTACGTGTTCGACATGCCGCCGTTCGGCCACGGGGTGCGCATGATTGCGATGGCGGAGATCCTGAGCAAATGGGTCGGGAAGATTACGGAGGCGCGAGAGAAGGCCCAGGAGTACGAGGCGGTCGCGGCAACGTTGAAGGGCACGAAGGTCTCCGAAGACGAGGTCCTCAAGGAGCTCCAGGACATCCAGGCGAAGATCACGCGCTTCACCGATCTCATGGTCGACCAGCGCCGGACATCGTTCTTCATGGTCCTGATTCCGGAGCGCATGGCGATTCTCGACACGGAGCGTGCGCTCGAGATGTTCGATGCCCTCGGCCTCCAGATGGCCGGGCTGATCGTGAACCAGGTGTATCCCGCGGAATTGGCGGAGGCGAAAGGCGGTGAAGCGGTCGAGTTCCTGCGGAACCGCGCGCGGATGCAGCGGAAGTACCTCGATGAAATCAAGTCGAAGTTCGCGGGCAAGGTCGTCGCGATGCTCCCGATGTACCCGCGGGAACCGCGTGGACTCGACATGATCGAGCGGGTGTCTCAGGATCTTCTCTTCGGACCCGCTCTCTGAGGTGATGCCGTGTGACGACCCTCCCCGAACTCCTCGAGCAACGGCCGAAGATGCGCTACATCTTCACGGGCGGGAAAGGCGGCGTCGGAAAGACGGTCGCGGCCGCAGGGCTCGCCTACCACTACGCATCCCAAGGAGAAAGCGTCCTAGTCGCGTCCCTGAACCCGGTCCATTCGCTGTCGAGCCTGTTCGGCCAGAGCCTGTCCGGCGGCAAGGTCATCGAGGTGGACGGCGCGAAGAACGTGCACGCCGTCGAGGTCGAGACGACGGAAGTCGTGGAGCGCTACCGCAATTCGATCCGAGGCCGGGTGAAGGAATTCCTGAAGTGGGCGGACATCCCCCTCGACGCGAGGCCGTTCATCGAGATCGCCGCGACGAACCCTGCGTTCGAGGAGAGCGCGATGTTCGACCGGATGGTCGACTATATCCTCAAAGAAGGGGAGGCGTACGATCGCGTGATCTTCGACACCGCGGCGGTCGCAAACGCGGTCCGCCTGATCGGCTTGAGCAAGATCTACGGCCTCTGGCTCACGCGCATGATCGATTCGCGCAAGGAGGCGCTGAGCATGCGCGTCCAGCTCTCCTTCCGGAAGGAAAAGGTCATGGCGGAGGTGAAGAAGGATCCGCTGATGGCGGACCTCATCTCCATGAACGAGCGATTCGAGAAGGCGAAAGGCGTCCTCGTGGATCCGGAACGGACCGCGTTCTTCTTCGTGACGCTGCCGCTCGCCTTGCCGATCGCCGTCGTGCGCCGGTTCATCGGCATGGTCCAGAAGTTCAACATCCCGATCGGCGGAGTCATCGTGAACGAGGTGCTCCGTCCGGAGATTGCCCTCCAGGACGGCGCGGGCGAGTATCTGGCGAACAAGTACCACGAGCAGACCGCCTACATGAAGGTCCTGTACCGCGACCTGAGACCGCTCGTGCGGTCGTACATCCCGCTGTATCCCTCCGAGGTCACCGGCGTCGACATGGTCCGTCGGGTCTCCGAAGATATGATGTCGTACACGCCGCCCTTCGCCGCCGAGCTGGCGGGCGCCGCATGAAACCGACGACCCGGGATCACGTTGTGGCCGCGACGCATTTCGTGCTCGGTCCGTCAAATTTCGTCGTGATCCGCCTGCCGGACAACTGGGATTTACGGCTCGGCCGTCAACCGATGGACGTCGACTACACGGTCGCGTACGACGGCGTACGGTGGGCCCAGGAGGGGCGTGCCTCCGGCCTCCTCGTCGACGTGCAGGCTCGGCGGGCGATTGAGCTGTCCGTCCGCACGGCGCGCGGGGCGATCCCCCCGCCGCAGCTCGACGCGCCCCGTCCCGGGACTTGCAAGATGGGGGGCCATGACGCGTCGTACTCCGTCGGGTCGGCTCACCTTGGACTGTTGCGCACGAAGCTGTATCATGTCCTCCATGTGTCGTACCGGTGCGATGAGACCCAGCGCCTCGTCGACTTGCGGTTCATGCACCGGGGGACGCCAGAGGTCCTGGAGGGACTTGTGGCACCGATAGCGGGCACGCGCTGTCACTAGGCCCCCAGACGTTTCGCCAGCTCGAGGATCGCCCCGATTCCACGGGATGCGGCGCCCGGCGCGACGGACACCGAGGCCGCAATTCCGGGACTCGTTCCCGCGGTCACATGGAGGGCGGCAATCCCGTCCATCGTCTCCGGGCCCAGCCCTTCGAGGATCCGACGCGCCCCGCGCTCGTCGTCCGAGGACAAGAGGCGTTCGCGCGCCCCGAGGGAGAGCGGTGACCAGCTCGCTTTCGCATTGCTCCTCCGTCGTCCGACCCGTGTCTCCGGGTCAACGAGTTCGAATCCGATCCGCGGATCGTTCCGGAGGGACGCCTCGACGAGCGCTGCGTCTCGTCGTCCCTGGGCGGTCGCGATGGCCCAGTTGATCGGCATCTCCCGCGGCCGCAAGGTCACCGTAACCGAGAATTCCCGGAACGGCGGGTTCGCCCCCTCCGTCGTCATCCGAAACGCGGTCGTCCCGAACCACTGGATTTTCGAGGTCCCACCGAGGCCCACGACGGCGCGCTTGAGTTCCGTCCCGATCCGGCGGGCGAGTCGCCGGGAGTAGACGAGGGCTCCGTAGTACCAGACCAGAAAGAAGCCGGCCACCAGGACGACGGCGATGAGGCCCGGGTCGACATCGGCCACGGCGGACCGAAACGCGACAGGCCGCTAAAGGTCTCCGGCCGCGCAGGAAAACGTTTAGCGCCGGCCGGCCATCCGCTCGGAACGGGGGACGGCGTGAGCCGCTGGAGGCGCGCCTTGCAGGTCGTCAAGGAGATGCTATGGGGCCTCTTCTTCTTCGACCTCTACACCGAGAACATGAAGATGCGCATCCGGTACAACGACGCCGTCAACCTTCTCGTCTTCTCGGAGCAGCTCGGAATCCCGCTCATGAATTCCTACGTTTCCATGCGTCTGCTCCCGTACTTTGTCGGGGAGCTCGAGGGATGGAAGCGCCGCGAGATGCGGGAACGCGAGGTCCTGGAGGATGCGCCTGAGATTCACTAGGGCGCGCCGTGCAACCGCATCGCCAGCACGTGTTCCGCCCAATGCCGTTCCATGCCGCGCACCCACGGCACGGCCAGCGGCTGGCGAGCGGGACGTGGCTCGGATCGTGCAGCGTCGTCCCGTCCCCGAGCCCGCAGCTCCAACATCGGTCCAGCTCGTATTCGTTGCGTTGCGAGCAGACAAGGCAGACCCAATCCGCGCGCCGAGCGCCTGAACGGAACGCGTGGTGTCGTCCCCATGCGAACCCGCCAAGGCAGGAAAGGAAAAGGGCAACCGTCGCGATCGCAACAGAATCCATGGGGGGAACGTCGCGTCGTTCCCGGACCGAACTAAATACGTTGCTCGCTGCCTATCCAAATTGAAACTCTTGCGCGCCCCTCGCGAATCGGTTGTCCCCAAGCCGTGGAATCGGTCGGATCAATGCCCGATGACTCGCGAGCCGAAGTAGAAGGTCACGACCAGGGACAGGGCCTGGTCCGCTCGGCCCGCGATCAGCCCTCCTTGTTTCGTTACCAAGGCGAAGCAGATGTACGCGGTCAATCCTAGGGCGCCGACCGCGACGACATCGCGAAAGATCGTGGCGAGGCGGTGGCGGATGTGGCTCTCGTGCGCTCGGCGGTGGACGAGCCAGGAGGCGGTGGCCCCGAGGATGTAGCCCCCGAGGACCTCTAGGACCGCCAGGAGGTCGGCCGGAATGCCTCGCAAGGAGGGGTTCTGACTGAGGAACCAGGCGGTGAGGCCCGCGAAGCCGAGGAAGATCAACATCCGGACGAGCCTCGGATGGTGCGGTGGAGGCTGCCCCGGAGGGATGGACGGCGGGGTCGAGACGGCGCGGCTCCCGAAGTAGAAGGCGATGACGACCACGACGGCGTTCACGAGGACCGTCGGTACGGAACCTCCTTGGAGGAGGACGTATCCGTACGCCGCGGTCACCACGATCGCGATGGCGCCGCGTACGCTCCCGTGCGGGAGTCGAAGGGGCTCGGGCAGCTGGCCAACGGGAGGGATGGCCACGTTCGCGCACCGCGGATGGTGCGCTTAAGGCTGACGATGTGCTCGTCGAAATTCAGAAGAAAGAGGCAATCGCCTGCGTCAGGCGGCGCAGCAGGCGACTGTCGTTCTCGGATTCGCGCGACGCGTCGTCCGAGTGGTTCGGGCGGACTCCGGCCGCAAGCCACGCGCTCTCACAGTCCCCGAATTCGGTGCGAACGTACCGATCGAGATCGGTCGCGCGGCTTCGCTGCAACCCGGCCACGATCGAGGTGTAAGGAGGGACGCCCATCATACGGGCCACCTCCGGGTCCACGGATCCGCTCCGCGCACGGCCCAAGCATACCGGACCGCCGACTCCGACGGGAGGACATCGTTCGTTTCATGACTTGACTTCGTAAATCGTCCGTTTCTCTTGTTCCAATGCATGTTTGTCTTATTGCAATGCTCGTTAATAAAGCCTTTGTTTCAGTTATAGAAACATTTATGATAGAGCACAAACATACATTGTTCCGGAGGCGGCCGATGAAGGCATTCAAGGTCATCAAGAATCCGGAAGCGTTCCAGCTCCTGGCCGACGAAACCCGGAGGCGGGTCATCTATCTGCTTCGGGCGAAGGAGATGACGGTGAGCCAAATCTCGGCGGAGCTCGGCCTCACGCCGCAGGCGATCTACCATCACATCCGCAAGATGCGCGACGCGGACCTGGTCGAGGTCGCTCGCGAGGAACGCGTGGACCATTTCATCGAGACATACTATCGAGCGACGGCCGAGATGTTCAACCTGTCCCACGGCGAGGGGATGTCTCCGGCGTACGCCCAGCAGAAGGTCACGGAGGCGCTACAGGCCCTGACGAAGATCGGGTTGCGCGTGCGGACGGATCCCGATGTCGTGTCTCGGATCGTCGAACTGGAGAAGCGGATGGAGGCGGTCGGCGCGAAAGAGGAGCGGGCCGAGGCAATCGCAACCCTGGAGGACGTCGACTTCTTCGTGAAGCAGGACGTCGGCCACCTCGCGAAGCTTCTGACGATGTCCGACAAAGAGTTCACCGAATATCTGAACGTCGAGCGCGAATACCGCAAGTTGTTGCGGTCGCTCCTCGAGGAACCGACGAAAGTCGAAGCGATTGCCAAGAAGGCTTAGAGCTCTCCGATCTCTTCGCGGGAGATGACGAGTCGCTGAATCTGCGAAGTCCCTTCCCAGATTTGGAAGATCTTCGCGTCCCGCATCCACTTCTCCACGGGCTCGTCTTTCATGTAGCCCGCCCCGCCGAGGATTTGCACCGCGTCCGTCGTGACGTCCATCGCCATGTCGGCCGCGAACAGCTTCGCGATGCTCGCCTCCTTGTTCATCGGCAGGCCGTGGTCGAGCATCCACGCGGCCCGCCACGTGAGCAGGCGTGCGGCCTCGATTTTCGTCTTCATGTCGGCGAGCATGAACGCGATGGCCTGCTTCTTCGCGATCGGTGTCCCGAACGCCTTCCTCTTGCGTGAGTAGTCGAGCGCGTACTCATACGCGGCGCGTGCGATTCCGACGGCTCCGGAGGCGACGAGCGGCCGGGACGATTCCAACGTCTTCATCGCCCCATAGAACGCGGTGCCCTCGTCGGAACCGAGGAGGTTGTCTTCAGGGATCCGACAGTCGTCCAGGATGACCTCCGCGGTGTGGCTCGCGCGGACCCCCATCTTGTCCTCGACCTTGCCCGCCTTCAGCCCGGGCGTGCCGTGCTCCACGACGAACGCCCGGATGCCGAAGTGGGCGCGGCTCTTGTCGAGCGTCGCGAAGACCACGTGGATGTCCGCGATCCCGCCGTTCGTGATGAAGCGCTTGACACCGTTCAAGACCCACTCGTCGCCGTCCTTCTTCGCCGTCGTCGAGATGTTCGCGACGTCCGATCCGGCGTCGGGCTCCGTGAGGCAGAGCGCGCCCAGCCGCGCCTCTTTGCCGGTGAAGCGCGTCAGGAACCGCTTCTTCTGGTCCTCCGTCCCCATGTGGATGATCGGGAGGTACGCGAGGCCGGCGCCGATCAGTCCGGTCGCCATGCCGGCGCAACCCCAGTTCAGCTCTTCGTTCACGATCACGTGGGTGAGGGCCGAGTCGATGCCGCCGCCGCCATAGGCCTCGGGGATGAAGGCGGTGTCCAGGCCGAGCGCATGCGCCTTCCCGATGACGTCCCAAGGGACTGTCCCTTTCTTGTCGTACTCGAGGGCGACCGGCCGCATCTCGCGTTCCGCGAATTCGTGCGCCGTCTTCTGGAGGAGCCGTTGTTCATCCGTGAGGTCGAAGTCGACCATCGTCTGTGCGCCGCCGCTCTCCGGGACGATGAACCCCGCGATATTTAATCGTTCGACAGGCATGACCTCCGTATGCGCGTGCTCGTGGCGGGCGCCAGCGGGTTGCTCGGGCGCCGAATCGTTCGGCAGCTCGTCGCGCGCAATCACAGGGTCGTTGGCCTCGCACGGAGCGAAGCCGCGGAGGCGACGGTGCGATCGCTCGGTGGGGAACCTCGTCGGGCCGACCTGTTCGATGCGAATGCGGTCGCTCAAGCGGCGGAAGGATGTGAGATCATCATCCGGGCGGCGACGGCGATCCCGACGAAAGTCCGCACGGGACCCAAGGATTGGGTCATGAACGATCGAATCCGTCGGGAGGGGACGCGCGCGCTCGTCGCGGCCACCGCGCGCGTCGGCGCTCGGGCCTTCCTGCAGGAGAGCGTCGTCTGGGCCGTCGGGACGCTCGACGGACGCCCGTTCGAGGAGGACGCACCCCCCGCAAACGATCCAATCCTCGCATCGGCCCTCGACGGGGAGCGGATCGCCCGGGAGGCGGGTTCGTCGCAAGGTTTTCCCACGCTCGCGTTGCGATGCGGCGGATTCTACTCCGCCGATGGCTGGCATACCCGAATTCTGGCCGAGTCGATCGCCAAGGGACGCCCGGTGCTCGTCGGCCGCCAGAGCCCGGTGTGGTCTCTGATTCACACGGACGACGCCGCGAGCGCTTTCGTCACGGCTGCCGAAGCGCCGAAGGCCGGCGTGTGGCATGTCGTCGATGATCGGCCGGTGACCCTCGTCGAGTTCCTAGGGGAGATGGCCAAACGACTCGGCGCACGCCCGCCCCGCCGAATGCCGCGGTGGCTTGCGCGGATGTTCCTGGGTCGATACGGGACCCGGCTGTTGACCTCCTCGTTCTCGACCTCGAATGCGCGATTCCGACGGGACTTCGGGTGGCGACCTTCCTTTCCGACGTACGCGGAGGGCCTGGATGAGGTCGTGAAATCGTGGCGGGCCGAAGGCTTCCCGTCTCGGAGGTCATGAGGGATGGAGCGCCTCGACCGGTATCTGATCGGCTTCGTGCTGGCACATTTCCTCGTGACGTTGGTTCACGCCACGGCACACTTCGCGCTCCAGATTGTGCCCGTCGGTCTCGATCTCGCATTCATCCTCGGCGTCATCCTGATCGGCCCCCTCGTGGCCCTCGTGATCCTGCGGTTCAATCCGCCGCTCGCGGCCGCGCTCCTCGCGGTCCTGATGGGCGCTTCATTCGTGTACGGACTCGTTAGCCATTTCCTCGTCCCCGGTCCCGACAACGTCGCTCTCATCGGGTCGTCAACCTGGACCGTGCTCTTCGTCGCGACCGCCTCTCTCCTCGGCTTCCTCGAAGCGAGTGGCCTCCTGGTCGCCGTGATCGCGTTCTGGACGGCCGCTAGAACTCCTTCGGGACCTGTTGCGCGAGTTGGGTAATGCGGCCCAGGGGGCCCATGAGGGCCATGACCTTCGGCATCGAGCCTCGGAATCGGATTCTCCCGCCCAACACGAGCCCCTGGAAATCCTTCTCACCTTTCCCGAGCTGCGCCCACGCCTCGTAGGTTCCTTCGAACTTGAAATCCGCGGGGACGTCGGCCGGGACTTCGTGGACCGCGACCCGGCCGGCCTGAATGTCGACGAGGAACGACGCGTTCCGGTCGGAGCACGTGAGGACGATCTTCGCGGTGATCCCCGCGGCCTTCTTCCCCCACTCCGAATCCGCGTTGAGGCGGCTTGCAATTTCGTCGAAGAATGCCTTCGTGAAGTATTGCACCATGGACGCCGCCCTCGCGGCCCCGAAGCGGGCCGACAGGAAAAAGCCTCGGGTGGCGTGACCGAGTCGCCGTGCGACGGGAAAGGTTTTACGGACCGCGGCCTCTGCGCGGCCGCGCGTGGGTAGCCAAGCCTGGTCAAAGGCGAGGGACTCAAGATCCCTTCCCGAAGGGGTTCCCAGGTTCGAATCCTGGCCCACGCATCACTAACTCACCCCTACTTGTGGGCGAGTGGGAGTTGATCGGGGATGCGTGTGCGTGCACTCATCTTTCTCCGAACTTTGATCGCTAACCTACAGGTCCACCACTTGACGGTAACGACTTCATTAAGCAATGAATTAATATACTACTCTTGCGCTCCTCCTTATTGGTGACGTCTTCCACGTCCATGATTTCGCACAAGGGTCCAACCGTGGCCACGCTGAAGGCCATCGAAGATGTTCTGCGGCGCCAGGCGATGCCCATGACCCGGTATAAGATTCGGCAGGCTCTCGGTTACCGAATCGGCCAGCCGTTGCTCGACGAGGGTCTCGAGTACATGGCCGACCACGAGATGGTCTACGACGAGGGGCCTGGCGGGCAGGTCCTCTGGATCCGTACCTCCGCCGCGACGCAGGCTAGGCTCCGCGGCGAATAGGCGGTCTGCTTGGCCAAGCCCAAGCTTCTCGGTGTCGATTACGCCGCGGAAGCCGCCCCTGTCGTTGAGGGGTGGCGCCGCTTGGCGAGGGAAGGCGGTGGCGAGGAGAAACGCCTGGCGAAGGCCAAACTCAAGAGCCTCGCGACTTTCGAGACACGTGCGTGGACGAACCCCTTAACCGCCGGTGACCCCGTTGCCCGGGATCGCTGGCCTGGCGTCCTCGTCCGTGACTACGGGGAGGACATCCCGAACCTCTTCCGATTTGAATTGGCCGAGCGGTGGCGCGGCTACTATTCGCTCGTTGGCGAACCAGGCGGCGCGAGGGTGTGGATTCTCTACCTGGTTGCCTCCAGGGGCCTCATGACGCCCATCTCGCCACGCACCGGAGGGCCGTCGGCATACGTCTCGTTGTGACCTTTCGCTCAGGATTGCAGTGCCTGACGTTAGAATCAATCCGTGAGAACGGGGTCGCAAGAGATAAGAAACCGTCGCCGCCATCGCCCGGCCCTCGGTGGGAAAAATGAGACCAGTGATGGAGCCCCAGAATCGTCCCCAGAAGCGATCGCCCTTCGCCATGCAATGCACGGTCAATCGCGCGAGCTTGAGGCCCAATTTGGGCACCTCCGTGTACGTGGCCGTGGACCTGACCCCGTCCGCCGCCGTCGTCGCCGCGCGAACTCGGAGCATTTCCCTCGCGATCGATTCGAGCGGGTCGATGGACGGCGAGAAAATCGAGCAGGCGAAAGCGGCGGCCCTGGGCCTGCTCAAGCAACTGCGCCCGACCGACCAGATCTCCATCGTGTCTTTCTCGGACACGGTGACGGTCCAGCTGCCCATGGCGAAGGTCGGAAACTCCCGCGAGGTCGCGGCGGCGGTGAAGGCCATCTCGGTCAGCGGCCTGACCTCGATGTACAACGGACTGGAGTCGGCCTTCCAACAGGCGCGCCGGGGCGCTCAGGAAGCCGGTATCGTGAACCGGGTCATCCTCCTGACGGACGGCAATCCCACCGTCGGCAAGACCGACGGCCGGGAGTTCGTGAGCCTCGCGCAGAACATGCGGGAAGCCGGCATCACGATTACCGCGATCGGCATCGGGACCGACTACAACGAGTCTCTGCTGCAGAAGGTCGCCGAATCCGCCGGAGGACTGTGGCACCACATCGACGCCGGGAAGGGCGATCTGCCTCAGGTCTTCCAGGACCAGGCGGCGCAGATGGCCGGGACCGTGGTCTCGAATCCGGAACTGAAGGTCTCGATCATGCCCGGTTCGGAGCTCGCCGACGCGTACAGCGTCCGACCCGTCCTGAACCGACTGCCCCGGCCTAAGCTCGAAGGCGGCGCGTTCACGGTCCCGCTCAGAGACCTGATCGCGGGTGAGGCGCAGACGCTCGTGTTCCGCATCGGCGTGCCGGCAAAGCCCGCGGGGAGGGCCACGCTGCTCCGATTCTCCTTGGTCGAAGTCGTGGCGGACGTCGAAGTGACCTTCACCGACGACTCGAGGCAATGGGGCACCGAGACGAACCCGTACCCGCGCACGCTCTTGAGTTCCGCGGAGGCCACCGTCCTCATGCAGAGGGCCGTCCAGACGAAAGAGAAGTCGGCGCTCGAGAAGGCGGAGACGATCATGCGGACGCTCGCGACGGATGCGGGCGCGGCCGCCGCGGCTCGGTCGAACCCGGCGCTGAACGACGTCGTCACGACGATGCGGGATGCACAGGCGACGGTGGCGCGGAGCGGCCTCCAGCTGAGCGACTCCGCCAAGAAGGATTTCCTCCAGGCGACGACGATCATCGGGAAGAAGAAACCGAGGAAGTGATGTCGTGACAAGTTGTCCGGATTGCGGAAGCGAGAACCGGGAAGACGCTCGGTTTTGCGATGGGTGCGGCGCGAGGCTGGAGCGTGAGGTCGGGAAGACGCAACCGCAGGTCGCCCCGGAGGACCAAGGCCTTGCCCTTTCGTTGAATGA